>ENA-OQAL01000436-OQAL01000436.1-human-gut-metagenome-genome-assembly--contig:-NODE-436-length-9828-cov-1.293166_pt1 | contig 9828 bp, 17 predicted proteins | sample MGYA00242491_ERZ504519 | MGnify/ENA primary metagenome ERZ504519 (study PRJEB26092, sample SAMD00036260) | human gut metagenome | host: Homo sapiens | study: EMG produced TPA metagenomics assembly of the... | reverse complement strand
CTGAACAAATGACTTATGTGGATGGATACAGCAAGGAACAGAAGACTGTTACTTATGAATATCCTACAGCTTCTAAAACGTTATATGGAAAAGCATTGAATGACCATCTGACTAAAATTATCACTCAAAAATTCATTGCACAAACTCCGTATTTGGTATTGGAATGTGGTCGGATTTCCGCCGTTTGGGATTACCATTCTTTGAGATTCCTGCAAACGAAAGTTCAATGACCGGTTCAGACATGGTTAATGTCTGGAATCCTAATTCTTGGAAAGACGGACAGAAATGGGAATTTTATCCACAGCGTATGCGATATCCTTCCAGTCTGGAGAATGCAGACCCCGAAGGCTATAAACAAGCTGTAGAGTTATTAGGAGGCTCAGATAATATCATCACTCCCTTATGGTGGACCGGACGTAATGCCTTAACCTGAAACATTCATAGAATAATAAGTTAGCCAGCTAATGCATACTTAAAGTATTGCGAATTAGTTGGCTAACTTATATTATTTTCTGAATGTCCCCTTATTATGGCCCAAAATCATTTGATATTCTGATGTCGGCAAAGCATATTACACATGAATCATAGATTCCCTAAACATTCATAACTACACAAAAAAGAAGGACTACCTTCTCACGAAGCCAGTCCTTTCATTTGCTATTAATAATCTAGTAATTTTCTGGTAAATTTTGAACGCTTTCTTATCTAAGAAACAAGCATTAACGCTCTTTTTGTTTTATTCCTCCATTGTAAAAACTTTTTCAGTATTTTTTCGGCAATATTTTCATTTTCCTTGCTATAGATAATAGATATATAAAATCCACTACCTGCCGCCTTAGTCATCAGACAAGCATAAAGACAATGATCTGTTTCGCAGCTTCCTTTAAATAAGTACCGAAAAACTGTGGTAACTCAAACTCCTGCACAGCCGACTGGTCTTTCACCCCCGTCATCATTGGCATAGTCTTTTAATACACTCTTCAAGTCACTTTTTTGTCATACCATCCGAATCCAAAGACTGAATGGTGATATAAAACCTGGAATTGTTCAGAAGAAAAGTCTCCTCTGTATCCTCCTCCACCAAAATCCCTTTTGGAGCCTCAAAAGTCAGACCATAGGCTGTCCATGTAATAGGAACCAAGGCTTGCGCACTTGCTGACAACCAGGTCAGACTTAAAAACACAAGAAGTAAAACCTTTTTCATTTTTAATTATTTTACCAATAAAACTCCGATCAGTCCACAACTGATTATTTATCCTTTTCACGGATTTCCACACGACGAATCTTTCCACTGATGGTCTTTGGAAGTTCTTCTACAAACTCTATGACACGCGGGTACTTGTACGGAGCAGTCACACGCTTCACATGATCTTGCAACTCCTTTACCAACTCAGGTCCTTCCTTACCCTTAAAAGTTTTTAGAAAGGACAATCGTCGCCTTTACCACCTGACCACGGATTTCATCAGGCACACCGGTAATGGCACATTCCACAACAGCCGGATGGGTCATCAAAGCACTTTCCACCTCGAACGGGCCTATACGATAACCCGAACTCTTGATCACATCGTCAGCACGGCCTACAAACCAAAAATAACCATCCTCGTCACGCCAAGCCACATCACCTGTATAATAAATACCATCATGCCAAGCATCTTCCGTTAATTCCGAAGCACGATAATATTCTTTGAACAATCCCAATGGTTTGCCCCTATCTGTACGAATAACAATCTGACCTTGTTCTCCATCCTCAGCAGAACGCCCGTCGTGTGTCAACAAATCTATATCATATTGAGGATTAGGTACCCCCATACTTCCGGGTTTAGGCTCCATCCAAGGAAAAGTACCTAAAGTCAATGTAGTTTCCGTTTGTCCAAAACCTTCCATCAGACGGATACCTGTGATTTTCTTGAACGTTTCATATACAGAATAGTTCAAAGCCTCTCCCGCCGTAGTACAGTATTCCAAAGAAGAAAGATCATATTTACTAATATCCTCCTTAATTAAAAAACGATAAATAGTAGGAGGAGCACATAAAGAAGTGATATGATAATCCTGAATCTTTCCAAGAATATCTGCCGGTGTAAATTTTTCATGATCATACACAAAAATATTGGCTCCTGCTATCATCTGTCCATAAAGTTTTCCCCAGACAGCTTTCCCCCAACCTGTATCGGCAATGGTAAGATGAAGACTGTCACGATGCAAATTATGCCAGAAACTGGCAGTTACAATATGTCCCAAAGGATATGTAAAATCATGTGCCACCATCTTAGGTTCGCCTGTAGTGCCCGAAGTGAAATACATTAATGAAGTATCTTCATTCGTATTGGGATGTTCCGGTTTGACAAAAGGAGCAGCTTTTTCAATACCTTTATGAAAATCTTCAAAACCCTCCGGAATATCCGGTCCTACACTGACCAGTTTTCTTACTGAAGGACAATCGGGCATGGCATCTATAATATGCTTTGTTATCACATCTTCTCCTGCAGCTACAATCATCTTGATATCAGCAGCATTACAACGATATACGATATCCTTTTTTGTCAACAGATGAGTTGCAGGAATAACCACAGCTCCTAACTTATGCAAGGCAATAATAGAGTACCAGAACTCATAACGACGCTTTAAAATAAGCATCACCATATCACCATGACCAATACCAAGGCTCTGAAAATAAGAAGCAGTCATATCCGTATACTTTTTCAAGTCTGCATAAGTATATTGTATATGCTCCCCTTTATCATTAGTCCATAACAATGCTTTCTTATCGGGTTCTTCGGCAGCCCAGGCATCTACTATATCATAACCAAAATTAAAAATTTTTCAGGGATTTTAATCTTTAAATTCTTTATAAAGTCCTCTTGTGAGGTAAATGTGGTCTGTTCTAAGAATTTTTCTACCATAATCTTATTCAATTAAAAATTGAGAACCAAAAATTAGAAATAGTTGCGGTCAATGACAACGCAGTCTTTTTAATCTCAATTTATTATAATATTACTGCCAAGAATTTCACAGTCTTATCATCCAATGCCATCATACCATGTGGAATAGAAGAATCAAAATAAAGACTGTCACCTGGATTCAAGATCAATTCTTTTCCATTTATATTAAGTAACATTCTTCCTTCAATAACCAAATTGAATTCTTGTCCCTCATGTGAGTTAAAATGAATCGGAGTATTTTCCGGTTTCGGTTCTACAGTCACAATAAAGGATCAGCCTTACGCCCGCGAAAACCGGAAGCCAATGACTGATATTTATACGCCTTGGTCCGTTCTACCGACACTCCTGAACCACAACGGGTCAGAAAATAAGAACTCATCTTAGGTTCTTCACCAAACATTAATACATCCAATGCAATACCGTATTTACGGGCTATTTTCTGTAAAGCACTGACAGAAATATCTTTCTCCCCGCTTTCCATACCCAAATACTCTTCCACTGAAAGCTGGCAACTTTTAGCCACTTCATCAGGAGTCAGTTCCAGAACGTCCCTTAATCCCTGGAGACGCTCAGCTATTTGTTTTATCTGGTCACTCATAATCTTATTGTTTTATGCTTCAAAGATAATGAAGATTTAAGAATCCTAGCAAAATTTCATTAAGTTTCGAAGAAAACCATCTGACAGACAACATTAGTTAAGATTATATGCAAAACGTTTACTCTCCGAACGTACAGCATCATCAGCACATTTGAAACAAGACAAGAACCACGAAGTTAGCTTCCGAAGCTCCTCATCCTTTCCACAAAATTCTGAATCACCGGATACATAGCCTCAGGCGATTCCAACTCATAGCAAAGAGTTTCCAAAGGACACCAACCTGTCCGGTTTCTGTTCCAAATACGAGAAACTATTTGAACACACTCCACCCTAATATTCGCCTTGTGCAATACAGCCAATGCAGGCTCACTGATGATATCCGTATAAACCTCCCGGACACCCCCCAGCACCATCAATGCGGCAGCTGCTTTTCCTACCACCTTGTCAGCAACCTGCGCTCCATGCAAAAAGACCGGATGCTGATTCAGCAAATCATATAAATCGGCTACCCCGCGTTGGGTAAAAGTACGGATCTCTTCCTTTCTGATAACACAGGAATAGCCGCCTTCATGCAACAATCTGATTAATTCATCCATCTTCCTTTCTATTTCATTCAGATAATACGATGCATCTCATGACCTTCTACATAAATAGCACTAAACGGGCGGCTCGGACAAAGATTTTCACAAGCGCCACAACCGATGCAACGTTCTGTATTCACAACCGGTATCTTAAGTGATTTTCCATCATCGGCATCTTTAGGAACCATCAAGATAGCCCCGTAGGACAATGACGGGCACAATTTCCACAACTTACCCCATCTGTGTTCACTATACAATTCTGAGCAACCCACACAGCATGACCAATCTGTACAGATGACTTCTCTGTCAGATCAGCCAAGTGAATAGCATCAGTAGGACATACTTCTGCACATTTCGCACACTCAGGACGACAATATCCACGTTCGTAAGACATCTCGGGCTGCATCAGATGTTTCAAATCACCGGACGGACGCAATACCTGATTAGGGCACACCGACACACAAAGCTGACAAGCCGTACAGTGCTGCGCAAAATGACGGAAACTCAATGCTCCCGCAGGAACAATAGGAGTGGCACGCTTGGGAACTTTCTTATCTATAAGAGGAGCCAGACCGCCATCCACTTTCTTTTCCTGAGCTTTTACGGCAACACTTGCAGCAATCAAAGCCGAAACCGTAAAGAACCCACGCCGTGCAGTATCTACCTTTTCTTTGTTTAAAGACGCCTGAGAAACCTGTTTGCCAATTCCTTCACTTGCCGGAGTCTGTTTCTTCAGAAGCATCTGCCCCGATACATATTTTATTGCCCCTTGGCGGCACTTGCCTAGACAATCCATACAAGCAACACAACGGGAATAATCAATCTCATGTGCTTTGGGATTAATGCAGGAAGACTTGCAATTACGAGCACAAAGTCCGCAACCATTACATTTAGACGTATCAATAACCGGTTTAAAATAAGAATATCTAGATAAGAATCCCAATACTGTACCCACCGGGCAAATGGTATTGCAATAAGTTCTTCCTCCACGCCATGCCAAAATAAAAAAAGCACAATCACAGTACCCACTGCAACTGCAAAAGTAGAAAGACCTTTCATCCAAACATCTACCGAATAAAAAAAGCATAACTGTCCACACGCTCCGCCCATAGGGCAAGTACATTGTTCCCCCACTGATACAAAGGTGTCAGCAGGTTAGAAACGATACGGCCGTATGCACTGTAAGGAGCAATCAACGCCGCCAATGAAACCACCCCTGCTACCAAAGCGACGACAAACACTGCCAATACCCCATAGCGTAACCACGACAAAGCAGGCGAGTAGCGGAAACGATTCTTCTTTACCTTTCCCGAAACCCAGGAAATGATATCTTGAAACACCCCTAACGGACAGATAACCGAACAATAGACACGCCCCAAAAGCAGAGTCAACAAAACAAGGGCTATCACCACCCCCACATTCAATGCCAGCACGGCAGGAAGGAACTGTATTTTCGCCATCCAGCCAAACCAACCATGCACAGTTCCAGTAAATCCAAACAGCAACGTGATCATTGTAAAGAACAAAGGGCGGCGGCAAGTTCTTATTTTACGTAACATAAGCATTTCGTTATTTTATCATGTTTATCCATTCCATTATAAAGTCTCTTGTTTCAACTGTTCCACATATGCGTCTATGCGATGCAGTTCTTTGGGAATATCAATGCTTTGAGGGCAATGCGGATTACACTGGTTACATCCGGTACAATGGCTTGCCTGCCGCAGTTTGGGCACACTACGATCATAACCTATCAGGAAAGCACGCCGTGCACGGCGGTAATTCTCATCCTGACTGCTTTTAGGCACATTTCCTTCGTTGACACATTTATTATAATGCACCAGAATCGCCGGAATATCCAACCCGTAAGGACAGGGCATACAATATTTGCAGTCATTGCAAGGAATCGTAGGGAACTTCAGCATCAATTGGGCTGTTTCTTCCAAGAACTCTTTTTCTTCCTCATTCAAAGGTTCCAAGGGCGAATAAGTCCGAAGGTTATCCTGCAAATGTTCCATATAAGTCATTCCACTCAGCACACACAACACGTTGGGATACGTACCGGCAAAACGGAACGCCCACGATGCCACACTGTTCTCCGGGCGACGCTGCTTCAAGCGCGCCACCAGGTGGTCGTTCAGTTTAGACAAACGTCCTCCCAACAGCGGCTCCATAATCACAGCCGGAATTCCACGCTTGGCCAACTCTCCATACAAATATTCCGCGTTAACATTTCTACCCGAAGCATGGCGCCAATCTACATAGTTCATCTGAATTTGCACAAAATCCCATTTCACATCCAGCGACAGCAAAATAATCAAACACTTCCACCGATCCGTGAAATGACCATCCCAAATTACGAATACGGCCTTCTTCACGCTCTTTTAGTAAAAAGTCAAGAACTCCATTGTCAATATAACGGTCATGGAAAGTCTTGATCCCTTCCCCTCCACCTACGGAATGAAGCAAATAATAATCCAGATAATCCGTCTGCAATTCTTTCATCGACTGATGGTACATCTTGATGGAATTCTCACGAGTATAGTTTTGGAAATTGGACATCTTTGTCGCAATCAAGAGCTTTTCGCGGGGATAACGTTTCAAGGCCGCACCGGTGGCTCTTTCAGAAAACCCTTGGCAATAGACAGGAGATGTATCGAAATAATTCACTCCGTGAGCGATAGCATAATCCACCAGTTCATTCACCGCATCCTGATCTATCACATTTCCATCTCTGTCCGGTGCAGGTTTCAACGGCCAGCGCATACATCCATATCCTAAAAGTGAAACACGCTCCCCTTTGGGAGAAACGCGATACGTCATTTTATCCACAGGCACTTCGCCCAAACACAGAAGCCTCGGATGAAGCCGGTTTCCCTTCGGATGCACAACCATACAGGCTGCCGCCGATGCAGCCGCACTGACGCCTACTATCTTCAGAAACTTCCTGCGGCTCATTTCCTCTTTATCTCTCTTTTCCATAACCTTTTTTTTATACTTAAGCACTGATTACCAATATTCGCAAAGATAAAAAGATTCCTTGATATTTATTGCGGCAAAGCACCTCATAATTACATAAAAATGCGCACATAGTGCCACATGAATAATATTCTATCATAAAATGCCAAAAACTTCTTTCATTTTTGCATAACTCCAAAACATACAGATCATTATTCTCAAAAAATACCATCCCATGAAAAAAAACTACTTCCGGCAAACTTATGCCTCTTCTCTTCCTTTCCGCTCCGGGTATAGGAACAAGATATTCTGATAGCTACCTCCGAACACCTCCCTGCCCGTTGTCCGTCCCCGAAAACGTGAGCCATTATTACCTACAGAAAATCCGTCCGATGATACAGCTGGACAATTTATCATACCGTCTCATCTCGCCTTACAATGATAAAGGTGTTTCCTCACTGATGCTCTACCACCCCACAGAAAAAACATGCCGTGTTCTTGCCTACAAGATTCAGCATTATTGCAATCAGATTATTCCCCGTTTCCGCATGGACAGGCTGAAAGCCGACAAGCAATACCGCATCACGGAACTAAACCGGAAAAGATGCCCGTCCGCTGCCACTGGACAACAAAATGTTCTCCGGAAGAATATTGATGAAACAAGGTGTCGAGCTACCGCTACAACATGAGTACGCCAGCCGCATACTGGAGCCGCCCGAAGTGAGCTAAACCTTCCGGTTGATATTGACAGACAAAAAGAGGATGTCAAAACTCTGTTTTTGAAAATATGAACTTATAATCTGGCATTTGAACATCCTAAAAGGCTAAAGAAAGGGCCGTATCATTACTCAATACAGAGCTTGATACGACCCTTTTTTAAGTGTTATAAATACGATCTGTAACTTTGCGGGGTAGCCATTTTAGTTTTGACACATTTACCCTTTTTTGTCTATCAGTCCATTCCGATACGTTTCATCAACTCATCATATTCCTTCTCTTCCCTGCACAACGGCCTGTACCAGGTATATTTCAACACCACGGTGGTCACCACCAGCAGCAACACCGACGCAATGAGTCCCCCCGTACCGCGCACCACCAGATACATGGGTACAATAGTGAGACAGCACTGCCACACGATACCAATCGCCACATTGAACATATCCCGCTTGAAATGGCGGTTGCGCGTCACCTGCGGATAGCGTGCTACCGCCTTGGCCGCCACCGGTTTCCACCACCCCCACGGACGTACCCGGATATAGAAGTTCACCAGCGTCTCCTCGTCAGTAGGAGGTGCCGAGTACGTACCCACGATACAACCCACCAGCGAAATGCCGAACAACACGGGGAAAAAAATAAAGTACCAACGAATCGGGCACCGTGAACTTCATCACAATGGCAGCCACCACACCCGAAGTCATTCCCCAGAAATACCCTTCACCATTAAACCGCCACCAGTGCCACTTCAACACATTGGCGGCAATATATCCGCCGAACAACGCGCCCACAATCCACTGGAAAATCTCGTTGATGTCCTTCAGAAAAAAGCCCATCACCGTACTGATAACCACCACCAGTACCGAAACAAGGTAACTCGCCCGTATCTGTGTCCTGACGGAAGCCCTTGGGTTGATATACTTCAGATAAATATCATTCACCACATAGGCCGGTGCCGCATTCACCGTAGAAGCGAATGTAGACATGAATGCCGACAGCAATCCTGCCAGTAACAAACCCGCCAGCCCCACCGGCACATACTTCGTAATCAGGTGAGGAAGAATTGTTTCGAAATCCGTGTGGACAGCCGTCATCTGTTCCAGTCCTCCATCCACTTTAAAGAAATAGATAGCCAGCAACGCAAACCCCATAATCATCAGATAACGCGGAATCAGCAGAATGACCGATACCGAACCGCTCATCAGCGCCGCCTCCTTGGGTGACTTGCACGACAGGATCTTCTGCATGTCATAGTTCGGAGCAGGCCCCGCCATGCTCATAAAAATCCCTTTCAGCAACGCCATCATCACAAAGACACCCATCAGGCTGTAAGGCTCGTCCGCCATGCGTCCGTCAGCAAACTCATCCGTTCACTCCAGTCAATGTCCAGCGTCCAGCCGAAGAAAGGCGACTCCCACCCTGCAGGCACAAATTCCCGGATCATTTCAGGAGCCACCATGTTCATCCCGATAATGGCAATGACCACACCCGCCACCGTCATGATGAGGAACTGCACCACATCCGTCCACACAATGCTGAGCATACCGCCCAGCATCACATAGAAGGTAGCAATGGCCGTAAAGAAAATGCCGTAAAAATGAGGCACATATTGTACCGGAATATCCCAGGGCACATACTGCGACACTACCTCCCACGGAAAAAAGATCTCCATGAACTTGCCGATTCCGATAAACCCGTAGCTCAAGAAACCCAGCACGCTGAGCAGAGCAAAGACAATGACAATAGTATGCGAGAGCGTAGCCCCCCGCCCCTGCCCGAAACGGGTCTTTATCCATTCGCGCCCGTCAGCACATTGCTCCGGCGGAGCCACACCGACAGATAGACCATCAGGAAAATTTGATTGAACACGGGCCACAACCATGGAATCCACAGACTTTTGAACCCATAAGCAAAAGCCCAATACACCATCAGCATGGTGCCGGTAATATCAAACATGCCCGATGCATTCGACAGTCCCAACATATAAAAACGGCAAACGCTTTCCGCCCAAAAAATAAGAATCCATAATTCTTTGAC
>ENA-OQAL01000435-OQAL01000435.1-human-gut-metagenome-genome-assembly--contig:-NODE-435-length-9836-cov-2.248223_pt1 | contig 9836 bp, 12 predicted proteins | sample MGYA00242491_ERZ504519 | MGnify/ENA primary metagenome ERZ504519 (study PRJEB26092, sample SAMD00036260) | human gut metagenome | host: Homo sapiens | study: EMG produced TPA metagenomics assembly of the... | reverse complement strand
CGATATGGATTTAAGTCACGACTCCTCTTTGGAATATGCAAGAGACCTATTTATGTTCAGTTTTTTATACCCGAGGGATGTCATTTATAGACATGGCTTATCTAAAGAAAAGTAATTGCAAAACGGTTTTTTATCATATCGCAGAAAAAAAGACCAACCAACAGCTAGTAATCAAATGGGAAAAGCCCATGCAAGAAATCATAGATAAATACGATACCATAGGTTCTTCTTATCTATTGCCGATCATTCTCGACGCAAAAACGGATGAACGGAAACAATACAAGAATGCAGCCCAGCTGGTGAATTCAAAACTAAAAGAAATTGGGAAAACAAATCGGCCTTCCTATTCCGCTGACGAGTTATGTGGCACGTCACGCCTGGGCTTCTATCGCCAGAAGCAAAAACATTCCGTTGGCTACCATCAGCGAAGCTATGGGACATGATTCAGAAAGCACTACACGGATTTATCTTGCATCGTTAGACACCTCCGTAGTGGATAAAGCGAACAGTATTATTTAAATACACTTTAAATTCACATTATAAAACAGTTTAACGCCATAGGTTTCAGCATACGTGCCCAATCGGCCCGCTGTTATTCTATGGCAATTATTATTTTTATTTATCTGACAAAAAATAAGTTGGAATTATGTTATACAAATTGAAGTTTTCTTTCTGAGAGAAAGATTTGTAAATGCAAAAGTAACAAAGAATAACAAACAAAAACACATAAAAATCAGAAGAAAAATATTAGTCATACAATAAAAATAAGAGGTATGTATTAGAAAAAACTGATTATTTGTTGAGCAAATTGATTATACCAATCTTATAAATATTTGATATACATCAAAATACCAATCACCCCATTTCTCTCAGAAAGAGAAACACCGAAAATAGGAGAAATTTCCTATACGAATGCCATAGGAATATAATGAACAAGTATATACCCTATACTTTCAGTTGTATGACAAGATGGATTCAGAAAGGAAAAAGCCCCGTGAAAGTACAAAATTCTTGCTTGAAAAAGATTGAATAAATGACGGTTTTCTCCATAAGAGAAATGTTTTGAATATGCAAAAATACATAAATTATTGAACATAATAGCATAAAAACAAAGAAAAACCTTAATAGCCACCTCGTTAAATGTCGTGGTTACATAACAAATGTTGAGTAAACTAGATTGTATTTACAGCGAATAATCCCTGTAAATCAATTATATATGTTAAATATTTATGTCCTCTATTTCTCTTATGGAGAAAAATAGGAATGCGGCAAGATAAAAGACGGCATGAATGGTTGATATGACAGCCAAAAAAGACATAAATTACTATAATACAGACCAATACATAAGTTGGGATGAACTATGGGTATATCTTGACCTGCCGTAATAACTAAAAACACACGACGAATGAGTACTCCCATAACCACAAGGGAAGATCTAACTAGAATCCAATGGTTCGCCATGAGCGCTTATAAAAACGAGAAAAAGGCGGAAGAGATGCTCAAAGGCAAGGATGGTCTAGAGTATTTCATACCGAAACACTATGCCGTAAGGGTCTATCACGGAGTGAAATCCAAAAGGCTTGTACCAGTCATCCCGAATCTCGTCTTCGTGCATGCTTCCCGAAAACAGATTCACGATTATAACAAAAAAAATATAATTTCTTACAATTCATGATGTGGGAGAAAAGCACGGGACTGAAATATATCGTGGTGCCGGATAAGCAAATGGAGAGCTTTATCAAGATTGCCTCGCAGTATGAAGAAAACACTATTTATTATAAACCGGAAGAGATTGACATACGGAAAGGTACCCACATATGTATTTACGGTGGCAAGTTCAATGGAGTAAAGGGCGTATTCATGCGGGTGAAAGGAAACGTCGCCGCCGGGTGGTTGTGATGCTTGAAGGGATTATGGGTATATCGGTAGAAGTTCATCCCGATTTGATTGAAGTCATCAATGATTCCGATTGTGACAAAATTTTGAGAGATGACACAAAAAGGAGATGATGAAGTTCCCCTTCCTCGTGGCCTTACACAAATAAAATAATATTTGAATATATGTATTTTTGGATTGTAAATTGTTCACTGGCATTTTTGCTTTGTGTTCTCTGTGCGGGTATCGTCATTCCCCCAGATTCTGCTAATCGCTTTCCGTAAGAAATTGTTCGACTTTCCCGATGAGCGGAAGGTACATCATTGTGCGGTGCCCCGATTGGGTGGTATCGCATTCAAGCCGGTAGTGTTTTTCACCATAGCCCTGTTGCTAGGAATCAATATGGTGCTGGGACATTCGGAGATATTGTCCGAAATCGGGAACGACGTGTGCTCTTTGGCTTTTGCTTTCTGCTCCATCATGGTACTATATCTGGTTGGCATGGCCGATGACCTGATCGGTATCCGTTATCGTGCCAAGTTTGTCATCCAGATTCTGTGCGGCGTGATGCTTATTGCCGGTGGGGTATATATCAACAACCTATACGGTGTTCTGGGCATCCATGCGGTGCCGTTATGGTTAGGATATCCCCTGACCATCCTGATCGTGGTCTTCATCATCAATGCCATCAACCTGATTGACGGCATTGACGGGCTGGCTTCCGGGCTATGCAGTATCGCCTGCCTATTTTATGGACTGACTTTCTTTATGCTCCATCAGTATGTTTATGCCATGCTGGCGTTTGCCACATTGGGAGTGTTGGTACCATTCTTCTATTACAATGTTTTCGGGAACGCCAAACACGGAAGGAAGATCTTCATGGGCGACACAGGCAGTTTGACCATCGGCATGATGCTCTGTTTCCTCAGTCTCAAACTGACCATGTGCGGACTAGACGATAATACAGGAAATGTACATCCGATGGTGCTGGCCTTCTCACCCTTGCTGGTTCCATGCTGTGACGTGGTCAGGGTTTACCTGCATCGGGTACGCAACGGAAAGAACCCGTTCCTGCCGGACAAGAACCATATCCACCATAAGCTGCTTGCTCTCGGAATAAAGCAGCGCAATACCATGATCATCATTGTTTCCGTGTCAACTATATTCATACTGCTCAATATTCTTCTGTCCCTTTATCTCAATGTGAACTGGATCGTTTTGGGTGATATATTGATATGGACTCTCGCCAACATCAGGCTGACAAAATCTATCGCACAACTTCAATCGGAACAGAAAACCAACAAATAAAAATCAATAAATATGAAAATCAGATACATTTTATCCTTATTAACCGTGGCCTTTCTATTGGGATCATGTGCCACACCGAAAGTCGCTTATTTCACGGACCTGAAACGGGGTACCGCAGAGCAAGTCTTGAACCCGCTGGAAATCCGGATACGTCCAGAAGACAAGATTTCCATACAGGTCAACAGCAAAGACCCCTTATTAATGAACCTTTTCAACCTTCCGATCATATCCCGACAGATTGGTACGACATCAGGTACATCCAATAGTCAGGGAATATCAGGATATACAATAAATAAGGATGGGGATATTGATTTTCCTGTGCTGGGACATATCCATGTGGCAGGAATGACACGCGCGGAGATCGCCTCGTATATAAAAGAGGAATTGGTTTCAAAGAATCTCGTGAAAGACCCCGTTGTTACAGTGGAGTTTATGAACCTGACCGTTTCAGTGTTGGGCGAGGTTGCCACCCCCGGACGTTCAATATCGAAAAGGACAAGCTGACACTTTTGGAGGCCTTAAGCATGGCCGGGGACCTTACCGTCTATGGGAAACGGGAAAACGTGCTGGTACAACGGGAGGAAAACGGGAAAAAAACCCTGTATCAGGTCAACCTGAATTCGGGATTATGACCTTTATGCCTCTCCTGTGTATTATTTGCAGCAGAACGATATCGTTTATGTGGAACCCAACTCAATGAAAGCACGGCAGGCGACCGTCAACGGCAATAACGTCCGCTCAGCCTCTTTCTGGATGTCATTGGCCTCGTTGCTGACGACCATTACCGTGTTGATTGTAAATAATATAGAATCAGATATGATGACCGTAAATCAAAAGAATATAAAACCGGGGCAGCAGGATGATTTCCTGCGAATACAGGACCTGTTATACCTGTGCCTCGCAAGATGGAAGTGGTTCGTCTTGTCTTTAGCGGTAACGATCGGTGCCGCTACTGCCTATCTGTTACGCACTCCTGCCGTATATACACGTACCGCTTCGGTATTGATCAAAGAGGATTCCAAAGGCAAGTCGGTCTCCTCGGATTTGGAATCCTTCTCGGAGTTCGGGCTGTTTCAATCCGGTACAAATGTGAATAACGAACTCATCACCTTTCGATCACCGTCTTTAATGACCGAAGTGGTTAAACGGTTGCGTCTGGATATGAATTACTTCGTTCGGGGAAAATTCCACCGTCAGGTAGCCTATGGACTGACATTACCGGTGGATGTAACGATAAATGACTTGCCTGAGAATGAATCAGCCGGTTTTACGTTGGAAATACAGCCGGACGGTACGTTATACCTATCCGACTTTATACGTAACGGGACAGATCTTGAAGAAAAGGACGTAAAGGGAAGCTTGCTCGACTCCATCACTACGCCATTGGGAAAAATCATTATCCATACAACACCCAATTACGTGAAAGGCGAGGCATATACATTATATGTAGGCAAATCCAGTCTGTATAACGCCGTCAACTCCTGCTCGTCCAATCTGTCCGTTTCATTGAACAGCGAGAAAGCGTCAGTCATAGACTTGTCATTCAAGGATAACTCCACACAGCGGGCAGAAGATGTATTGAGCATGTTGATTTCCGTTTATAACGAGAATTGGGTGAAGGACAAAAACCAGATCGCTGTCAGCACCTCAATGTTCATCAACGAGCGTCTGGGCGTAATCGAACGGGAACTGGGAAATGTGGACGAGGATATCTCCTCTTACAAGTCAGAACATCTGTTGCCCGACGTGCAGGCGGCATCGAGTATGTATATGGCTCAAAGCAGTGCGGCCAACGCGCAGATCCTGTCCCTGAACAACCAGCTTTATATGACCCGTTACATCCGGAACTATTTAGCCAACGATGCCAACCGTACCCAACTGCTTCCGGCCAACTCCGGCATTGAAAGCGCCAATATTGAATCGCAGATTGCCGAATACAACAAGCAACTGTTGCAGCGCAACAGTCTGGTTGCGAACAGCAGCACGGAAAATCCGCTGGTCGTGGATATGGATCAGGCTCTGGCATCCATGCGTGGGGCGATAATCAGATCTATCGACAATCAGATAGTGACCTTGAATTCGCAGATAAAAAGTTTGCGGCAGACGGAGCAACAGACGACATCACGTATAGCGGCCAACCCAACACAGGCCAAGTACCTGCTTTCGGTGGAGCGCCAACAGAAGGTAAAGGAAGCTCTTTACCTATTCCTGTTGCAAAAGCGTGAAGAGAACGAACTCTCACAGGCGTTCACGGCTTATAATACCCGCATTGTTACCCCGCCACACGGCAGCATGTTGCCGACATCCCCTGTGCATAAAAATATCTTTATGGTCGCATTCGCTCTGGGGCTGCTCATTCCGATAGTCATTATCTTCATGCGCGAGAATATGAATACCCCGTGTACGGGGAAGGAAAGACCTGGAAAACCTGACTATACCGTTCATCGGTGAAATTCCGCTGTTCACAAGAAAGAAAAAAGGGATATTAGGAAAGAAACCGCAGGAAGTCAAGGCCGTTATCGTCAAGGAGGGCAACCGTGACATCATCAACGAGGCATTCCGCGTATTGCGTACCAACCTGGAATTTATGACCGGCAAGGACAAGACTTCGAATGTCATCATCATGACCTCATTCAATCCGGGCAGCGGCAAATCGTTTCTGACCATGAACATCGCCGTGAGCCTTGCCATCAAAGGAAAAAAAGTGCTGGTAATCGACGGAGACCTGCGCCACGCCTCTGCATCATCCTATATCGACTCTCCTGACAAGGGATTGAGCGACTATCTGGGAGGTCGTATCGATAATCTGGATGAGATCATCGTACCCGATCCGAAACATAAATCTATGGATATACTACCCGTGGGAACGATTCCTCCTAACCCAACGGAATTATTGTTCGACGAGCGGTTAAAGCAGACAATCGATACTGTAAGGGAGCAATATGACTATGTGCTGATCGACTGTCCGCCCGTTGACTGGTGGCCGACACGCAAATTATTGAGAAACTGGCCGACCGTACCGTTTTCGTAGTTCGTGCAGGATTACTTGAACGGAGTATGCTTGCTGAATTGGAGAAAATCTACGAGGAGAAAAAATACAAGAACATGTCCCTGATCTTGAACGGGACCGAGGGAAGTGGCGGTCGCTATGGATACCGTTATGGCTATCGATATGGTTATCACTACGGTTACGGCTCAGGATACCACTAAGGTTCCGACGGAAAACAGGGTGGGGATAAATGGATGATTATTAATTAAAAAAATAAAATGTTTTATATAAAAATACTCGTATCATTGTGTGGCCATTCAGGAAACGTATATCGCTGAAAGATAGCGGTATATTCAAGAATTTTACCGACTGTCACTCGCACATTCTGCCGGGTGTGGACGACGGTGTGCAGACGATGGAAGAAGCATTGGAAATACTGCGCCTGTATGAAGAGTTGGGCATAAAATCCGTATGGCTTACACCGCATATCATGGAAGATATGCCCAACACCACACTGCACCTCCGGGAGCGTTACGCTGAACTTCAAGCCACCTATAGCGGTCCGATAAAACTGCATCTGGCCTCAGAGAACATGCTTGACAACCTCTTCGAGGAACGGTTGGAAAAGAACGATCTGCTGCCCTTGGGTGAAAGCGGTGACCATCTACTGGTGGAAACCTCCTACTTTAACCCTCCGATGGGATTGAACAACATTCTGCTCCGCATCAAGGCTAAAGGCTATTATCCCATTCTTGCCCATCCGGAACGGTATGTTTATATGGGTGAGTCGGATTATCAACAATTAAAAGACATGGGAGTGAAGTTTCAGTTCAATCTTCCGTCAATAGCGGGTATGTATGGCAACCGGATTAAGAAAAAAGCCATGCTGCTATTAAAAGAAAAGGCTATTACTCATATAGGAACGGACATTCACAATTACAATATATTTCAAAAGTTCATTTGTACGAGTATTACAAAAAATATACAAAACTGTTTAATTGATAGTCAGACTGTTATAGTTTAAATAGATTATAATTATCGGTTATTAAGACCTGTAGATTCTGTTTAACTTTTTCTCTCTAGGTGGATTTGCATAAAATACATACAAAAAAATCCAACAGGCTGGAATTCAATGGAAATTGTAACAATCGACTTGGAGCAGATACACACAATCTCTCTTTTATCCAAACCAGTCTTAAAATAAATCATTACACCCCTATCAAGCAATAGGCTTGCAACTTCAACATAAAACAACAATCCATATGTCATTAACAAAAGTTTTAGTTACTGGTGGAGCGGGATTCATCGGCTCCAATTTATGTGAGTATTTATTGGCTCACGACTATGATGTAATCTGTTTGGATAATTTTTCCACAGGTAAACCTGAAACATTTTTCCATTTCTACAACGATATCCGAATAAGTTTAAACTTATCGTAGGAGATATACGGATCTGAACGATTGTAAGAAAGCTGTAGAAAATGTAGATTACGTTATGCATGAAGGAGCATTAGGCTCAGTTCCACGTTCTATCAAAGATCCTATAACTACAAATGAAACTAATATATCGGGATTCTTAAATATGCTGACAGCCGCTCGCGATGCCAATGTAAAGCGTTTTATATATGCAGCAAGTTCTTCTACATATGGAGACAGTCAGTCTCTTCCCAAAGTAGAAGATGTGATTGGTAAACCGCTTTCGCCTTATGCCATAACAAAGTATGTAAACGAGCTTTACGCCGATGTGTTTGCCAAAACCTATGGAATGGAATGTATCGGCTTACGATATTTCAATGTTTTCGGTCGTCGTCAAGATCCATTCGGGGCATATGCTGCGGTGATTCCTTTGTTCGTTAAGAAATTCATGGCTCATGAGAGTCCTGTCATTAACGGAGATGGTGAATATAGCCGCGATTTTACTTATATAGACAATGTGATTCAAATGAACATGCTGGCTATGACCACGACAAATCCGAATGCAACCAACCAAGTATACAATACTGCTTTCGGAGAACGCACCACATTAAACCAGTTGGTCGGTTACTTGAAAGAATTTTTGAGTGAATTTGACCCCGAAATTGCCAACGTGAAAATAATTCATGGTCCCAACCGCTTGGGGGATATTCCCCATTCCTTGGCATGTATTGATAAAGCAAAATCCCTTTTTAGGTTACAATCCTCAATACAGTATGCGTGACGGTTTGAAAGAGGCTGTCAAATGGTATTGGAAGAATATTTAAAGTAATAATAACAGATGAAATTATGAATGAAACTAAAAATTTGCGTAATTGGTCTTGGTTACGTAGGGCTCCCTTTGGCTCGTCTTTTTCTCGACAAAGTATAAAACGATAGGTTTTGACATGAACCAAGCTCGTGTGACTGCTTTGATGGCAGGTCATGATGCGACACTCGAAGTGTCAGATGAACTACTCCAATCTGCCCTTGCCAATGGTTTTAAGTGTACTGCCAATATAGAGGAAATCCGTGATTACAATTTTTATGTAGTTGCCGTTCCCACTCCGGTAGACAAAAACAACAATCCGGATTTGACTCCGCTTTACGGTGCCAGCACAACTGTTGGTAAGGTAATCTCCAAAGGGGATATTGTGGTGTATGAATCTACTGTTTATCCAGGTGTTACAGAAGACGAATGTATCCCGGTTGTGGAAAAAGTGTCCGGATTGAAATTTAATGAAGATTTCTTTGCTGGCTATAGCCTGAACGTATAAATCCGGGAGATAAACTTCATACAGTAGAAAAAATCAAAAAGGTTACTTCCGGTTCTACGCCTGAAATAGGTAAGAAAGTAAATGAGGTATATGCTTCTGTAATTACCGCCGGTACACATCTCGCTCCTACGATGAAAGTAGCGGAAGCAGCCAAAGTAATAGAAAACTCACAGCGTGATATCAATATCGCATTTGTGAATGAGCTATCCAAGATATTTACTAAAATGGGCATTGATACACAGGATGTACTGGAAGCAGCTTCTACCAAATGGAATTTCCTGCCATTTAAGCCTGGGCTGGTTGGAGGCCATTGCATTGGAGTTGATCCGTATTATTTGGCTCAATGTGCACAACGTCACGGTTATAATCCTGAGATAATCTTAGCCGGTCGCCGAATGAACGACGGTATGGGGGAATATGTGGCCAACCAAGTTGCGAAATTGATGCTGAAGAAAGGAATACAGGTGCTCAACTCTCATATCCTCATATTAGGGTTTACTTTTAAAGAAAACTGTCCTGATGTGCGGAACACAAAGGTTATAGATATTTACAATGCTTTGCGAGAGTATAACGTACATATCACCGTATATGATCCTTGGGCCAATCCTGATATAGTTATGCGAGAATATGGAATCTCGGTAACGAACCAACATCCTTTGGATAAGAAATTCGATGCGGCAATTATAGCTGTAGCACACGAACAGTTTATAGGCTTTGATGTAAAAACGTACTTAAATAGCTCAACAACGTCATATTCGATGTTAAAGACTATCTTTGAAAAAAACGTTGTAGATGGTAGACTCTAATCGGATTGTCTCCTTTGACATATTGAAAGGGGGAGGAATTTATTGGTCATCCTTGGTCATATACAAATCCCTTACATGTTGAAAACCGTTATTTACAGTTTTCACATGCCCCTTTTTTTTGTTGTGAGTA
>ENA-OQAL01000434-OQAL01000434.1-human-gut-metagenome-genome-assembly--contig:-NODE-434-length-9859-cov-1.553843_pt1 | contig 9859 bp, 13 predicted proteins | sample MGYA00242491_ERZ504519 | MGnify/ENA primary metagenome ERZ504519 (study PRJEB26092, sample SAMD00036260) | human gut metagenome | host: Homo sapiens | study: EMG produced TPA metagenomics assembly of the... | reverse complement strand
ACTTTATTCAGTATAGATACAAAACAGGAAATGAAACAAAAAATTTTAATAAATCAACCTGTTGATAGCCCTTGTGGCATCGCAGTCAATCCACTTACCGGAAATATTTATATCAGTTCTTACAATATGGTTGGAGGATGGCCAAGTTATACCACTGATGGCTATGTAAACGAATATTCGGCAAACGGCAAATTTACAAACAAATACGATGTAGGGGTAGGTCCATGCGGATTAACCTTCTTACTGAAATAATAAAATATGGTTTTGCTTCTCTTCACTTTTGATGAAGGAAGCAAAACTACAATTATTTCCTTCATAAATTAATAATCTCATAAAACTTTCCTCATTTTGATAACCGTGTAGAGATTATCAGCCCCGGGATGCCTTCCCCGATGGGCTGACGGTGGAAGCATCAAAACTGGGAAGCGCCGTAGTACGCAATCCTTTCATTGCCAATTTCTGTGCTAAAACGATGCCTTATCGCGGGCTGGGCTCGGGGATTATACGTGCACTTCAAGAAGAGCCGAATATAAAATTCATTAATGAGCCGGCAGGAATGCAGTTCATTTCAATAATAGACAGAATCGCTGATGAGGGAGTAAACGAAGATGAGGGAATAAATGAGGGAATAAACGAACTTGAGAGCCTTATCCTCACCTTCTTGGAAAAGAGACCCGGTGCAAAAGGATATGAAATTGCAGAATATATCCAAAAAGGAGCTGCTACGACAGAGCGTTATTTACGATCACTGAAAGATAAAGAATTAATAGAATACAAAGGTTCCCATAAAACCGGCGGATATTATAAAAAATAACATGAAACAAGATAATCCTATTCACCTTCTTGCTTGCCCTTCTTTCCTCCTGCGGCGGAAGAAGCAAGACTGCTTCTGTAATAGAAGCAGAAAAAGCAATCCCTTTGCGTTATGCAGAAAACCTCAATCTGTCTGCAACCGAAGACTATACCATTGCCCGCCTGCGCAATCCTTGGGATACGACCCGGATACTGCATACCTACGTCTTGGTTGACAAAGAAAAAGTCCCTGCCTGCCGACTTGCCGGAAGGGACACTTGTCCGCACGCCATTGAGCAAGGCCGTTGTTTACTCATCCGTACATTGCGGATTGCTCAACCAGATTGGTGCTTTGAAAAGTATTGGAGGAGTCTGCGATTTGAAGTATATCAAACTGCAAGAAGTGCAGGATGGCTGCCGCACAGGAAGCATCACCGATGTAGGGAATGGAATGAACCCGGATATAGAAAAGATAATCGACCTGCACCCCGATGCCATTATGCTCTCCCCTTTCGAGAACAGTGGCGGATACGGACGGGTGGAGAAACTCAACATCCCCATTATCGAATGTGCAGACTACATGGAAAACTTCGGCATTGGGACGTGCCGAATGGATGCGTTTCTACGGCCTTCTGTTCGGTGAGGCACAAAAAGCGGACAGCTTGTTTGCGAGGTGGAAAAAAACTTATAATGAGCTGAAAGCATTTGGTTGCTCCCCCTTTCATACGCACCGAGCGTTATCAGCGACTGAAAAATGGTTCGGCATGGTATGTTCCAGGAGGTAAAAGCACCTCTGCACGCATCTATGCGGATGCCGGGGCCAATTATGTGTTTGCCGATGACGAGCATAGCGGTTCTGTTCCCCTAGCCTTCGAAACCGTGTTTGACAAAGGTCAGAATGCAGACTTCTGGCTCATCAAATATAATCAGGCCATTGACAAGACTTATAAGGAATTGGAGCAGGACTATGCTCCATACACCCGGTTTCCGTGCATTCAAGGAACGCAACATTTATGGATGCAACACAGAAGGTAGACTTTTACGAAGATTCCCCTTTCCATCCCGACCGATTACTGAAAGATTTGATAAAAATATTCCATCCTACGCTTTTAGAAGGGTATGAATTAAAATATTTCACTAAATTAGCGGAGTAAATCACCGTAGGGTTATGTCAAAACGTGGATAATGCTGCCCCTACAGCTGACGATGGGATAGGCCAGGTTAGTTTTGACACACTCCCTACAGTGGGCGTAACCCCAAACAGTATCAATGAATAACAAAGGAACAAAATACGGTATCATACTGCTCCTCATCATCCTTGCATTGACAGGAGCCAACCTGTTGTTCGGCTCGGTAAACATCCCTGCCGAGGCGGTGTGGCATATCCTACAGGCAATGAAGTAGAAAAGGCAAGTTGGAGTTTCATAGTCTGGGAATCCCGCCTGCCGCAAGCCATTACCGCCCTCCTTTGCGGAATGGCACTCGCAGCATCGGGACTGATGTTGCAAACCACATTCAATAATCCTTTGGCCGACCCTTCCATACTGGGCATCAGTTCGGGAGCCAGTTTGGGAGTTGCTTGGTCATGCTGGCAGGCGCAGGTACGATTACTGCCGGAGTATTCACTTTATCCGGATTCCTGTCCGTCATTATCGGAGCATTCATAGGCTCCATGCTGGTGATGGGAATCATCCTGTTCTTCTCCACTTTGATAAAAAACAGCATCATGCTGCTCATTATAGGTATCATGATAGGGTATATCACTTCATCTGCCATCTCCCTGCTCAACTTTTTTCTCCACGGCAGAAGGGGTGCATTCCTACATGATTTGGGGAATGGGAAACTTTGGAGGAGTATCTTTGCAGCAGCTTCCCTTTTTCTCCTTGGTCACAGCGGCGGGACTGCTGATTACCATACTGCTGATAAAGCCTCTGAATGCCCTGCTGCTGGGAACACGCTATGCCGAAAACCTGGGAATCAACATCCGCCGTACACGTAACCTGCTGCTTGTCGCCACCGGATTACTGACAGCGACGACCACCGCTTTCTGCGGCCCGATTTCCTTTATCGGACTGGCCGTGCCGCACATTGCCCGCCTCATGCTGGGAACCTCCAACCATAATTCTCTGCTACCTGTCACCATGCTGACGGGAGGAGCCATTGCCCTGCTCTGCAACTTCATCTGCATTCTGCCGGGCGAAGCAGGTATCATTCCGCTGAATGCCGTCACTCCGGTCATTGGTGCGCCCATTATTATTTATGTCATTGTGAACCAACGTAAAATCCAGTACTTCAACTGATGGAAAAGCAAGCTGTCATCACCGCCACAGACCTGTGCATAGGTTATCGTACCCACAAAGGAGAAAAGAAAGTGCACGAACACCTTTCTTTCGGACTCTATCCGGGAGAACTGACCAGTCTGCTTGGAGCAAACGGGGCCGGAAAATCAACTTTGCTCCGCACCCTGTCCGCTTCGCAACCTTCACTGGCAGGAGATTTGCAATTGCTGGGCAAGCCTTTGCAGCAGTATTCGGAAAAGGAACGTTCGCGCACCATCGGTGTAGTCCTGACAGACAAGACACAAGCCGGAGGGCTGACCGTGTATGACTGGTAGCTTTGGGACGCCAGCCGCATACAGGCTTCTTCGGACGGCTCCATCCCAAAGACCATCTCATTATCAAAGAGGCATTGGATGCCCGTAGGCATTGCCCACAAAGCCGAAAGCTACACCGCCGAACTTTCGGACGGAGAACGGCAAAAGGTAATGATAGCCAAAGCATTGGTTCAGGAATGTCCGCTTATCATCTTGGATGAGCCGACCGCTTTTCTAGACGTGGTGAGCCGCATAGAATCATGACTTTGCTGCATCAGCTGGCGGTGGAGCAAAACAAGGCCATCCTGCTATCCACCCATGACATAGAACAAGCCCTGGTACTGTCGGACAAGCTTTGGCTGCTGTCCAAAGAAACAGGACTGCAATGCGGAGTGACGGAAGATATGATTCTGAACCATCGGATGGACACGCTGTTCTCACACAATAATATCCGGTTCGATTATGATCATGGCATCTACTATCCAACCGTGATGGAAAGCAGGAAATAACGGTGGAAGCGACAGACGAAACCTTATTGCACTGGACTATCAACGCACTGAACCGTCACGGATATACTTGTCTGCAAACCCAAAAACGTTCCTGCCGGTCTGCCCCATCTACAAGTCATCACTCCCGATGCCTTGTACCTCACCTGGGGCGGGAAACAACGGACATTCACTTCGTTCGGGAAGTTGCTGGAAGAAATAAAATAAAGACACGCATCAACCATTCCGGATCATGCGCAGTATCTCTCTGTAAATCAACAATATAATGTGAAAAAACATTCTAAATTCCCCTAAAACGGTTTTCCATTCTCCGCTATCAAATTCGGCTTGACGTATATCGGTTGTTCTAATTCCTGTGCCATAGTTGCGGTTACTTCCTTGCAGGAGAGCGTCATAAGGCTTATTTTTGCCCATCTGCATTTGTTGCTTCACCCAAGTGAAGAGGCGATTTCACTTAGATGAACAGCCTGTTTGCCTAAGTGAAACAGTTGCTTCACCCAAGTGAAATATCAAATGAAACGGAGTGAAAATGAAACGGAGTGAAAAATACGGTAGGAACAAACTTTGTTACATACGTAACAGGATTCGATAGCCGGAAGCATACCGATTGAAGGAGGTTGAGATTCTTTTACACAGAAAGTAACTAGTAATGAGCACGTTGCTGTGACGGAACTTTTTTGTTCTTTATGTAAACAAGCCCAAAGTAACTATTCAATCCGCCCCTACGGTAAACCATTGGATAGTTACTTTGGACTTTTGCCCCTCTCTTTTCTTATCAGATATCTATTTCTAAAAGCTATTCTTTCATCAAATAGCCTTTGAAACTTTCAAAGTCTTTTTCCATCGGAACACTTTGTTTTGGTTCCTTTCATAAAAACGCTTGCAGTTTGGCGGGAATCTCCACTTTGTCTCCAATGATGCCTTCCACAGTTTCCAGGAATTTAGCCGGATGTGCCGTTTCCAGGAAAATACCCGTTTCGCTGGGGGACAATCCTTCGGATAAAGCACGATAACCGCAGGCTCCATGCGGATCGAGCAAGTAACCGGTTTCCCGATATACCTCACCCACCGTTTCACGAATCTGTTCATCCGTATAAGTCGCACCAGAGATATCCGCTGTTATGGCAGCATGACTGTTACCGTACAATGCCAGTACACGGGCAAAATTACTTGGATCTCCCACATCCATTGCATTGGCAATAGTAGCTATGGAAGGACGAGGATTGTATTTTCCGGTCTGTAAGTATTGGTAGAAAATATCATTCCGGTTATTGGCTGCAATAAAACGCTTGACAGGCAAGCCCATGCGTTTACCAAATAGTCCGGCGTGATATTACCAAAGTTTCCGCTAGGTACGCACACTACCAGATGATCCGCTTTCCTTCTTCTTTAACTGTGCGTAGGCATAGAAGTAATAAAATGCCTGTGGCAGGAAACGAGCCACATTGATGGAGTTGGCAGAAGTCAACTTCATGTGCGCATTCAAATCAGCATCCATAAACGCATTCTTAACCAATGCCTGACAGTCATCAAAAGTACCGTCCACTTCTAACGCTGTGATATTCCGCCCCAGAGTAGCGAACTGCTTTTCCTGAATTTCACTGACTTTTCCTTTCGGATAAAGCACATACACATGAATACCTTCCACTCCGAGGAAGCCATTGGCTACAGCACTACCGGTATCCCCCCGAAGTCGCAACCAGTACATTCACCTGCTTTTGCCCTTCTTTTTTAATGAAGTAGCCCAACAAACGGGCCATGAAACGTCCACCTACATCTTTAAATGCCAATGTAGGACCATGAAACAGTTCCAAAGAGTAAATATTATCCTTTACCTTTACGGCAGGAACATCAAAACTCAATGTATCATAAACGATCTGCTTCAGTGTTTCAGCAGGAACATCCTCACCGAAGAAAGCATCGGCCACGCGATAAGCAATTTCCTGAAACGACAGATTCTCAATCTGATCATAAAACTCTTGCGGCAATGGCTTGATGGCCTTGGGCATATACAAACCTTTGTCAGAAGCCAGCCCTTCACTACAGCTTCTTCCAGAGAAGCATCGGAAGCCTGGTGATTCGTACTGTAATATTTCATAGTAAACAATTTTTCAATGCGTCAATGTGCTAATGTGCCAAGGGCTTTGCATGGAGGGTTGCCATTGGGGCAAATTAGCAAACTGCCACATTATTTTTTCATAAATTCATTCATAAACTCATCTTCTTTCAATATTCCATAACTGCCTTCCACACATGCCACTTCATCAAAGGTCTGCACACAGTCCGGTTCTATACCGGGATAATAAATAAGGAAAGGCACAGGTTCGGCCGTATGGGTACGGAGTTCGCAAGGCGTAGGATGATCCGGAAGCACGGCGATAGCCACAGGCTCATCCCAATCCTTCACTGCTTCATAAACAGGTCCTACAACACGTTTGTCCAGATTTTCAATAGTAAACTGCTTCAACTTAAAATCTCCTTCGTGACCGGCCTCATCACTGGCCTCAATATGCAGATACACAAAGTCGTCCGTCTTCAATGCTTCCAATGCCGCAGCCACCTTATTCTCATAATTCGTATTATATAAACCGGTAGCCCCCTCTACAGCAATACGGCGTAATCCTGCATAATGTCCTATGCCATTGATTAAGTCCACCGCTGAAATAACAGCCCCTCTCTTTATGGCCGGATACTTCCCGGAGAGAGGTTCCATCTGCGGGCGATACCCCGGACTCCAAGGCCAGATACTATTAGCAGGATCTTTGCCTTCGGCTATACGTTTTTGATTAACCGGATGATCTGCCAACAATTCCTGGGAAGCCAGGATAAGATTATTTATCAATCCGGCTGTTTCCTGCGCCTCCGGTACTTCCGCCTTCACCATGAGCGGACGGAAAGGCTGCAAAGGCACATCATGGGGCGGGGTGCAGTCCAATTGTTTATTTCCCCCTTTTATCACCAACAAATGGCGATATTGTACACCGGTATAGAAATGAATCCGGTCAGAACCCAATTTTTCTTCCAAATATCTAACCAGCACATCAGCTTCTTCGGTAGTGATATGTCCGGCGGAGTGATTTTTTATCTTCTCATCTTCGATGCAGATAATGTTACAACGCATAGCCATATCGCCCGGTTGCAACTCCACCCCGATGCTTGCTGCTTCCAACGGTCCACGGCCTTCGTACACCTTCGGTAAATTATAGCCCATAACAGACATATTCGCCACTTCACTACCCGGGATGAAATCCGGGAGCAACTGTAACCAACCTCCCGGTACGTCCCATAGCGGCCAACTTATCCATATAAGGTGTACTGGAGTATTGCAGCAATGTTTTGTTTCCCAGTGATTCGGCAGGCCAGTCGGCCATACCGTCGCCTAAAATAATAATATGTTTCATAAGCCTAAATATTAGCGATGCTCATGATATCGGCAAATACTCCGGCGGCAGTCACACTGGCACCGGCCCCATATCCTTGTATCATCATCGGATACTCTTTATATCGCTCGGTTGTAAGCAGAATAATGTTGTTGCTGCCTTCCAGACCATAGAATGGATGTTTGCTGTCCACTTCCTGCAAAGACACACTGCCTTTCCCATCTTCCAGTTTGGCTACAAAACGCCAGCGTTTTGTTTTCATCCTCCAGCTTTTGACGGCGTGATTCAAAATCCGCATCCAGGGAAGGTACTTTCTTCCAGAACTCCTCCAACGGGCCTTCAAAGAAATCATTCGGTACAAAAAGATGTTTTCCACATCTTCCTGTTCCAATTTATATCCGGCTTCACGAGCCAGAATAACCAGTTTACGAATCACATCCTTGCCACTCAGGTCAATACGCGGATCGGGGTTCCGAGTAGCGCTCTTCCTGTGCCATTTTGATGGTCTTGCTGAAAGGAATGTCCGCGCTGATTTTGTTAAAGATGTAATTCAGCGTACCGCTCAATACCGCCTCTATTTTCAATATCTTGTCTCCGCTGTTTATCAAGTCATTGATTGTGTTGATAATGGGTAGCCCTGCACCTACATTGGTTTCAAACAAGAATTTTACACCGCGACGGCGGGCTATTTGTTTCAGTTCGCTATAAACGGAGTATTCGGAAGAAGCAGCAATTTTGTTGGCCGCTACCACCGAAATATTATTCATCAGAAAATCTTTATATAAGGATGCAACTTCTGCACTGGCTGTACAATCCACAAACACAGAGTTGAATATATTCATACCTATAATCTCGTCATGCAACACCTGGGTGGACGAAGGCATTCCTTTCTCTGCCAACTCTTCCTTATAATGTGACAGTCTACGCCTGCACGGGTAAACAACGCATGATGTCCATCGGCTATACCTACCACTTTCAGCTTCAAACCGCGTCCTGCATCAACTTTTGTTGCTGACAACGGATTTGCTCTATCAAACTGCCTCCTACCGTACCTGTACCGCAGATAAAAAGGTTCAGCACCTGATATTCGGACAGGAAGAACGAATCATGAATCACATTCAATGATTTGCGCAGTGACTTGGATTCTACCACGAAAGAGATATTGGTTTCCGAAGCACCTTGCGCACAAGCAATCACACTAATGCCGTTACGGCCTAAAGTCCCGAACAGCTTACCGGCGATGCCCGGTGTATGTTTCATGTTCTCACCGACAATGGCAATGGTAGCCAAATTCATTTCGGCAACAACCGGACTGATTTCCCCCATTTCTATTTCTTTGGAGAATTCCTCATTCAGCACTTCACAAGCCAGCGCTGCATCTTGATTACGCACACCGATAGAAGTACTGTTCTCGGAAGATGCCTGCGATACCATAAACACGCTGATGCCGTTTTGTGCCAATGCTTTAAAAAATCCGGAAATTCACTCCGATCACTCCCACCATTCCCAGACCGGTAACCGTAATCAAACTCGTATCATTGATGGATGAGATACCTTTAATGGCTTTAGAACCGGAATTCACTTCCTGCTTTATGATAGTTCCCTCGCCTTGAGGATTGAATGTATTCTTAATCAGAATAGGAATATTCTTATGGCATACCGGATAAATAGTCGGCGGATAAACCACTTTCGCTCCAAAGTTACAAAGCTCCATCGCTTCCACATAGCTCAACTCATTAATGGTATAGGCCGTACTGATTACACGCGGGTCTGCCGTCATGAAACCATCCACATCCGTCCATATTTCCAAGCTATCCGCATTCAGTGCCGCAGCTATGACAGAAGCGGTATAATCTGAACCGCCACGTCCCAAATTGGTCACTTCACCACTGTTCTTATCAGTAGAGATAAATCCGGGAACCAATGCCACTTCCGGTAATTTCTGGAAAGTTTCTTTAACCAAGCGAGTGGTCAGTTCGGAATCCAGAATATGTTTGGCATGTTTTTTTCAGTCTTAATGAAGTTGCGGGAGTCATACCATACAGCCCCCTTTATCAACGAAGCTACAATAATAGACGACAAGCGCTCACCATAACTTACAATAGTAGCCGACGTAGACGACAAGTCCTTTATCAGATAAATTCCCTGAAAAATATCCTTCAGTTCACTCAACAATTCATTGACCTTATCCAATAAAACAGTACGCTCATTACCTGCCGGAATTACGGTATATACCATTTCAATGTGACGATTCACAATTTCACGGTATTCTTTCTCGTATGCGGAATCCCCATTGGCAGCCATCTGCGAAGTATTGATTAACTTGTCAGTTATACCGCCCAATGCCGACACAACTACAATTACGGGCTCTTCAACTGCCTCTACTATCTGTTTGACGCTTAAAATGCTGTTCACGGAACCTACGGATGTCCCGCCGAATTCATAACTTTCATGCAATTATCTATTTTATTCCAGCTTCTTTGCCATTCTGTCCCCCGAGCCATTTCAAGTCCGGTAAAGAATCTACTTTCGTTTCACCCAGCATGACAACGAAAAGAAACTGTATCTGTTTACACTAAAAAATAAAT
>ENA-OQAL01000433-OQAL01000433.1-human-gut-metagenome-genome-assembly--contig:-NODE-433-length-9882-cov-4.238544_pt1 | contig 9882 bp, 10 predicted proteins | sample MGYA00242491_ERZ504519 | MGnify/ENA primary metagenome ERZ504519 (study PRJEB26092, sample SAMD00036260) | human gut metagenome | host: Homo sapiens | study: EMG produced TPA metagenomics assembly of the... | reverse complement strand
CCCTTCTTTTCCTATGCGGAAATAAGCCACCACATCCATGGCAGTATGAGGACGATGAAAAACTAATTACTACATGATTCATTTTGATAGGAAAGCCCATGGGCTGCTGCAGAAAGAATAACGGCTCAAATCACTCAAGATGTCATTCATTAAGCCCGCACGATGAAGCGTGTCCAACTGGGGAAGAATATGCAGCCTGCGAAAAGACATGCATAAAAATTATCAATGTTATCCGTTTCAAGAATGCCCGCACAGTCTTTAGGAACAAATTCAAAAATATCCACACGGTTTTCCTTGTCGGCCATACTCAAACGGGCAAAACCATAAAAAAGCAATCCCGATACAAAAAAGTACCACGGAAAGCACTACTCCCAATTTTATAACCGAACGAATTTGCATCACACTTCACCTATTTCAGGCAAAGATAGCAAAAACTTTTTAAAAGTACAAACAAAAACGAAAGTTTTAATTGAATACTATTTACATTGTTTCAGTTTTTCAGCCAATTCAGCCCGAGAAACTCCCAACTCCAACGCTTTTCGTACGCCTCTCGTGCTTCTGCCTTTTTTTTCTGCTGCAAACAAATATCTCCCTTCATCACATAGCAAGAAGCATCCCGCGGGTCAAGTTTCAAGACTTCATCTAAATCGAACAAAGCAGCCTCTGCCTGTCCGTGTTCCCACTCCATATTGGCCCGCATCCGAAGTATGGATACATCACGAGGGTAATCTGAAACCAGCAGGTTCATAGCGTCCATCGCCGACTGATGCCGTCCTTCCTTCTCATCCAGCATGATAATCCCGATACGTGCTGTCTTGTTTTTCACATCCTGCTCCAGCACTACATTGTAGTCCACACGTGCTTCTTTATATTCGCGACGTTGCATGTAAATATAGGCACGAAAAAAGACGGGCTTCCAGATTTTTGGGTAAAAGGTCTATCACATTACAATAATCCAGATAAGCCTTTTGCATCAAATCTTTTTCCAGATAGAGAGCAGCCCGATTCAATAACATGGTGGTAGAATAGGGTATGATATTCAGTGCTAACGTATAGGATTCAATGGCCTCATCCGTCTTTCCCATGCGCTTCTGCACCGTACCTAAATTCGAAAACAGCAGGGCATTCCGGGCATTATCCGGTTCCATTTTCAGTGCTTGCCTGAAAAGACGTTCCGCCTGCACAAGACTGTCCTTTTTCACACAGTCCATTGCCTGCTCTACCACATCGTTATATGACTGGGCCTGCAAAGGAAGGCTGAGTACCCATACACAAAGAATCCACACAATGTATTTCATTTCTTCTTTCGTTTGAATTTGTGACGAAGGTAGTATTTCTTCCTCTAACTCAGGAGGGATTACAATATTTTTTTTGTAAGTTTGAACAATCATTAAACAGACAATTATCATGAAAATAGAAAAAGCCATTTTTGCCTGCGGATGCTTCTGGGGGGTACAACATCAGATGGAGAGAGCCAAGAGAGTTATTCGCAGCACAGTAGGATATACGGGAGGAAAAGAACAACACCCAACTTATCAGGAAGTAAAAGCACACACTACAGGGCATGCCGAAGCTGTATTAGTGGAATACGATGCGGAGCAGACCACTTACAAGGAATTATGCAAACTTTTCTTCGAGATACACGACCCGGCACAGACAGACGGACAAGGTCCTGACATAGGTCCGCAGTACCGAAGTGAGATTTTCTACCTGAACGAAGCGCAGAAAGCAGAAGCTGAAGCAATCATCCAGCTGCTAAGAGAAAAAGGCTACGAGGTAAATACCCGCCTTACTCCGGCATCCGAATTCTGGCCGGCTGAAGATTATCACCAGCACTATTATGACAAGACAGGAGGAGAACCTTACTGCCACATCCGAGTCAAGAAGTTTTAAACATAAAAAGGGAGGTCTGCCATGAAGCGACCTCCCTTTCTTCTATTTAATAAGATATTTCGTTTTACGCCTTCTTAATATAGTCTACAATCCAAGCACCAACTTCTTTGGTTCCATATTTTGCTCCGCCTTCTACCTGAATTTCCGGAGTGCGTACATTGGCATCCAAAGAAGCATCTACTACACGACGGATAAGTGCACCTTCCTCCTTACAATCGAAATATTCAAACAACATGGCTACGGAAAGAATCTGTGCCAACGGATTGGCAATATTCAGTCCCTTTGCCTGTGGCCATGAACCGTGAATCGGTTCAAACACCGGTGTGCTCTCGCCTGTAGAAGCCGAAGGCAACAAGCCCATTGAGCCGCTGATTACTGAACCTTCGTCTGTCAAAATATCGCCGAACGTATTTTCTGTAACCATTACATCAAAGAACTTGGGTTCCTGAATCATCTTCATGGCTGCATTATCCACAAACATGTAGTCAGTTGTCACTTCCGGATACTGAGGAGCCATCTCCTGTGCAATCTGACGCCACAAACGAGAAGAAGCCAATACATTAGCTTTATCTACCACAGTCAGGTGTTTACGACGTTTCATCGCATATTCAAAGCCAACCTTCAAGATTCGTTCAATTTCCGGACGAGTATACATGTTTGTATCGTATGCCTTGTCATTATCCTGGTATTTTTCTCCGAAATACATACCGCCTGTCAGTTCGCGGATACAGAGAAAATCTGCACCGTCTACCAGTTCGGCTTTCAACGGAGATTTGTGCACCAGACACTTGAAGGTCTGTACCGGACGAATATTGGCAAAAAAGTCCCAGTTTTTTACGCATAGCCAGCAATCCCTGCTTCCGGACGTACCTTTGCGGTCGGGTCATTGTCAATTTCGGGTCACCTACTGCTGAGAACAACACAGCATCGGCATCCTTACAAATCTGATAAGTTTCTTCAGGGAACGGATCACCTACTTCATCGATAGCATGTGCTCCACAAAGTGCATATTTATAATCCACCTTGTGACCAAACTTCTCACAAACGGCTGTCATTACATCTACTCCCTGAACGGAGATTTCCGGTCCGATTCCGTCACCGGCTAATACTGCTATTTTAAAATCCATAATTGTATGCTTTTAATTTAAATCTTCTATCATGTTCAACATTTTAATTGTCGCCTTGATGGCTGCTTCTGTCTGGTCGGCATCAAATCCTCTTGTACGGAACTCCTTATCCTCATAATTCCAGGTGATAACAGTCTGCACAAAGGCATCCGTACGTCCGCCAGGAGGAATAGTCACAGCATAGTTCAGTAACATCGGGAATTTTCTTCCTAATGTACCTTTATATATCTTGCGCAACGCACGTACAAAAGCATCGTACTGTCCGTCGCCGCTGGAACTTTCCTGATAGGTTTTCCCGTTAATCTCAATGCTAAGCGTGGCCATCGGCTTCAATCCTTTGGCGAGGGTTACAAAGTAACTAAGCAATTTCACCTTATTCTGTATGCCATCGTGCTTCAACACGTCACTGATGATATACGGCAAATCCTCGGGAGTGACCAGTTCTTTACGATCGCCCAGTTCAATGATTCGTTCGGTGACTTTGCGCATGGATTCTTCATCCAGTTCCAGGCCCATACTCTCCAGATTCTTACGGATGTTGGCTTTCCCGGAATTTTTTCCTAAGGCATATTCACGCACACGTCCGAAACGCTCCGGAAGCAGGTCGTTGAAGTAGAGTTTATTCTTATTGTCTCCATCGGCATGTACGCCAGCCACCTGTGTAAACACACTCTCTCCCACAATGGGCTTGTTGGCCGGAATCGTCACACCGGAATAAGATTCCACTACACGACTCACATCATTCAAGCGACTTTCATCGATGCGCGTAATGGCATGAAAATGGTCTTTCAAGATAGCCTGCACACTGGCCAGAGGGGCATTACCGGCCCGTTCTCCCAACCCGTTAATGGTAGTATGCAATCCTTTCACCCCACTCAATACAGCTGCTAATACGTTACTTACAGCCAAATCATAGTCATTGTGCGCATGAAAATCAAAATGAAGGTCTGGATAACGCTTTTTCATTTTACGCATGAATTCGATGACCTGCAAGGGATTGAGAATTCCCAAGGTATCAGGAAGCATGAAACGACGGATACCGATGTCGCGCAAACCATCTACCAATCCGAATACATAGTCCGGTGAATCCTTAATACCATTACTCCAGTCTTCCAGATACAAATTGACTTCAAGCCCTCTTTCGTGCGCATAGTCTACCGTATTCCGTATGTCAGCCAGATGTTCCTCCAAAGTCTTCTTCAACTGATAGCGGCAATGCTTTTCAGAGCCTTTCGAAAGCAAGTTGATGACCTGTCCTCCCGCATCATGAATCCAGTCGACCGACATCTTTCCGTCAACGAATCCCAGGACTTCTACCCGCTGCAGTAAACCTCTGCGTGCAGCCCAGTCACAAATCATTTTTACTGCATTGAATTCACCATCCGACACGCGGGCTGAAGCAACTTCGATTCGGTCTACCTTTAAATCCTCCAGCAACAAACGGGCTATCATCAACTTCTCGTGAGGGACAAACGATACGCCACTGGTCTGTTCTCCGTCGCGTAACGTAGTGTCCATTATCTCTATTCTCGGATGATTATTCATAATCACTCTTTTTTACGGTCAGTTGCGTGCCTTTTCAAAAGCCTCTATCTTATCTTTGTTCTCTACCAAGAAGTCAATGTCATCCAGTCCGTTCATCAAACAATGCTTCTTATAAACATTGATTTCAAATGTTTCAGACTTTCCGGTTGCTTTGTTGGTAATAGTCTGTGCCGGTAAGTTCACCTCTACTTCCGTCTGAGGGTCTGCTTCAATCGAAGCAAACAGCTCTTTCAAGAACTCTTCGCTTACCACCACCGGCAAAACAAAGTTATTCAGTTCATTGTTCTTATGAATATCGGCAAAGAAGCTTGAAACTACCACCCGAAAACCATATCCGGCAATAGCCCACGCAGCGTGTTCACGGCTGGAACCGCTACCGAAGTTCTTTCCGGCCACTAAAATCTGTCCGCTGTATTTAGGATTGTTCAGCACAAAATCCTTGTTCAGCGAACCATCCGGATGATAACGCCAGTCGCGAAACAAATTGTCTCCAAAGAATTTTTCATCGCGTGTAGTTGCTTTCAGGAAGCGTGCCGGGATAATCTGGTCAGTATCCACATTTTCCAATGGCAAAGGGATACAAGTACTTGTTATGATATTGAATTTCTGTTTCATGACACTCATTTTTTACATTAACGTTCTTGGATCTGTTATCACACCGGTTACGGCAGCGGCAGCCGCAGTCAACGGACTTGCCAGCAAGGTACGTGAACCCGGTCCCTGGCGTCCTTCAAAGTTTCTATTACTTGTAGATACTGAATATTTTCCGGCAGGAATCTTGTCGTCGTTCATGGCCAGACAAGCAGAACATCCCGGCTGACGGATTTCAAATCCAGCTTCCTCCAACACTTTGTCAAGTCCTTCCTGACGAATCTGTTCGTCTACCATCCAAGAACCCGGAACCAGCCATGCAGTGATATTATCAGCTTTCTTTCTTCCCTTCACGATAGAAGCAAACGCACGGAAGTCTTCAATACGTCCGTTGGTACAAGCTCCCAAGAACACATAATCTACTTTTTTACCCAGCAGACTTTCACCCGGCTGGAATCCCATGTATTGCATGGATTTTTCGAAAGAGCCTTTTTCTACTTCACTCATGCCTTCCGTGGTAGGAATATCCGATGTAACAGCCATGCCCATTCCCGGATTGGTTCCGTAAGTAATCATCGGCTGAATATCTGCAGCGTCATAACGTACTTCCTTGTCAAATACGGCATCGTCGTCGCTCTTCAATGTTTTCCAGTAAGCCAGGGCCTTATCCCATTCTTCACCCTTAGGAGCATATTCACGTCCTTTGATGTATTCAAAGGTCACTTCATCCGGAGCAATCATACCTCCACGGGCTCCCATTTCAATCGACAAGTTGCACAATGTGAGACGTCCTTCCATGGTCAGACTGCGAATAGCTTCACCTGCATATTCCACAAAATATCCGGTCGCACCGCTTGTGGTCATTTTTGACATCATGTACAATGCAACGTCCTTTGCCGTAACACCTTTGCCCAGCTTACCGTCAATCGTGATACGCATGGTCTTGGGACGTGCCTGAAGGATACACTGTGAAGCCATTACCATTTCCACTTCACTGGTACCGATACCAAAAGCCACTGCTCCCATCGCTCCATGAGTAGAAGTATGTGAGTCACCACACACAATCGTCATGCCCGGCAGTGTCAGTCCTCGTTCCGGACCAACCACATGGATAATACCGTTTTCTTGTTCATCATTCCGAAATGCGTCAGTCCGAAATCGGCTGCATTCTTTGCCAGCGCATCTACCTGTGCCTTAGATACAGGATCTTCGATAGGTTTGTCCTGGTCATGAGTCGGTGTATTGTGGTCCGGCATACAATAGATACGTTCCGGACGGAAGCACTTCAATCCACGGGCACGCATCCCGGCAAAAGCCTGCGGACTGGTTACCTCATGACAGTACAGACGGTCGATATACAACTGGGTAGGTCCGTCTTCCACCTTCTGCACGATGTGTGCATCCCATATTTTGTCGAATAATGTATTAGCCATACGTTTCTCGTTTAATTTATTATTTTCTGAATTTATTGATACAATCGATATATGCTTCTACTGATGCGGCAATGATGTCGGTGTTTGCGCCAAAGCCATAATACATCTGGCCGTCGTATTCCACCTGCATGTGTACTTTACCCACATCGTCACTACCCTTGCTGATGGCCTGAATAGTGAACTCTTTCAAAGTCATCTGGCGTTTGATAATCTGTTTCACAGCCTTGATAGCGGCATCCACCGGTCCATTACCTGTAGCAGCTGCTTCAAAGTGCTCTCCGCTGATATTCAGTCCAAGACTGGCTACCGAACGAACACCCACACCACTTGTCACTTGCAGGTATTCCAGTTTGATATGGTGGTTCACATTACGGTCGGCTCCTGCCAATACCAAGATGTCATCGTCTGTGATATCCTTTTTCTTGTCAGCCAGTTTCAAGAAATCCTCATATACCTTATCCAGTTTTTCCTGAGTCATTTCCACTCCCAGCACATGCAAACGATGCTTCAAGGCAGCACGTCCGCTACGTGCAGTCAGCACAATGGCATTATCATCGATACCCACATCCTTCGGGTCAATGATTTCGTAAGTCTGCACATTTTTCAGCACACCGTCCTGATGGATACCCGAAGAATGCGCAAAGGCATTACGTCCCACGATAGCCTTGTTAGGCTGTACCGGCATGTTCATCAAACTGGACACCATGCGGCTGGTAGGATAGATTTTCTGTGTATTGATATTGGTATCAATCTGAATGTCATGGTGACAACGTAAAATCATGGCCACTTCTTCCAACGAGGTATTTCCGGCACGTTCACCAATACCGTTAATGGTTACTTCCACCTGTCGGGCACCGTTCAACACTCCGCTGATGGTATTGGCTGTAGCCATGCCCAAATCGTTATGACAGTGAGTAGAGATAATTGCTTTGTCTATTCCGTTGACATGCTCCATCAGGTATTTGATTTTTGCACCATATTCATCAGGCAAACAATAGCCTGTGGTATCCGGAATGTTCACTACTGTAGCTCCAGCCTTAATTACTGCTTCTACTACGCGTGCCAGATATTCATTGTCCGTACGTCCGGCATCTTCTGCGTAAAACTCCACGTCATCTACGTAACGTCTTGCATATTTCACGGCAGCTACTGCACGTTCAATAATTTCTTCACGGGTAGAATTGAATTTATACTTGATATGCGAATCAGAAGTACCGATTCCCGTATGAATACGTTTATGTTTGGCATATTGCAGGGCTTCTGCCGCTACATCAATATCTTTCTGCACAGCACGAGTCAACGCACAGATAGTCGGCCAAGTCACCGCTTTAGAAATTTCAATTACAGAATTAAAATCTCCCGGACTTGAAATCGGAAAACCGGCTTCAATTACATCCACACCTAATGCTTCCAGCTGCTTTGCCACCTGAATCTTTTCCACTGTGTTCAACTGGCATCCCGGTACCTGCTCCCCATCGCGAAGAGTCGTATCAAAAATAAATAATCTGTCACTCATAATATTATCTTTTATTTCTTGTTATCTCAAAAAAAGCTTTCGCACAAGGAAGTGAGAAAGGCTTGATATCATTTCATTTTATCTATCAGTATGCGCACGACTCACTTCCCACTGGGCTTTCCAGCAGATTAATCAGACCGCATAGCAAAATATGTAAAAACAAGTTGTTCATAATCGTTCGTTTTTATACGTTTTCGTTTTTAGATGCTGCAAAGGTATACAATATTTTGAAATAAGAAAATAAAAAGAAAGTTTTTTCATTATTTAAACAACAAATTCACACAAACAAAAGCAACAGACTATAAATCTATCATTCTGTAAGCAAACGTAGCTCATGCAGACAGGCTTCTACCTCTGTCATGCTTCCCATATGCTTGCCCATATCGTCCGAAAGCTTGACACATTCACGCCATTCCTGACTCTGACTCATCTTGCAGCGTGATAATTTCATCACAATGTTAGATGGCTGATAACCTGTGTCGTTCGTCAAGTTGGTACCGATACCAAAGGAACAGCGGATTTTTCCCTGGCAATACTGATAAATCTTCAGTGCCTTCTCGAAATCTAATGCATTACTGAAGATAATCGTTTTGGTAGTCGGGTCAATGCCTAACTCCTTGTACCGGGCTATCAACCGCTCTATAAATTCGTATTCATCGCCGGAATCACAACGTACACCGTCAAACAACTTTGCCTGCTTCCGGCTGAAATTGCTGAGGAATGAATCAGATGTATAGGTATCAGACAGGGCTGTCCCCAAATCACCATCATACACGTTTACCCAGTTCTCCAATGCCATATAGTTGGCGTGCTTGTAACCAAACTGAGCTCCGTGAAACATAAACCATTCATGAGGATGGGTACCCATAGGGCGCATATCATATTTCATGGCAAGGTGACAGTTGGATGTACCGGTACAATACTGTGCATGTTCCTTCAGATATTCCACCACCAGCTTCTGCACGTCAAAAGAGAAACGTCGGCGTGTACCAAACTCGGAGAAAGGCATTTGGTGTGCATTCGACAGGTTCACCTTTTCGGCCAGTTTTGCCAATATTGCCTGCTTGTCTGGAATGCGATTCAGAAATTGATTTTTTATTTCAGAAACAATGGCCAGTAGCGGCACTTCATAAAGAGTTACCTTATACAGGTAATCGGTCACCGTCATCTGTAAGTGATGGTGCTCATCCAACCATACTTCTATTTTATTCGGGTCAAACCGGAAGGAAGAAAGCCACTCCCAATACACACTGGGCAGAAAACGACAATGGGTTGTCATGTATTCCTGCTCTTCCGATGTCAGTTTCACCATTTCCAGATTATGGATTTCATTTTTCAAGGCTTCCAGAAATCCTTCCGTATATTCAGTCTCATCCCTATCTTTAAAAGTAAAGGTTCCAATGGCATAAGGGAATAACTTTATATAAGCGTATGAAGTAGTAAACTTATATAAATCTGTATCCAAAATTGTTTTATCACCATGATATTTCGTTTTTCTTGTGGTAAATATAAACAAGAAAAAGGATTGTCACAACTATTAAAGTGTCAGACAATCCTTTTTCTTATTTTAAATTCAAATTATTTCAGTTTTAAGGCCACAATACAGTCTACAGAAGGTTTCAAATTTTCTGTATGCAATACGATGCCACCTTGAATTTTCTCCCATTTACTTTTCACCGGTACCGAACAAAGTAGAAGAAATAACTTTTCCGTCACCGGCAAGGTCACGAACTGAGGCATACGATCTGACTAACAGATGTACATAAAGCATAATTAT
>ENA-OQAL01000432-OQAL01000432.1-human-gut-metagenome-genome-assembly--contig:-NODE-432-length-9909-cov-4.183807_pt1 | contig 9909 bp, 14 predicted proteins | sample MGYA00242491_ERZ504519 | MGnify/ENA primary metagenome ERZ504519 (study PRJEB26092, sample SAMD00036260) | human gut metagenome | host: Homo sapiens | study: EMG produced TPA metagenomics assembly of the... | reverse complement strand
CATTTCCCCTCACTACAGGTTTCCGGCAACACACGCAGGTTGCCACACGCCTCCAGCTTATCCAGTTCCAGCTGAAAATCTCCGTCCAGTCCGGGTTGTATTTCATTTTCCATGATTTACCTCCTTTTGTTTTTTTATTCCGGCATTTTCGCGACAATCTTGCACAAACCGCTCGTCAGTTTCGTCAGTTCTTCCGGACGAATGATGAAAGGCGGCATGATATAGGCCAGCCGTCCGAACGGACGTACCCAGATACCTTCTTCCACAAACCGACGCTGCATCCAGCCCATGTCAACCGGCTTCTTGGTTTCAATAACTCCAATGGCACCCTGTACCCTGACATCGGCCACCTGCGGCAACGAAGCCGCCGGTGCCAGTTCTTCTTTCAACTGTGCTTCGATGCGGCGCACCTTCTCCTGCCAGCCTGACGACAACAACAGACGCACAGAAGCCAGTGCCACGGCACAAGCCAGCGGGTTGCCCATAAACGTAGGACCGTGCATGAACGCACGCGGCTCCTTGGAAGAAATACAGTCGGCCACCTTTGCCGAAGCCAGCACCGCCGAGAAGGTCATATACCCTCCTGTCAGTGCCTTACCGATACACATGATATCCGGTTCCACCTGCGCATGTTCCCATGCAAACAATTTCCCCGTACGTCCGAAGCCTGTGGCAATCTCGTCAAAAATCAGGAGCATACCATGCTCCCGGCAGAGGCGTGCCGCCTCCCGCAAATACTGCGGATGATAGAAACGCATGCCTCCGGCCCCCTGCACTATCGGCTCTAAAATCAGTCCCGCCAGCTCACCGTGATGCTGCATGATGACTTCACGTAAGGGTTCGATGTCCTTCTCATCCCATTCGGCATCGAAACGGCACTGCGGAGAAGGTACAAAATAGCGCACCGGAAGGGCCGAACCAAACAGGCTGTGCATGCCCGTCACCGGGTCGCATACCGACATGGCATTCCACGTGTCGCCGTGATAGCCCGAACGGATGGTCACAAAATTGTTCTTCTCCGGATGACCTGCCGCAAACTGATATTGCACCGCCATCTTCAAAGCCACTTCTACAGCTACTGACCCACTGTCGGCATAAAAAAATATATTCCATGCTGGGAGGCACGATTTTCAGCAATTCCTTTCCCAATTCGATAGCCGGTTCGTGCGTCAGTCCCCCGAACATCACGTGCGACATCCGGTGAAGCTGTTCCTCCACCGCCCGGTTCAGCACCGGATGATTGTATCCATGCACGGCACACCACCACGACGACATGCCGTCAATCAGTTCCGTACCATCGGCCAGCGTCAAGATACAACCCTGTGCCCGTTCCACCTTATAAGTGGGCAGCGGGTTTGAAGTTGAGGTATACGGGTGCCACAAATGGTTCCGGTCAAATTCATCAAACAATTTCTCACAATTCATATCCTGCCTCCTTTATACGTTCTTTGTCTTTTGTTACTTTTGAGCCAAGGGTAGTCAGCAAATCCCCCACAATGGCCGAATTAATTCCCACATACAGCGCACGGTCCACCGTCTCCTCGCTCAGCTGTGAGCGCCCTCCGGCAAAGCGAAGGAAAGCCGTCGGGTTCACCATGCGGAACATGGCCACCGTACGCAGCACCTCTTCCGCCGTCAGCGGCTTTGCGTGTTCCAGCGGCGTACCCTTGATGGGCTGCAACAGGTTCAACGGGATGGACTGTACCTCCAGTTCCCGCAAGGTCAATGCCAGTTCCACCCGCTGGACAGGTGTTTCTCCCATGCCGATAATGCCTCCGCTGCACACGTCCATACCTACTTTACGAGCTGCCTGGAGCGTTTTCTATCTTCTGTGCCTGCGTATGCGTGGAACACAAGGTCGGGAAGAACGAAGGCGCCGTTTCCAGGTTGCAATGATAACGGCTCACCCCGCACGATACAAGGCCGCAAGCTGTTCTTCCGTAGCCAGTCCTAACGACGCACACAATTCAATCTTACTGTGCGCCCGAAGGTATGCAAAGTGCGTGCAAAGTTTCTCTACCTCTCCCACCGAAGGTCGACGACCACTGGTCACCAGCGAAAAACGAGCCACACCCTGGTCTTCGTTCATCTTTGCCTGGCGCAGACATTCCTCTTCGCTCACCAGTCCGTACTCCTCCACCCCCGTGTGATGATGCACCGACTGGGCACACCATTTGCAGTTTTCAGGGCAACGACCCGACTTGGCATTAATGATGGAACACATGTCAAACTTCCGTGAAGCGTATGCCACCGTAATACGGTGAGCCACCTCACACAGCTCCTCAAAAGGCGCTTTCTCGAGCAGCCACAAAGCCTCTTCCGAAGTAAGCATGCCCCCTTCCTTTATCTTCTCTTCTAATTTCTGTAATCTTTCCATACGTATTTATCCTAAAAAAGAAGGGATGTATCCGCTTCGGTTAAGTCTGTCAGACTTAACCTGAAACGGGTACACCCCTTCCGGTTACTGTTATCTTATTTATTTCATCTAAAAGCAGGGCAGGCACTTCTTCCCTTTGCGGCACCAGCAGACGCCACAATTCTGTCCGGTCTGTCTCGAATAGACTTCCTCCAAGCCCCGGTCTTCCACTTCCAAAGAGTGCATCTTCCTCTGAAAAGCTAATCCATGACGTGCCTTCTGTTTTCTTTCCCTCGCACACTGCCGTTTTCTGCTTGCCCAATGAAGCATCTGCAATTCCCCTTCCCACCTGTCCGATAGTAACATGGCGGTGCAGGCTTACAAACGCAGCATATTCCTTCCGGCTCCAGCGACGGAACCGAAGCATGACCTTTTTGCGAACAGGAAGTGATACGATGCATCTGTTTTTTTCTTTGTTTAAATGTACGGCTGCAAATGTATAGAAAATCTACAGAAAATGCAAGGATTGGGGAGAATACGTTTTTTCGGTCTACAAATTCGCTTTTATCTTCTTTTCTATCTCCGCGTCCGTTGTCTTTTCTGCATAGCCTTGGAACTTTGCAATTATCGTGCGGTCTTTACCTATCAGATAATAAATGATTATTTTACAAACTCTTTCATTTTCTCTTTCAAGATATGCTTACGATACCCCATCCAGCTATGTATCACCTTACGTTCGGGTGAAATCAGCACATAATGAGGAACTCCCTTTACACCATAAACCGCTGCAAGTCCGTCATTCACCTCACGAAGTTCATTCCATTGATGGCCGATCAGTTTCTTTTCTGCCACAAACTTCTTCCATCTGTTCTTCGCGGCTCCACAAATGCTAACCAGTTCCAGTTTCCCCTTATACATACGACTCACTTCTTCCATTTCCGGAAGTGCCTCCATGCAAGGCTGGCAACCGAGGTTCCAGAAATCAAGCAGAATATATTTACCTTCAAACTCAGAGAGATGATGTGTATTTCCCTCCGTATCATACAACGTACCGTCTACCATGTGGTCGCCTACTTTTACTGGCTCCACCATCTTGATATAAGTTGTTATTTCACGTCCTACCGGCGACTTGCGGTCAGCTTCAGACAAACGTGCATACAACGGATAAACCAATTCTTTATGGGAATATTGAGAATCGGTGTTCCAATTGAGGAAAGACAACTGATCACAATACTTTTCCAGCCAGACTTTTGTGACCGGAGCCGTTTTCATGTATTCCAATTCCCGCAACCGAACTTTGTCTTTCAGAGGATACACATGATTCCGACGGATAGAATCGATCTTGTTTCGGATGGAAATATCATTTATGCCCTTGGCAAACATCTCATATACAATCATCTCTTGCTTAAAGGCTTCCACCATTTCCGGCATTCCCAGCTTGGTAAATTCAGCCTCCGCCTGCTGCTCCGCTACCTCACTTTCTACCGTCCAGAACGGACAGAGCATGCCTTCACCCTGAATCCGGATTTTTGCTCCGGAAACTACCCATAGAGAAAGCGGCCACACTGAAAAATGTCTTCTTATAGATTACTAATAGCAACAGCTGCCGAGATTCCTTTGAAGTAACGGTATCTCTTAATACAAATCTGCCATCCTTGACCGTATCAGATATCACAATGTCCGCATACTGTCTGTTCTCAGACTGACAGAGGGAAACAACTGAGCTGTCGGGCAGGTTCTTCACAAATCCTTCTATCAGGAATTCACCTTCCGGAACCTTCTGTCCGGAATGGCAACTCCCTATCATCAACCCCAATAATAGAGAGGAAAATAATATTGCTGTGAGTTTCATGGTATCATATTAAAAAAAATGAGTCCGCTCTAAAATACAGGGTCACATTCCAACTTCTCTCAAAAGCATTTAAGCATAATTGCAACCCATTTTAAAGCGGACTCAAAAACAATTTACTGAAGTTTGAAGGAAACAGGTACGGTAAATTTCACCCTTACAACCTGTCCCTTCTGCATACCCGGTTTCCACTTAGGCATAGCTTTCATGACGCGCAAAGCCTCCGCATCCAAATCCGGGTCTACAGAACGAAGTACTTTAAACTCGGTAGGAGTTCCGTCTTTTTCCACCACAAACTGCACGATTACCCGTCCCTGCACATTATTCTTCATGGCATTTTCCGGATATTTCACGTTTTCTTGAAGGAATTTCAACATTTCCTTCATTCCTCCCGGATATTCAGGCATCTGTTCTGCAACCATAAATACTTCTTCTTTAACCGTACTATCTGCGGGAGTTTCTTTTGCTTCCGGACTTACCGGGGCAACAACTTCTTCTTTTGCATCCTCCGTCTGTGATGCATCCTGCGAGCAGGAGATGTTTCCGGCAACGAGTAGAGCAAAGGCCGGAAGCACGAACAGCGCATATTTGATATGCCCTGCAGCGTTTGATTTTTTCTTGTTCATCATAATGATACGTTGTTTAAGGTGAGAGAAGTTGAAATTATTGGATAACCCGTACTTGTGGTTGTAGGCCAACCCAAGCAGGTGATATTGATAGCTTTTAGTGGCAAACCCTGCCTCCATTACTTTCCTGTCGGCCAGGAACTCTAAGTTGAGTCTGACCTCGCGTTTCAACAGCCAGGCAAAGGGATTCATCCAGCAGCAGATGCTGACCATCTCGGCAAGAAGTACATCGACAGAATGATGCTGCTTTACGTGCGCCATTTCGTGCGTCAGGATTTCACTGATTTCGTCTTCCTTCACTGCGGCAGGATTCATGAAAATCCACCCGAAGAAAGAGAAGGGTCCGGAAGGGTCATTCAAGCATTTTACGCGGACACCGTTTATCTCTTTTTCCGGCATACGTACAATGAGGCGATACAGACTGAATGCCTGAACCACAAGCCGGACGAGCAATACCACTACCCCGGCAAGATACAGATAGCCTATCCATTCAGACAGCACGAACACACGGCTCCCGGTTTCTGCTACTTCACTCCCTACCACAATCTCCGGCAACACCGCCGAGTAATCAAAGTGAGTGAGCATAATCATACGGTCACGGCTTTCCAGCCATTCACGTACGTCGATAAAAGGCAGGATGAATGGCAATACAAGCGACACTATCAGGATAAATCTTCTTGAACGAAAGAAGGTATCCCGCGTACATACCAGTTTATAGAGTGCATAAAACAGGATTAATCCGACATTGACTTGAAGAAGGTATAGCATAGAAATAGGTTTTTATTTATCTTCACGTTTTTCAATCAGGTTGATAATCTCATTCAGGTCTTCCTTGGAATCTTCTGTTCCTTGGCAAAGAACGAAACCATCTCCTTATAAGAATTGGCAAAATAATTGCGCACAATGTTGCCCACAGACTTGCTGGTATATTCTTCCTGAGCCACTAAAGGAGTATACCGGTAAGTATTACCAAACCTTTCTGCCTGCAGGTATCCCTTCCGCTTCAGGTTGTTGATGACGGAGGCCACCGTGGTATAAGGCGGCTTAGGTTCAGCATAGCAACCCACCACATCTTTCACAAAACACGGTCCCAAGTTCCAAATAAAGCGCATGGCTTCTTCTTCCTGATAAGTTAGCTTTTCCATATCGAACGAGTTTTTCTACGAACTTTTCGCAAATCTACGAGATTATCGTAAACAATATATATTCAAACGGTTAATTAAATTAAAGTAAAATTGATTCATTCGTTTTATTTTCCTCCAAAACACAAGTGCGTTTTATCTCAAACGCAAGTGCATTTCATGTCAAACGCCTTTGCGTTTTAATCTAACGTCCTTGTGTTTTAATTAAAACGCAAAGCGTTTTTTAGCCTATATTTATTTGCCATGAGAAAGCAGAAAAAAGGCTGTTTCAAATTACACAATTCTAATTTGAAACAGCCTTTCGTTTTATAACTGGACAATATGTAACTCACCCCACTTTGGGGAAGTTCACTTCATCATAACACCTCTCCTCTCACATGAAAAAACGGTTTATTATACGGGAAAACCCACCTTGTCTTTATCCGTGATTTTTCTTAATACACGACAGGGATTTCCAGCTGCCACGACACCCGAAGGGATATCATGAGTTACGACACTTCCGGCACCGATAACGGTATCATCGCCTATCGTCACTCCACTGAGGATAGTGCTGCCACCTCCAATCCAGACCCGATTGCCTATGGTAATGGGTTCAGGAATCAAAGCACCTGCTATCCGCTCTGCCGCATCAAGCGAATGATTGGCCGAATACATACTCACATTGGGCCCCAACAACGTATTATTACCTATCGTTATCTGCCCGCAATCGAGGAGCGTACATCCGAAGTTAATATAAACATCATTGCCAATCGTAATATTTTGCCGAACTCGCAAGCAAAGTCTGGCTCCATCCACACACGCTCCCCTACTTTCTTGAAGAGTTTGTGCATGATTTCCTGACGTCGTTCTACTTCTTCATCTTCAGTGCGGTTAAACTCCTTAAACAGTTTTTTTGCCTTAACCCTCAGGTTAAACAAATCAGCATCAAAATCATTATAAATTTGATGCTCCTGCATTTTATCCCATTCTGTCATATTCAACTTTGTTAAGTTTGGTTTCATAGTGACGAAACTATGAAAAAAATGATGAAATAACAAAGAAATCATCTGAAATATTACGATTTATCGCAAAACCAAAGACAATACAACAGAATACGCATATTAACCGCAACTTCCGCAAGAGCAGGCGGGTAATTCTTCTTTTCGGATTTCCGTAATATAGAAACGGGCGAAGGCATTTTTAATCTCATCCCGCACACGACGGAATTCCGCTTCAATAAATTCCGGAGTCCCGGTGGCATGCGACGGGTCGTCAAAACCGATGTGAAGACGCTTGCCTACTTTTCCGGTAAATGCCGGACAACTTTTATTTGCTCCTCCGCACACGGTAATCACATAATCCCATTCCTGATCAAGGTAGGTATTCACATGAGTCGGCACATGCGAACTGATGTCAATTCCGACTTCGTTCATTACCTCCACCGCCTTGGCATTTACTTGTGCAGCAGGCTCTGTTCCTCCCGAATACACTTCTATATTTTTATCGAACGACTGCAAAAAGCCGTGTGCCATCTGGCTGCGGCAACTATTTCCTGTACAAAGAATCAATACTCTCATATAAATGTAACAATGATAAATTAAAGAACAAAATTAAACAAATAACCCGACAAGATAATGAAGAAAGCCACCGTTCCGAAGAATATCGCAATCAGCCGCCACATCATCACCTTTTTCAGCAAAGTCGCTTCCGGAAGTGAAAGACCTACCACGGCCATCATGAAGGCGATGGCTGTACCCATAGGAATACCTTTGGCCACGAATACCTCGATGACCGGCACAATGCCTGCCGCATTGGCATACATCGGTACGGCAAGAATCACAGAAAGCGGTACGGCAAACCAGTTGTCCTTCGACATGTATTGCTCAAAAAATCCTTCGGGCACAAAGCCGTGCATAAACGCACCGATACCGATACCTATCAGGATGTAAATCAGTACACCACTGACAATCTTCCAGGCATCACGCACAATGACGGGAAGACGCTTGATAAAAGTAGTATGGTCTTTCTCCCACTCTCCTGCCTGCGCCGAGGAGCTGGCCTGTATCTGCTTCACCCAGTCGCTCAGGTAAGGTGAGAGATGCATGCGGCCAAGCACAAAACCTCCTATCACCCCCAGCAGAATACCGCTGATGACATAGATAAGTGTTACTTTCAGGCCAAAAGAGCCGAGGAACATAGCCACCGCCACCTCGTTCACCAGCGGAGAAGTAATCAGGAAGGCAAACGTCACCCCCAAAGGGATACCGCCTTTTACAAAGCCGATAAACAAGGGAATGGACGAGCAGGAACAGAACGGAGTAATGGCTCCGAAAATGGAAGCCAATACATACTGCAACCCGTACATTTTATGTGTTACCAGATAGTTCCTCAAACGTTCTATCGGAAAATAAGCGTTAATGATTCCCATCAGCACACTGATAAAAAACAGCAAGATAAGAATCTTGATGGTATCATAAAAAAAGAAGTTTACGGCTACCCCAAGCGGCGTCTCAGCACTCAGTCCGAACAATCCGTAAACAAGCCAGTCTGCAAAATCTTGTATCATGTTTCTATCGTTATAATTCGTTTAAATACGAACAAGTATTCCATCATAAAAGCGGCAGCTGCCTTGAAGGTCGTTTCTGCCGCTTCTGAATCAATCCTCTTGTTTATCCGATTCCTAAAAGTTTCTTCACATCGCTTTCGGTGGGAACCTGTCCTTTCATCTTCACTACTTCATCTACCACAACGGCAGGAGTCGTCATGATGTTGTAGCTCACCATTTCCATGATGTCGTCCACCTTGGTCAGTTTCACGTCCAGGTTATTCTCCTTGATTACTTTTTCAATTACATTATAGGTGGTCTTGCACTTTGCGCAACCCGGTCCCAATACTTTAATTTCCATACTTGTAAAGATTTTGTTTGTTATCAAATTCGTTTATAAATACATTATCCAGCTATAATATATGCCGATGACGATAAACAGCACACCAACTATGCGGTTCATCCATTTCTGCACCTTCTGCATCTTGCCGTAAAAACTGCCCAGCTGCTGTACACTGAAGGCTAAAATCCACGCCACGACCAGCACCGGTATGGCAGTCGCAATGGCAAACACAACGGGCAGCAGATAACCTGCTGTGGCCGTGGCCGACATCGGTATCAGCATGCCAAAATAAAAGACACCACTTGTGGGACAGAAAGCCAGGGCAAACAACGCGCCTATTATCAACGCCCCCCAACCGCCTTTCCGAGCAAGCCCTTCCGCATTACCCTGAAATCCAAACTGAGGCAAGTTCAACCTATCACTTTTTTCATCGTTCTTCTATATCTATTATTAGTAATTTCGCAAAAACAACGAACAAGCACAACAAAAAAAAAGAGCTTATTCGCAACAGCTCTCTTTTTACATATCGGCTGGCCCAGGAAATCGGCAAACATTTTTTGGCCAGCTTCCAGTTCTCCTTATTAATGCAATACCTCACCTTAGGTGCTTCAATCTCTCCCTGAATCAGTCCGGCTTCTTTCAGTTCCTTCAAGTGCTGTGACACTGTAGCCTTGGCTATGGGCAGTTCTTCGTGAATGTCGCCAAAAAAGCAACATTCCTGCGAGGCCAAAAATTGAAGTATGGCTATACGAGCCGGATGCCCCCATGGCCTTGGCAAAGCGGGCCATTTTTTCCTGTTCTTCTGAATAGTTCTTTCTTACCATTTTCACCTCTCTTGTTTGTTGTTCGCAAAATTACGAATAAAAATTATACAGCGCCAAAGAAAAACTTATTTTTTTCAAGCATAAAACTTCTTTTAGCTATCTGCTTATTATAGAACTTTAAAATGATTAGGAAATAATGTAACTTATTATATTTTGCAAACCTCCCAAAAGAAAAAGCAAACTGCTGAAAAAGTTCTACGTTTCCCCCACATAAACCCGTACGGTTCCCGATGGAGAAACTTACA
>ENA-OQAL01000431-OQAL01000431.1-human-gut-metagenome-genome-assembly--contig:-NODE-431-length-9912-cov-1.553807_pt1 | contig 9912 bp, 14 predicted proteins | sample MGYA00242491_ERZ504519 | MGnify/ENA primary metagenome ERZ504519 (study PRJEB26092, sample SAMD00036260) | human gut metagenome | host: Homo sapiens | study: EMG produced TPA metagenomics assembly of the... | reverse complement strand
CTGGGGAGCATCCGCCCTCAGCCTGCCTCCCGACAATATGAAATAAGTACAAAAATAAAAAAAAACAACCCATATGAAGAATCAAACTATCATCAGCCTCTTATGCTGCCTCCTGTTGTTTGTGACAGGATGCAGTACTTCCCATCAAGGGAACACGTACGACATCATGACCTATGGAGCCAAGGAGACGGACAACAGATGATGCCGCCGCTATACAACGCGCCATCAATGCCTGTTCCGCTGCCGGTGGCGGAACCGTAATCATTCCTGCCGGACACACCTTTCTATGCGGTCCGCTATATTTGAATCCTATGTGAACCTTCATCTGGAACCCAACTCCCGATTGCTGGCCAACCCCGATGAAAGCATCTATACAGAAAAGCGCATTCCGCGAAAAACCGTGGCGAAGGAATGATGTGGATCAGTGGAAAAGACTTAAAAACAAATATCCATTACCGGTACAGGAGAAATAGACGGAAACGGAATCGCCTTTATGGGCAAAGAGCTGGATGATTCCTACGAGCTGAAGCCCGTCACTGATTTTGACCCACGCCCACATGTGCTTACCCTTATCAATGTAGAGAAAACCGTTATCCGTGACATCACGATCCGGAACAGCGCCTATTGGACAATACACCTGATAGGCTGTTACGATGCTTGATTTGACGGCATCTCTTTATTTGAATAATCTAAAAATACGCAACGGCGACGGTATTGATGTGGATCACTCCAAAAAAGTACGTATAGCGAACTGCTTCATTGAATCGGGCGAATGACTGCATTTGCCTGAAGAATCGTCGGGGAATTTGAAGAATATGGCTCTTGCGAAGATATTGTAGTGACTAATTGTATCATGACTTCACGTTCATGCGCTATTAAGATAGGCTCGGAAAATATGGACAAGATTGATAATGTATTATTCAATAATTGCATTATCAAAACAGCAACCGGGGCATCGGCATACAAAACCGGGATGAAGGTACTGTGAGCAATGTCATTTTCTCCAATATATTAGTAGACTGTATGTTCTATTCTGATGTATGGTGGGGTAAAGCGGAACCTATCTATGTCACCTCATACCCTCGTGCCGTAGGCAATCATAAAGATGCAGGCTGGCGTTTCCCCAAAGGTGCAACGAAAGGACACTCGGGAGAAGTCAGCAACATTTTCTTCAATCAGATTAAATGCACTAGTGAAAACGGCATTTTCGTAGGGGGAGACACTCCGGAGAAAGTGCATCATATCTATTTTGATGAAATAGATGTCAAGTTGTTAAAACGTACCGGTTATGAAGGCGGTGTGTATGACAAACGTCCTTGTAACGGAGATGGTTTTGTATATGACAAGACTTATGCTTTCTATCTGGACACCGCTTCGGATATCCGGATTACCGGCTGTAACATTTATTGGGCCTTCCCTCAATTGACACAAGCCGGAGGAGATATCAAAGAGAAGAATACAATACGTGTAAAAATAAACAAGAAATAATTATGACCCACATTCCATTCAAAGTTTCTTTGTTAAGACTGGTCTTCCTGCTGCTGCCCGTGACGGTCGCGGCACAGGAAGCCAGACTTTCTGATTACGTAGATCCCAGAATCGGTTCGGAAGGACTGGGACGGGTATTTATCGGTCCCTCCTGCCCTTATGGTATGGTGAAACCATCGCCCGATTGCACTGTCCATCCCAATAGTGGTTGGCTGCCTATGCCCGAACAAGTCAACGGTTTCTCCCAAGTACACGTCAGCGGGACAGGAGGAGGTCCTAAATATGGCAACATACTTGTCATGCCTTTTGGCAAAGGTATGGATCAGCTCAATCATATAGACTATCGCAAAGATGAAACAATCCGCTTGGGCTATTATGCTACCGAATTCCAGAGAACAGGCATATATACTGAAATAACAACTGCTCCACGCGCCTCATTCTACCGATTCACCTATCCCGAAGATTCCTTAAAATCCCTGTTGGTTGACGCCGGCTTCTTCCTGGGTGAACAACCGACCCCCGATGCCCGCGAAGCACAACAATTTGTAGGTTCGGAAATTCAAATCATATCCGATCACGAAGTAATGGGATATACCCGTATTCGCGGAGGTTGGAATAACGGACGTGCCTACACCGTTTATTTTTATGCAGTAACCGACCATCCCTTTGTACAAAACGACCACATGGAAAGGAAACCAGATCAGCAATGAACGATACCAGCCAGACTCCCAACAAAAAACCGGAGCTTTGTTGCGTTTCCCTTCTTCTGCAAATACCATTCAACTGAAAGTCGGAATTTCATTTATCAGTTCTCTCAAAGCCAGAGAGAATGTATGGAACGAAAATACCTCATTGGTCATTTGAGGACACCCGGCAAGCCTTATTGGCACAATGGGAAAACTTATTGCAACGCATTGATATAGCCTCAAATACACCCGAAAATATAAGCGTATGTTTATACCGGTATCTATCATACCATGTTAATGCCTGTAGACCGTACCGGTGAAAATCCATTATGGAGTGATCCGGAACCTTATTATGACGATTTTATGCTATCTGGGACACCTAACCGCACCTCAACTCCACTTATCACACTGATTGACCCTCAAAGAGAAACAGACATTGTACGTTCACTGATCAATATCTATAAACGGGACGGCTACATGCCTGATGCACGAAGCGGAAATTGTAACGGACGGACACAAGGCGGCTCCAACGCCGAAATTGTTATAGCCGATGCATTTGTAAAAGGACTACCAAACATAGATTACCATCTGGCTTTGGAAGCTATGCTGAAAGATGCGACTATACCGCCTGGAGGTAACGAAGAAGCGGAGGGAAGAGGCGGACTGATTCCTTATCTGGAATTGGGATATATTCCATACGGTATTCCCCGAGCCGGAAACCGCACAATAGAATACTCCTATTGTGATTATGCCATAGCCTTAGTAGCAAAAGGACTAGGCAAGACAGACTTGTACCAGCAATACTTGAAACAATCTTCCAACTGGAAGAACTTGTGGCGGGCCGATTATGAACATGCAGGAGTCAAAGGATTCATACTTCCCCGGGATAAAGAAGGAAACTGGTTAGACAAAATACCTTTCGGAAACTCCCATATCCAGAAACCCACCTTCACATATACCCCCGTTACCTTTGAAGGCCCTTGGTATACTCCTTGGTGGAACATGTTCTTTTATGAAGCCTCCTCCTGGGAATATTCACTCAGCATTCCGCATGACGTACCCGGACTCATTGAACAATGTGGCGGAAAAGAGAAGTTTGACGAACGGCTGGATATTTTCTTTGACAAAGGTTTCTTCAATGTGAATAATGAACCCTCCTTCCTCACTCCCTGCCTATACCACTGGGTAGGCGTCCGGATAAAAGCGGCGACCGCATCCATGAAATTATCCAGAAGAACTATAATGACGGTTCTGCCGGCCTTCCCGGAAATGATGACTCCGGAGCCATGTCATCGTGGTTGGTATTCCACATGATGGGGTTGTACCCTAATGCCGGACAAGACTATTATTTAGTCCATACCCCTCTACTGACAGAGAGTCGTTTCCATTTACAGGAAGGCAAAACATTCACGATCAAAGCCGAAGGGCTTTCCGAAAAGAACAAGTATATCCGGTCGATTTTATTAAATGGAAAGAATTATCCATATTCCGCCATCCGCCATAATGATATCATCAAAGGAGGCGAGTTGGTTTTTAAAAATGGGCCCCAGTCCCGGTAACTGGGGGAGCAAACTATTTCCAGAATCTAAAGAAGTAACATACGATGAAGAAAAAAACTTTTTATATGCTTTCTGCTTATCGGCAGCCTGATGGGAAATGTAATGGCACAAGGATATCATTACCAACCTCTATTATTTGTATTCAAACTGCATGGACAAACCCGAAAGTACCAATTTACTTCAATCAGTCCAACGACACCCTTTATCTGCATTGGGGAATTGAAAGAAACACCCGATGGCAATCAGGCAGCTACGCCATGCCCCAAGAAGCTTTAAAAACGGCGGTCAGACTAAGCTTCTTACAGCCGGAAGACGGACAGCATATCTGTCTCCCCATTCAAGAGACCTTTGCCCTACTTTCAGCAACCGCTTTTCAGGAATTGAAAAGCCAAAAGGCATTTCATTATAATCAGACAGAATACCAGCTGGCTGATACCAAGTCACAAGCTATGGGCTATTCCTTACTGCATGTAAACGACTCAGTAGACGGATGCGAAATGTGGATTATGGATAATCCGGATTTCCCTCTGATATGGGAAATACAAAATAATCCGCTCGGCATCAATTGGAAAGTAGCTCCTATAGCTCTCCCCGCACACAATCTGAAAGAAGAAATCATCCAAAGCCCGGAAAAAAAATGGGTAGCATCTATTATGCTTATCCCACACCAAACGGCATACAAACTCCGGTACCCGAAGGTTACAGTCCTTTCTACGTCAGCCATTACGGACGCCATGGGTCCCGCTGGATGACTTCGGACGAACGTTATCTAGAAGTCATTCGTGTCTTTGATACGTTTCACAATAAATCAGGACTTACCGATTTAGGTGAAGATGTGAGGCTCAGACTCCAGAAAGTATGGGAAAATGCCCGTGGGCGCGGAGGAACCTGACCCCATTAGGAGAACGACAACACAAAGCCATTGCCAAACGGCTTTATCAACAATATCCCCATATATTCCGGGACAGCGCCAACATATCAGCGCGTTCCAGCGTTTCCGTACGTTGTATCATGAGCATGTCCGCATTCACAGAACAACTGAAAGAACTAAACCCCTCCCTCCAGATCACCCGCGAAGCCAACCAAAGACACATGGACTACATTGCCTATACTTCACCCGAAGCCGAAAAGCTGGGTTCGGCAAGTGCGCCATGGAGAACAGCTTTCCATACATTCGAAGAAAATCATATTCATCCGGAACGTTTAATCGCTTCACTTTTTCAAAAATCCCAAAAGAAGTCAGGAAGTCCCCCGCGAGCTCATGATGGGACTTTATTGGATTGCTTCCGACATGCAAGATGTAGAGTTGCCTCTATCCTTTTATGATTTGTTTGAAAAAGAAGAATTATTCGGTATCTGGCAGTCTGTGAATTATCGGATGTATATTTGCAATGCCAATGCTCCCGTCAATCAGGGAGCAGCCCCCCGAGAGTGCAAAATCTTTATTGAAGAATATTATAGAAAGTGCCGACCGCGCCATCCGTGAAGGAACTCCTTGCGCCACCCTCCGTTTCGGACATGATACCAACCTGATCCGTCTGTTGGCACTCATGCAAGTAGAAGGATGCTCCAATCAAGAAACAGATCCCGACCGATATTACCTGGCCTGGCAAGATTTCCGTGTTTCACCTATGGGAGCCAACCTTCAATTATCTTTTTCAAGAATAAACAAGGAGAAGTTATTGTAAAATTGCTACATAATGAAAATGAAGTCAAATTACCCATTGACAGCCCTATTGCCCCTTATTATAAATGGGAAACGGTAAAAGCATTCTACAATCATTTATAAACATACAAATTGAGAAACAGCACTTTCCTTCAAAGTCCAATCTCCCTATTAGCTAAGGCTTTTCTTGCCTACAATTAAGCCCTTTCTTACGGCTACCTACTACAGACTCCGCCAATGGACCGTAGAGTCCATTGCAGCAGACTGTATAGTCCACCCCAAGCAGACCTTACAGTCACTGGCGGAGACTGTAGCAGATGACTGTAAGAAAAGGCTTAACTATATGGAAGAAACGGCTTACATAACCCCCTATTCCGGCTTTATCTTCTTCATATAATCAGAAGGAGCCATACCGAATTCATCTTTAAAACACTGACGGAAATAGACCGTACTGTTAATTCCCACCTTGAATGCGACCTCTGAAATATTGTACTTCCCTTCTAATAACAGACGTTCCGCATATTGCATCTTTATTTTGCGGATATATTCATTGGTGGAAAGTCCGGTCAATGCCTTCATCTTCCGATATAGGGTAGAATTACTCATACACATGGCGTCCGACAAATAGCCGATGTCTATCTTCTCAGAAGAAAGACGATCTTCAATCAGCTTGTTAATCTTCTCAAGGAACTCATTATCCAATTTATTCATAGACTCGGTTACTGCCGCACGTTTGTCAATGAGTATGGAATTCGTATTAAAACGCTCTGCCAACAACTTGCGGGATTCAAGCAAATTATGGATACGGCTATGCAACAAAGTAGCACTGAAAGGCTTTGTCAGATAAGAGTCAGCACCCACTTGATACCCCTCTTCCTTATCTTGCAAAGAGTCCTTTGCCGTCAGCAAAATAATGGGAATATGGCTGGTACGCAAGTCTTCTTTCAATTTCCGGCACATCACAATGCCGTTCATCACCGGCATCATGATATCACTGACTATAATATCAGGAATGCAGCCCAATGCTTGTTCCAAACCTTGTTCACCCATTGGCGGCAGTCCTCACTTCAAAATCGTCCGAGAAAGATTCTACAATATAATCACAGATGTCCCTATTATCTTCCACTATCAGCAGAATACGCTTACCACTATGCACTAGTTCTATATTTTCTTCTTTTCGTCCTTTTCATCGGAAGTTTTCTCCGTCGAGTCAGCATGCAGCACATGGGGATACGTGTTATCCGTCAGCAGACTGACATAAAAAGTACTTCCCACATTCAAAGAACTTTCAACCCTGATCTCCCCCTCATGCAAAACTACCAGGTTCTTTACCAGAGCCAGACCAATACCTGTTCCTGAAGCCTGATGTTCGCTTCCCTCTTGATAATAACGGTCAAAAATATGAGGCAATGCATCGGGAGCAATACCGAAACCGGTGTCACTCACACTGATTTCCGTATGGTGTATATTATTCCGGACCACCTGATGTAATCCTAAAGTTATAGTTCCTTTCTCTGTATATTTATAGCATTGGAGATCAAATTATCCAGTATAATCGTTACTACCTCCTTATCAAAAACAAAGACATATCTTCCTGCTCAATCTCAAGACAGAAATCAATCTCAGGTTTCCGGTTCAATTCCTTATACTTCAGTCCGATCTCGTGTACAAGGGCTGCCAGATTGTCACGACTTACACATAATTTCTTGTTTTGGGTTCCGTTTTTCTGAACTCCAGTATCTGATTAATCAGGTTCAACAACCGGATGGCGCTTTGATGGATAACCGATATTTTCTGTGAATCTTTCCCTGATAAAGAATTACTTTTCTGCATATCTTCCAACGGTCCCAGAATCAACGTCAAAGGAGTACGCAACTCATGTGTGATATTGGTATAGAAACGTAAACGCTCATTATTCAGCTCCTGTTCCTGCTCATGATTTTTCTTCTCCAACTCATAGAGAGACTCCATATCCAGTTTCTTTTTATAGGCATGAAGAATAAAATACAGGACAGAAACACCCGAAAGAATATAAAATAACTTGGCCCACCACGTAAGCCATACAGGCGGGTCAATACGGATATCCAGAGAAGCTATCTCATCCGCCCATTCCTGATTCCGTATTCTTGTCTTTACCTGAAAACAATAATTTCCCGGAGGTATATTACGGAAAGTCACATTATTAGGATCGGTTACTGTATACCATGAATTTTCCAACCCTTTCAACATATAAGCATATTCCACTTGATCGGCCAAGGCATAATTCTGTATATTGAAGGTGACGCTGAAGTTATTTGCATATAGCTTAAACGTACTTCCGACTGGCCTTCAAGCGCCATCACCTTTTCATTACTGTCCGTATCACGCAACGGGCCGAATATACGCATCTCCGTAATAATTGCAGCAGGTGACTCTCGTTTTTCCAATACCTGATCTGGATTAAAACGCATAAGCCATTGATTGAGCCAAAATAAAGTGTTCCATCCTTAGCTTCCGCCACACTTCCACTCATGAAATTGCCCATAGGCACATTATCCCAATGATCGTAATTATAGAAAACCTCCTTGTCTTTCAACAAGCAGCTGATACCTTTATTGGTGCTCACCCATATATTTCCATGATTATCTTCCGTAATGGCACGTATATGGACATTGGACAAACCCTCCTCACTGCGATATACTTTATAGTCCCAACTCTGAGAGGATGGAAAAACAAACCAGACCTTCTCCCGTTCCTATCCACATTCTGTTCTGACTATCCATATAAACAGTATTGATAGTATTAGAGGGAAAAAGAGAAGTCACGTTTAAAAAGTTTAACGCACTGAAAATGTTCATCAAAAACCCCTAATCCTCCTCCGAAAGTACCAATCCATAAACGATTAAGATTATCTTTCGAGATACATCTCACCAGATTATTCTCTACTGTATAATGGTCTGCAATGCCTTTATCATGCAAGCGTACCTTATAGATGCCATTACTAGTTCCTATCCATACATATTCTGCATCTTCATACAGTGCACGCACATCTTCCCCTGTTTTATCTTTAGGAAAATCTGGTGAAAACTTTTCTTTTTCACATCATAAAAATCCACTCCTCCCATAAACGATCCAAACCAAAGGTTCCTTCCGAATCACAAAGTGCAGCCTGTATGGAATTATCAGTCAAATCACCGGTTTCTTCTTTTATAAACCGCCACCCGCTTGCCTTTATCAAATACATTGATGCCTCCCCCATCGGTTCCGATCCATAACTTTCCATCCCTTGCTACGCATACACTGCTTGCTGTCTTATTATTCAGGCTACTACCCGAATGCTGGATAGGAGAATAACTATAAACATTAAAATAGGAAGATTCATGGCTAAGAAAATTAATTCCACCTCCCCACATACCAGCCCATACATTTTAAAGGAGTCCTGAACAAACAACGTACAGTAGAATTAGAGAGACTGTATTCATCATCCCCTTCCTTTATATATTGAAAACGCACTTGGTCAGGAGAAAGAAACATACGTTGCGTTAAATCCAAAATGGCTATTCCTCCAAATTCCATGGCAATCCAAAGTTTATTCCCATCAAATTGTCTGATATCAAATACGGTATGAGGAACCCCGTCCTCACTATGATGAAAATGGATAAAAAATTTTCGGCTTCCGGATTGAACAGTGCCAGCCCCCCGGTCTGTTCCCAGCCAAAATATTACCGCTTAAGTCCTTATAAATGCAAGTTACCCCATTACCTGGCAAACTGACCGGATCTTCAGGGTCATGCATAAAGTTCTTTTACTTTTTTATCTTTAAGAGACAACACACTGAATCCATGATGCACATGCCCCATATACAACTTTCCATCTCCTCCATCAACAACCGACCAAATATTATCGCTAGCCAATCCCGGAACTGTTTGAGTATTGTAATGAATGAATTTTCCAGCCTTTTTATCGAAATAATCTACTCCCCGCCAATATGTCGTAATCCAAAGATTACCATCTGTAGCTGCCACAATCTTAGTAACATCATCCGTTATCAGACTTTCGGGGTTCTCGCCATCATGCCTATAGCAAAGAAAAGTGTTATTTACATAGTCATACGCATTCAGACCGGCCCTTTGCGTGCCTATCCAAAGGATAGAATCCTGAGGATCATCCAACAAACAATTCAGTTCATTGCCTGTTATACCCTGCCTTGTCAAATCTTCATTCTTCAAATAAGTAATGAAACGGGTACCATCGAATTTGTTCAACCCTTCCTCCGTGGCAAACCAACAGAAAGCCCTGTTTGTCTTGAGCAATGCTCACCACATAATTATTGGATAATCCCTTCTCTATACCAACTGCTTAACAGAATAAGGTTGTGCCAATGAAACAACCGACAGCAGCAAGAGCCAAAGTACGAATATCTTTCTCATAGCATCAGTGTACACATTGTTAAATAATATGGTTCAAAAATACAAATAAAAGTCTGTATTTAGATACATAAATCATCATTGCAAGATTTACCATCCCTTTTTCT
>ENA-OQAL01000430-OQAL01000430.1-human-gut-metagenome-genome-assembly--contig:-NODE-430-length-9928-cov-3.090399_pt1 | contig 9928 bp, 15 predicted proteins | sample MGYA00242491_ERZ504519 | MGnify/ENA primary metagenome ERZ504519 (study PRJEB26092, sample SAMD00036260) | human gut metagenome | host: Homo sapiens | study: EMG produced TPA metagenomics assembly of the... | reverse complement strand
GACGATGAAAGCAGACTGAACCTGACAATAAACAGGAAGCCGATTGCCGACTGGTTCAGAGAACAATGGCACAGGCTCAGATATGGAACAAGACTGTCGCAACAAGAAGAAAAGAAAAACCGTGGCATAAAATTATAAATATATAGTGCAAATTATCAGAGACTTTCGTTACCTTTGTAGCCGGATGAGATAACTCCATCCAATATAATATTTAAGAATTTAGAAGAAGCGTTATGCTTATCTTGTAATTGGAAACCTGAGAAATTTTCAAATGAGCAGGATAGCATAGTGGTTCTCACGCATATGGCGTGGGCTGCTATTGTTGTATCTGCTCATAAGGTTTTCTCAGGACCTCCAATTAAGATGTGGCATTGCAGTTCCACGCTTATTATTTTATTAATAGTATAAATGAGCATATGAAAAAAAATATTTTAAAGATTTTAATTGGCGCATTATTGATTGGAGTTATTGTGCTGTTTTTAGGATGGCAATATTATTTATTGAAAAAAAATGAATACAAACAACAACTTGAACAAGTTATTGATTCTAAATACTTAGAAGGTAAAAACTCTATAGGTGCTTTCTATTACTATGATAATAGCCTACGTAATGATTCTATAAGAATAGAAAAAGTATCTAGTTTTAATTTTGACAAACTTTCTTGGATGTTAGTATCCAATGTTTCATTTTTGGTGGTTTACATTTTGATCATACCGATATTATAACAAAAATGTTAACAAGTGGTGAATATAAATGGTTTGAGTTTAAGAACAGTGCAATAACATATAGACCTTTTATGATTATTCTTAAAAAAACAGATTATGGATATGATATAATTGGAGAATATATATTGGGTATTGGCCTAAAGCATTCATATCCAGACTATTTAATAACTGAAACATCTTATAAAACAAATCTAGGCAAACTTTCAAATTACGAAGATTTCATTATGTATAATTATAAAATTAAAACTAATTTGATAGATTCATATATTAATAACCTATTTGAAGAGAAATACCCAAATATAACAATACGTAATGAAATTACTCAAGAAAATAATGGATTAAAAAGGAATATTAAATTAGATATGCTTGAAAATTTGGCCATGAAAGGAGCTTGTCCTGCTGATTCTAGTCTATTCTTTAGAGTTAATAAATATTTTGAACTTAAATTTGATGAAAATTTCACAGAAATGGGAAGCAATCCCATTATTTGGCAAACAGGAACATATGGGGATTATAGCCAAACGATTTTTACCAAAACAGTTACAATGCATTATTCTATTCAAGAAAATAAAGGAGTCTTAGAATTAGAATATAAAAAGAAAATTATAATTACCTTACTTCTTTTAGAGGTCTTTTATTTCCTTGTATTAATTGTAAACTATAGGATTAAACGACTAAAGCTCAAATAAATCAATGAAGAAGATATTTTTATTATTAATAAGTTCTATTATCTATACCCATTGTATTGCACAACGTTATGACGGGAAAAGAACCTATGATATCATTGGGTTGGCAAATGAGAATGAAATAGGTGAATGCTTAATCAAAGGGATACCTTTCTTATTAATAGGCTTAATTTTACTATGTTATAATATTAAATGTTCCCAAATAGCAATGAAAGAAAATAAAAGAAGAAAAAGGAAGTTTGGTCGGGATGTTTAAGTTTAATATTGATTGGTATAGCCGTATTAATAATGTTACCATTATTAGCATGGATCGAGGCAGTTTTTGTTAGTATTATTAGTATACTGGCCGTAATAGGAATCATTATTCTTATTTGGGAATGGATTAAAAAGTGATTAATATAACTTACATAATATGAAAAATGAAATAATAAAAAGTATAAAATACTATAAATCATTTACCGCTTTAGTCTTAATTATATTCACATGTATTACGACTTATGCACAGGATAAAAAAATTGTATGTAAAACTTGGCTCTTTTTAATTCAGTAAATGAAAATACTGTTACAATAATGGGATGTGGTACAAACAATGAACTAGAATATATTTATTTTTCATCCCCATGGCTTTGCGAAAGAGAAGTGAAAATTCCATCTGAGTATTTAAGCCAAGCAAAAAATAGCATAAATTTTCGTGCGCTCGAAATATAGAGAGTGGTGTAACTCTATACGAGGAAAAGGATTTAAAGGAAAACATAAAGCCTTTTCTACTGAGCATACTATTTATACGAGACAGTCTTTATATATATGATTGGCATCCTAAATCGGAAAAAATGTATTATGTTTTCTTTGTAAATTTAGCAAGTATTCCGTTAATAGAAGCTAAAATTTCTTTAGGTGGAACAAGTGCAATTTTGCTTTTATTTAACAGAAACGGGAATAGATCAATTTTGTACAATTATAAATAATGCGAAATTAATTTATCTAAAAAGTAGGGATGTAGAGTTTGATAATTTTATTAAAATAAAATTATTGCTTTAATGGTTTTGGGTATTAAAAAAACAAAAAGGGATTTCTGTACTAAAGAAACCGGTCAATAGTTGACCAACTAGACCATATTTTTACTAATTAACCATCGTTAAACAATTAATTCCCCTGATTTTAATAAAGTCACTATTTCTTATCATTTCCAATACCAAACATTAGAATTATTCTCTCATTTTAGCATTGCTATAATATAACATCATTCAACTATATCTTCGTAAAAAATTGTAGAATCTGGTAAAATTGTTCCTCCTCTACTTTTCCCACCAATATAAACCAAATCTCTATTTTTATCAAATGGGTTCATATGCTAAGACTAATTTCATTTTTGTGTCTACAGACTTGGGAGTAATAGCTACATTAAAGCCATATTTACCACCAGCTTGTACTGATGGATACATAACCCCGTCAAAATTATGTTCAGTTGTAACCACCTCAGTTAATATAGCTGATATTAAATAGTTGTAATCTGCTCCAGACTCATTTTTCTTTGAAAACTCTCCAGCAAAATATTTAGAAAAAATATCTATATCTGCTGCCAAATCTGGACAACTTTCTAAAAAATTATCATAAGTTGATTAAGTTCTTCTAACAATGAATTTTGGACATCTTTAAAACAATCTTTATGTACTATTATTAGAAGATTTATGTCTTTTGTAACCTCCCATTTCCCATAAGTGATAGTTTCACTTCCGCTAGTTTCCGTACCTCCTCTTATTAGCGATGAACTTTCTACTGCTGAAATGTAAAGAGTATCTTGAAGAGATTGCTCTTCTGGTACAATACAACCATAGAACATCGTATTTATCGGTGTACTAGCTCTTTGGCATGTTTTATTGAATTGTTGAGGTTTATAAGATAAATCAGAAACTTTTTTAAGGTTTCCGTCGCAGCGAGCTCTTGTGATTATCTTACCAGGGTGTAAAGTAAACTTAATAAGCCCTACGATTCCCAACTCACGTATTAATTCTTTTATTTCAAATAAGGATATCTACTTAAATCTAATGTGCTTAAACGAGTTATTACAGCTTGTTTATCCATATAAATTACATATGTGGGAAAAAGTGGGGAAAATCGAATAATAAAAGAGCTAAGTTCTTAATAATAAGTACTTAGCTCTTTTTCTTGTACCCTGACCCGGGGTCGAACCGGGGATGGATGTTACTCCACTGGTGTTTGAGACCAGCGCGTCTACCGATTCCGCCATCTGGGCATTTGTTTTTTCGTTTGCGTGTGCAAAGGTAAACACAATTTTCTGAATACACAAGAAAATTGCTGATTTTTATCAAAAAAATCTCTTGTTTTCCTTGTATTACACAAGTAGCAACAAGAGATTATATAGTTTCACCGTTTATTTCTGACGAATAAAGATGTTTATCGGAGTTCCCGAAAGCTTCCAGCGTTCACGAATCTTATTTTCAAGGAAACGACGGTAAGGCTCTTTCACGTATTGCGGCAAGTTGGCAAAGAACACAAATGAAGGAACCTGTGTATTCGGCAACTGAGTGATGTACTTAATCTTGATATACTTTCCTTTATTTGAAGGTGGTGGATAAGCCTCAATCAGCGGCAGAAGTTCCTCGTTCAGACGAGCAGTCGGGATTCTTGTCGTACGTGCCTGGTAAACTTCCTTCGCCAGTTCAAGCACCTTCAGAATACGTTGTTTTGTCAATGCTGATGTAAAGACAATTGGAAAGTCAGTAAAAGGAGCCAGACGATCACGAATCGCATCTTCATATCCTTTCATTACCTTAGCCGTTTTATCCTCAATCAAGTCCCATTTGTTGACAACGACCACAAGTCCTTTCTGGTTTCGCTGTACCAAAGAGAAGATGTTCAAATCCTGACCTTCGATACCACGTGTAGCATCCAGCATCAGAATACATACATCCGAATTTTCGATTGAGCGGATGGAACGGATTACAGAATAATACTCCAGATCTTCGCTCACTTTATTCTTTTTACGGATACCGGCTGTATCGACCAGATAGAAATCAAAACCAAACTTATTGTAACGGGTATAGATAGAATCGCGCGTAGTACCCGCAATTTCTGTCACAATATTACGGTCTTCTCCAATAAAGGCATTGATAATAGACGATTTTCCGGCATTCGGACGTCCTACCACAGCAAAGCGAGGTATATCATCATCCAAAATTTCAGGAGTTTCCTTCTTGAACTTGCTCAATACTAAATCCAGCAAGTCACCTGTACCACTTCCACTCAAAGCAGAAACACAGTAAGGATCACCCAAGCCTAAGGAATAAAACTCAGCCGCATTATACTGCAGGTCGTTATTATCCGTTTTTATTTGCAACTAAAAGTACAGGAGTCTTGGAACGGCGCAAGATTTCGGCTACTTCCATATCCAAATCAGTAACTCCATTCATTACGTCTACCACAAACAAAATGACATCGGCTTCATCAATTGCCAGCATTACCTGTTTGCGAATTTCCTCCTCGAATACATCATCCGAGTTGACTACCCATCCTCCGGTATCTACTACTGAGAATTCCTTTCCCAGCCATTCCGACTTACCATACTGTCGGTCGCGGGTTGTACCGGCCTGTTCATTCACAATCGCCTGACGACTCTTGGTCAGACGGTTAAACAGTGTCGACTTTCCCACATTGGGACGTCCCACAATCGCAACTAAATTTCCCATAATTATCTTCATTTACGGCTTCGCAGCCGATATTAATCCAATTGATAACCAAAATTTTTCAATTCCTTGTCAGAGCTTCTCCAGTCCTTATCCACTTTGACAAATGTCTCCAGGTAAATGGATTTACGGAAGAAGTGCTCCAATGTCTTACGCGCTTCAGTAGCTACTTTCTTCAAGGCTTTTCCCTGACGACCGATAATAATACCTTTCTGAGAATCGCGTTCCACATAAATTACCGCATTGATATGGATGCTTTTCTCGTCTTCCTTGAACTGTTCTACTACGACCTCTACTGAATAAGGAATCTCCTTGTCATAATACAACAAAATCTTTTCACGGATAATCTCTGTCACAAAGAAACGGGCAGGCTTATCCGTCCATTGGTCCTTTCCAAAATAAGGAGGAGAATCCGGCAACAGCTCCTTAATACGCTTCATCACCACATCCACATTGAATTTGGCCATTGCAGAGATAGGAATAATTTCCGCTTCAGGCAGCATCTCGTGCCATTCATCCACCAATTTCACCAAATCCTCCTGATTGGTCAGGTCAATCTTGTTAATCAGCAACAAAACCGGCACCTTCAGGTTGCGCACCTTTTCCATAAACTCCGCATTCTTGTCCGGTTTTTCCACCGTATCAGTAACATACAGCAACACGTCTGCATCCACCAATGCCGATTCCGAGAAGTTAAGCATAGACTCCTGAAGCTTATAGTTAGGCTTCAATACCCCCGGAGTATCAGAGAAGACAATCTGCATATCCTCCGTATTAAGAATACCCATAATACGATGGCGAGTTGTCTGAGCCTTGAAAGTCGCGATGGAGATACGTTCCCCCACCAGCAAGTTCATCAAAGTAGATTTTCCGACATTCGGATTACCTACAATATTCACAAATCCGGCTTTGTGCATAAGTAAATATTAGTTCACAGACAAAAAAACGCATCGATTGGGATGCGTTTTTTTTTTTTTATCTGTAGTGTTAATTCTTTCTTTATTTATTTCCGTCATAACCCCACTTCACATAGCAGGCACCCCAGGTAAATCCTGCACCAAACGCAGTGAAGATGATATTATCGCCCTTCTTCAGTTGCTTTTCGTAATCCCATAAGCAAAGTGGCAGAGTTCCAGCACTGGTATTACCATAACGCTGGATATTAATCATCACCTTATCCAATGGAACTTCCAGACGAGAAGCAACCGCATCAATGATTCGCAGATTTGCCTGATGAGGTACAATCCAGTTGATGTTGTCCTTATTCAAGCCATTACGTTCTGCAATCTGAGCCGTTACGTCAGACATATTAGATACAGCATATTTAAATACCGTTCTACCTTCCTGATACAGATAATGCATCTTATTGTCAATTGTAAAATAAGAAGGAGGACAAACCGAACCACCTGCTTTCATGTGCAGGAACGGAAGTCCTTTACCATCTGTACGCAAGATAGAATCCATGATACCATAGTCTTCTGTAGTAGCTTCTACCATGCAAGCCGCAGCACCGTCACCGAAAATCGGACATGTAGCGCGGTCTCCATAGTTCACCATTGAAGACATCTTATCTGCACCTACAATGATAATTTTTTTATGACGACCAGACTGAATCATGCTGGCAGCAGTTTCCATGGCATACAAGAATCCGCTACAAGCAGCCTGCAAGTCAAATGCATACGCATTCTTCAATCCCAGTTTGTCACAAAGAATAGAAGCAGTAGAAGGGAAATGATAGTCAGGAGTTGTAGTAGCTACAATCACGCAGTCAATAGAAGCCGGATCCGAGTCCGTTTTCTGCATCAACTGCTTGGCAGCCTTACGGGCCAAATATGAAGTTCCCAAACCTTCTTCGTTCAGGATACGTCTTTCTTTCACCCCGATACGAGTCATAATCCACTCATCGTTGGTGTCAACCATTCTCGACAATTCTTCGTTTGTCAGGACATAATCAGGTACATATCCACCGACTCCTGTAATTACAGCATTTATTTTTTCCATCATTTCTTAATTTCGTGGCTTATAAAAAAACAGCCGAAGAGCCGAAATGGCTCTCCGGCTTTAATTTCCCTGGAACATGCAAAGATGTTCTACAAAGCGTCAAGTTATTAAAGAGCAGCTTCTTTTTCGATAGCCAATTTACCTCTGTAATAACCACAAGCCCCACATACTGTGTGATAAACATGCCATTCGCCGCAGTTCGGACAAATAGCTAAAGTAGGAGCAACTGCCTTGTCATGAGTTCTTCTCTTCGCAGTTCTCGTTTTTGATTGTCTTCTTTTAGGATGTGCCATTTTTCTAAACTTTTATTTAATTATTATCTAATATTTTCTTCAATTCGTTCCATCTCGGATCTATCTCACGTGCTTCTGAAGGCTCATCTGTCATTTCCTCCTCATCCAGGAAATCATCCATTTCATCTTCTTCATCTGCAGAAGTACGCAAATGTTTGTTCAAGGCTCCCATCATACCTTTATTACATTTTCCGGGAGCATGCACATGCTTCATCGGTATGCTCAATGCGATAAACTCGTACATAAACCAAGCGACGTTAATATAGCCGTCTTCTTCCGGCACAATCACCATATCGTCTTCGTCCGAGAATTCGAGTCCGAGTTTTACCTTCAATGTGTCATCCGTTTCTACCGGCAACTCCATGTCATCCAGGCAACGATCGCACGGCACAACTACGGAACCCTCAATATGGAAATTCAAGACATAAATGCCCATTGTTTTCTTCACATCCAACTGTACCTGCAGTTTTCCTTTTTGAATCTCCGGAGCATCAATATCCGCGAAGAACTGATTTGTCAGTGAAAACTCATAATGAGCCGAGTTTTCCTTCATGTTCTTCAATTCTATTTTATATGTAGCAAGTTTTCCCAAGTCGCAATACTATATAAATCGGGCGACAAAGATACAAATAATAATTCATTTTATCTAGTCTTTCTACTTTTTATTTATTAAAAATACTTGTTTCCCTTCGAATCTGCCTTCTTAATACCTATTATAATATACCCATATTTCCTAATCATTAAGACTAAAAACGCTATTGCTTTCCTCTCCTTTATCTTTAAAGAAGCAACATTGCCCCCTGATAGAATAGAGTTTTAATATAATTAACCCTAATATCGTAAATAAATATAGTATTAATAGCACATTTAATTAGCAAATTAAGTAACTTTGCGGCACATATCAAAGAAATAAAACCTTATCTGTATGTTAACTCAAATAATTAATGCCCGTATTTTTAACTCCACAAGGCTGGTTAAAAGACGGTTCTGTACTAATCAGAGACAACAAAATCCTGGAAGTAACCAATTGTGACCTGGCTATCGTCGGTGCGACACTTATTGATGCAAAAGGAATGTATATCGTGCCGGGAGGAGTCGAGATCCATGTACATGGTGGAGGTGGACGTGACTTCATGGAAGGATCTGAAGATGCGTTCCGTGCAGCTATCAAGGCTCACATGCAGCATGGTACCACAAGTATTTTCCCGACGCTTTCTTCGTCTACCATTCCTATGATTCGTGCTGCTGCTGAAACTACGGAAAAATTAATGAGTGAACCTGACAGTCCGGTACTCGGACTCCATTTGGAAGGACATTATTTCAATATGAAAATGGCAGGGGGACAGATGCCGGAAAATATCAAGAACCCTGATCCAGAAGAATACATTCCACTTTTGGAAGAAACTCACTGCATCAAGCGATGGGATGCTGCTCCCGAACTTCCGGGTGCTATGCAATTCGGTAAGTATATCACTTCAAAAGGTGTATTAGCCTCAGTAGGACATACACAAGCTGAATTTGAAGACATCTATACAGGATTCTACGCCGCTATACTCATGCCACACATTTCTATAATGCGATGCCGGGATTCCACAAACGTCGCGAATACAAGTACGAAGGAACTGTAGAAAGTATCTACCTAATGGACGACATGACAGTAGAAGTGGTAGCCGACGGCATCCATGTTCCTCCTACCATTCTTCGTCTGGTACATAAAATCAAAGGAGTAGAAAAGACAGCTCTGATTACTGATGCACTGGCATGTGCAGCCAGCGACAGCAAAGAAGCCTTCGACCCTCGTGTCATCATTGAAGATGGAGTTTGTAAACTGGCCGACCGTTCTGCACTGGCAGGTAGCATCGCCACCATGGACCGCCTGATTCGTACCATGGTACAAAAGGCTGAGATTCCATTGGAAGATGCAGTCAGAATGGCTTCAGAAACACCTGCCCGCATTATGGGTGTGCTCGACCGCAAAGGTACACTGGAAAGAGGAAAAGATGCAGACATCATCGCTCTTGACCGCGACCTGAATGTTCGTGCCGTATGGGCAATGGGAAAACTGGTGGAAGGTACCAACAAACTTTTTTAACGACTTAAATACTCGACGATTATGTTGACTCAAATCATAAATGGGCATATTCTTACCCCACAAGGATGGTTGAAAGACGGCTCTGTCCTCATTAGCGACGGAAAAATCCTGGAAGTAACTAACAGCGACCTGGCTGTTATCGGTGCAACAGTAATTGATGCCAAAGGCATGTACATCGTACCAGGATTTGTAAGCATGCACGCACACGGAGGTGCCGGACACGATTTTACAGAAGGTACTACCGAAGCTTTTCAGAAAGCTACACAAGCTCACCTGGCCCACGGAGCAACTTCTATCTTCCCCACACTAAGTTCTACCAGCTTTGATAATATCAAATGTGCAGTAACTACATGCGAGGAACTGATGAAAGCACCTGGAAAACATTATTCAAGGACTTCACATTGAAGGTCCGTACCTCAATAAGAAA
>ENA-OQAL01000429-OQAL01000429.1-human-gut-metagenome-genome-assembly--contig:-NODE-429-length-9933-cov-6.159698_pt1 | contig 9933 bp, 8 predicted proteins | sample MGYA00242491_ERZ504519 | MGnify/ENA primary metagenome ERZ504519 (study PRJEB26092, sample SAMD00036260) | human gut metagenome | host: Homo sapiens | study: EMG produced TPA metagenomics assembly of the... | reverse complement strand
GCAGCGGACGGAGCCGAAGCTGCTGCCGGAGCGGCTGCGGCGGAATCGTCAGCATCGTCGTCGGCAACGAGGGAATCGGAATCGGTCATGTAGACGCGCCTTCGTCGCGGCCGACGTTGTAGACGGTCACGTCACGGCCGGCGAACTGCGGCAGGCGCAGCGTCTTGGCGCCGAGGTTGGCGAGCGTCGGAGCGTTGCCGAGACCCACCTCGACGTACTCCTCCACGCCGAGGCCGCCCTGTTCGGCGGAACCGAACAGCAGCGCCTGGGTTTCGATCCAACGCACCGGGGAGGCGAACTGCCAGCTCAGCAGTTCGGTGAGCAGCAGACGGCCGAGCTTCTGGTCGTCCTCGGCGTAGGAATCCCACACCTTCGGATCGTCCAACGCGGCCTTGATGCGCTCGGACGGCACGACCTCGAGGATCTTCGCGGCGAATTCCTTGGTCATCTCGAACGGCACGGCCACCAGGTTCGGAATGTACGTCCGACCAGACGGCACGGTAGTCGATGTGCTTCGGCAGCAGCGCGTCAAGCTTGTCGCGGAACTCCGGCACACCCTTGCGCAGCAGCGTGGAGTGGAACGGCACGTCGATGCCCGGCACCAGCATGAACGCCGGCTTGCCGCCGTATTCGGCGACGCGGCGGGCGGAATCGGCCTTCAGCGCCTTCAGACCGGCGATGGTGCCGGCCACGGCGTACTGCTGTCCGGCAAGGTTGTAGTTGACGATCTGCAGGAACTCGCCGGAAGCCTTCGAAACGGATTCGACGTATTCGCGCACGCCGTCGTCGCCCACGCCGAACTGGTTCGGACGAAGCGCGCCCATACGGTAGTTGGAACGGCCCTTCTCGTCACGCGGGATGAGGTGGTGCATGGTGGAGCCACGGTGGAACACGAGCTCAAGCACGGTTTCCAGCGGAATCACGCCGGCGAAGGAGCTCAGCGCGTTGTATTCGCCCAGCGAGTGGCCCGCGAAGTAGGCGGGCCAGATGTCCGCGCCGGCTTCACGCAGACGAGCGGTCTGGGCGAACGCCACGGTGGCGAGCGCCACCTGCGTGAACTGGGTCAGGTTGAGCAGGCCTTCCGGATGACGGTAGGTCACGCCGTTGGCGGTCAGTTCCTTCGGATTATCACGCACGACGGCGAGGATGGAGAAGCCGAGCTTCTCGCGGGTCACCTTGTCGGCGCGCTCCCACACCTCGCGTGCGGCCGGGGACTTGGCACGCTCGTCGAGCACCATGCCCTGCTTCTGGATGCCCTGGCCCGGGTAGACGAAGGCGGACTTCGGCGCACGCACGATGGCGGTGCCACGGGACACGATATTGCCGTCGATGCGGCTGGTCACTTCCAGCACCATGCCGGCATGCGCCACGCGGCCGACGCGTTCGATGGAGATCTCCACCTCGTCGTCGAGCTGCACCATGCCGTACATGTTGTACGTCCAGCCTGCGATCTCGTAATGCGCGCCCTTCTCGTCGAGCGCCTGCACCGCGTACTGGGCGGTGGCGGACAGCCACATGCCGTGCACGAGCGGCGCGGCGAGACCGGAGACGGCGGCACCGCGATGGGAGGTGTGAATCGGGTTGAAATCGCCGGAAGTACGGGCGAAGGCGGTCATCTCATGCGGAGCGACGACCTTCACACGACGCAGCAGACGGCGCGGAGTGCTTTCGATTTCGGCTTCGATTCCACCATAGTCGGGCGCTTCCGGCGGCAGCGCGTCGGAGTACGCGCGGCCGCGGATGGCGAAACGCTCGGTTTCGTTGGCAAGCAGCGTACCGTCCTGAGCGGTGTGCGTGACGTGGATGGTCACCACACGGCCGGAGGCGGATTCGAAGTAGTCGTCGGCCCAGCTGGTGAGCTCGATGCGCTCGCCGGTGTGCTTCAGCAGCTCGTCCTCGCTCACCTCGAGTTCGATGAGGTGGTCGAGATGCACGGCGTTGAGCAGGCCTTCGATGACCGGGAAGCCGTTGACGTACACGGAGCCGAGGGCCGCATAGATGGCGGGCCAAGCCGGTCCGACGAGCGCGTCCGGGGCGATGCGGGACGGCACGAGGTCGCTCGGCAGCGCGCCGCCAGTGGCGGCCTCATGGTCGAAACCGAGGTTGGCGGACAGCGTGTAGCCGGTGTGCGCCTGGCCGAACGGGAAGGCGGTCTTGTCGGACACTTCCTCGATCTGCGGCATGGCGGTGAGCTTGTCGCCGGTGATGGCGGTGTTGCCGATGCCCGCGGTGTCGGCAAGCATGCGGTAGACGTGCTCCGGCAGACGGTCGCGGTCCACGACCGGGAACAGGCCGGATTCGTTGCCGTCGACGTTCAGCGGAATGACGATGTCGCGTACGGCGTGCTTGGAGGCGCCGCCGTCCGGATCGTTGTCCCAGAAGGTGTCGAGATGGATGTCGAGGTCGTACTTTTCGACGCTGCCTTCAACGGCCACCTTGCGGATCTCGTAGTTGGCGTCGCCGTTGGCGGTGCCGTACGCCGGGTTGGCCATGAGGTGGCCGACCCAGGAGATGTTCGGGGATTTGCGGATGAATTCCTCGGCGGAGACGGCCGCGCCCAACTGGGCGAAGGCGGTCTTGTCGGCGCTCGCCGATTCGGCGGACACGCGCTTGACCATGGCGGCTTCGAAGCGGCCGAGGATGTCGGCCACCGGCTCGTCCACGGTGGTGATGCCGGCCACGGAGATCGGGCCGGGGATGATGCGCACGGAATCGGCGGAATAGCGGGAGTCCTCGGACTGCCACAGCTGGTCCTGGCCCCACCAACGCAGCAGGTCGTTGTCGATGACCGGCACGAACGGCATCGGCTTCGGATACTCGCGTACGAGCACCGGGAACCATGCCTCGTCCATCGGGGTGACGGTCAGTTTGCCGACCTGCGGGTAGGTTTCGGCAAGCTTGGCGATCGCGGCGTCGGATCGGCTTCGACGTCGGCGCGGGAAGCGAACAGCGATGCGAATTCGCCGCTTTCCTGCGTGGTGACGCGGGCTTCGATGCGCTGCAGCAGGTGCAGGAAGCGATCGGCGTAGGTTTCGTCCACCCACGGGAAGGAGAGGTCGGCGAAACGCTGGGCCCACTCAAGGTAGGTCATGGTCTTCAGATCGCCGAAATACGGCTTGGCGGTGGCGTTCAGCGCCGCGATGATCTCGTCGCGACGGCTTTCCAGCTCCTCCGGGTGCTTCATGACGCGCACCAGCAGGCGGCCGCAGCGGGCGGAGGAGTTCTCCAGCTCGTAGATGTCGGCGTGCAGGTGGCTCAGACCGGAGGTGACGCCGCCCTTGGCCTGGCCGGACGGCACCCACTGCTCGCCCAGCGGGGCGAACGGATCGTTGCCATCGCCCTTGACCGGAATGCCCGGGGTGTTGACGAGCATCTGCTTGACTTCGGGGCTGGTGTGGGCTTCCTTGGCGGTCATGGCGGCGGTGCCGACAAGCACGCCGTCTACAGGCATGAGCGGACGGCCGTATTCGGCGGCCCATTCGCCGGTGATGTAGTCGGCGCCGCGTTCCGGCGTGCCGATGCCGCCGCCGACCACGAGCACGAGGTTGGCCTGCTCGCGCACTTCGGCGTAGGTGCTCAGCAGCAGATCGTCAAGCGATTCCCAAGAGTGGTGGCCGCCTGCGGAACCGCCTTCGACCTCGATGAGCACCTTGGTTGGCGCGACGGCCTTGGCGATGCGCACCACCTGGCGGATCTGGTCGACGGTGCCCGGCTTGAAGCTCACGTACGGGAAGCCGTCGGCGTGAGGTTGTGGATGAGTTCCACGGCCTCGTCGAATTCCGGAATGCCTGCGGAGACGACGACGCCGTCGATCGGGGTGCCGCTGGCACGCTTCTTCGGCACGATGCGCTGGGAGCCGAACTGCAGGTTCCACAGGTAGCGGTCCATGAACATGGCGTTGAATTCGACGGTGCGGCCTTCCTCGAGTTCCTCCTCGAGCTTGGCCACGTGACGGTCGAACACGCTGGCGGTGACCTGGCCGCCGCCTGCGAGCTCGGCCCAGTAGCCGGCGTTGGCGGCAGCCGCCACGATCTCCGGCTCCACGGTGGTCGGGGTCATGCCGGCCAGCAGCACCGGAGCCTTGCCGGTAAGTTCGGTGAACGCGGTGCGCACCTTGTCTCCGGCGGACGTGTGGATGATGCTCGGCGCGAAACGCGTCCAGTTCTGGGTGCGTTCCGGCAGGGTCTCAAGCGTGGAGAGCGCGCCGCGATCGGCCACGGTGGAGGCTTCCACCACGCCGACGCCGGTGCCCTGGGCCACGGTGGAGAACAGTTTGCCGACGGTGTTGCCCGGACCGAAGTCCAGCACCCACAGGGCGCTCGGATCAGTGGACTTCATCAGGGCGCGCACGCGGGCGGCCCAATCCACATGGTTGAGCAGCACTTCGGCGGCGAGCTCACGGGCATGGTCGGCGTTGATGCCGCAGGCCTCGGCCCATGCGACGGCCTGGGAGACGGCATCGGCCATCAGCGGGCTGTGGAACGGCAGGGTCACGTCGAGATATTCGAGCGTCGGGCCGAACACGCGGCCGCCACGCACCTTCTCCTCGCGCAGCTTGGCCTGACGCTTGTGTTCCTTGGCGACCTCCACGCCGAATGCGGCCAGGTCCTCCGGATAGCCGGACAACACGTAATGCGTGGCGGAATTGGTGACGGCCACGGCGATCGGGCCACGTGCGCCGTCGACGCGTTCGATCAGCGCGTCCACCTGGGCGCGGGTGATGTCCTTGACGGACAGCATCGGGGTCGCCTCGCCGTGGCGTGCGGCGAGACCGAGCTGGCGTGCCTGACGGGTGCCGGCGACGCCGATCAGCGTTGCGATCGCAAGAATCTCGTCGATCTTGGCTGCGGCTGCGTCGATGGAACCGGCTTCGCAGATCGCCTGCACCATATGCACGGCAAGCACGCCCTGGGAGTGGCCGAGCACCGCGACCGGCTTGGCCTGGGCCGGATTGTAGCCGAGTGCGGCGGCGTCGAGCAGCGCGCCCAGCTGGGTCAGCGCGATGCCGGGAACGCTGGCGGAAGCCGCGGCTGCGGCGCCCAGACGTGCCAGGTTCGGTTCGAAGCCGAACAGGTCGACCGGGCGTCCGGTGGTGGCGAGCAGCTCGGCGGACACCGGATACAGCAGCGCCTGCGCGGCGGCCGCATGGGTGTGCAGGGCCTCGTCGAGCGCCGGATTCGCGCTCTGGTCGGCGAGCGCCACCGGCCACGGGGTGGATTGGCCGGCGAAGGCGAGCGCGTGGGGCTCGCTGTTCAGTCGATCAAGAAAAAAGGTGTTCATAATCTTCCTTACTTGTTCCAAAATTTCTTGCGATTGTTGTGGTTGCTTACGTTGGTTGCGTCGCGTTGCGTCCGTCACAGCGGCTGGTTGCCGTGGTGTTTGCTGGTTCGGCGCACGCGTTTTCTTGCTGGCGAGCAGGCGGAGCGATTCGATGATGGTCTCGCGTGTCTGTTCGGGGTCGATCATGGCGTCGATCTCACCCATTTCCAGCGAAAGGTTCGCGTTGACGGTGGTGCGTTCGTAGTCGGCGATGTACTTGGCGCGCAGCGCTTCGACGTCCTTGCCGTTGTCTTTGGCTTTCTGCAGGTCCTTGCGGTGGATGATGTTCACCGCGCCGGCCGCGCCGAGCACCGCGATCTGGCTGGATGGCCAGGCGAAGTTCATGTCCGCGCCAATGGATTTGGAGCCCATCACGATGTATGCGCCGCCGAAGGCTTGCGCAGGATGATGGTGACGAGCGGCACCTGCGCGTTGGCGTAGGCGTAGATGACCTTCGCGCCACGGCGGATGATGCCCGCATGTTCCTGTTCGCGCCCGGCTTGTAGCCGGGGTGTCCACCAAGGTGACGACCGGCAGGTTGAACGCGTCGCACAAGCGCACGAATCGCGCCACTTTTTCGGATGAGTCGACGTCGAGAATGCCGGCGTGACGTTCGGCTGGTTGGCCACGATGCCGACGGGATGGCCGTCGATGCAGGCGAAGCGACCACCGCTGAAGCGGCGAACAGTTCGTGCACCTGCACGAATTCACCGTAGTCCACGATGCAGCGGATCACGTCGAGCACGTCATACGGCTGACGGTCGTTGTCCGGCACGATGGTGGCGAGGCGTTTGGCCACGTCACGGTCGGCGCGGGTCGCCGCGTACGCGTAGACCGGCGGCTGCTGGTCGGAGTTGGACGGCAGATAGGCGAGCACGGTACGCGCGTAGTCGATCGCATCCGCCTCGTCCTCGCCGAGATAGTGGGCCACGCCGGACGTGGCGTTGTGCACGTAGCCGCCGCCCAGATCGTCCATGCTGATCACTTCGCCGGTGGCCGCTTTGACCACGTCGGGACCGGTGACGAACATGTTGGAATTCTCGCGGGTCATGATGATCAGGTCGGTCAGGGCCGGGCAGTAGACGGCGCCGCCGGCGCAGGGGCCGAGGATCAGCGATAGCTGCGGCACGAAACCGCTGGCGTCGCAGGTTTTGCGGAACAGGTGGCCGTATTCGGTCAACGCGGCCACACCCTCCTGGATGCGCGCGCCACCGGAGTCGATGAGCGCGATGATCGGCACCTTGAGGTCGAGCGCCTTGTCCATCAGATGGCAGATCTTGCGGCCTTCGGCCACGCCAAGCGTGCCGCCTTTGACGGAGAAGTCCTGCGCGTAGACGGCCACTTTGCGGCCGAACACCTCGCCGAAGCCGGTGATGACGGCGGAGCCTGCGCGGCCACCGTTGATGTCGCCGCCGCGGAAACGGCCGATTTCCTCGAAGGAACCGGTATCAAGCAGCAGGTCGAGACGTTCGCGTGCGGTCAGCTTGCCTTTGACGTGCTGGCGACCGCGGGCGTGGTCTTCGGCTTCGGCGGCGAGCTGCGCGGCACGCAGCACGGACGTACGGATCGGCTGCGATTCGCGGGCTTCGGCAGCCGCTTCGTCACCCAGTCGCTCCTGCTGTTCCATGACGACCTTCACGGCCTCTTTGACGGCCGGGCTTGCGATGATGTCGGTCATTTCGCGCCGCCTTCCGTCTTGGTTTCCGTATTATCGTCCGTTGCCGGCTTGCCGTCAGCCGCCTTGGAAGCGCCGTTGACGTCGATGGTCATCAACGTCTCGCCCGCTTCGACGCCTGCGGCCGGGCCGACGAAGATCTTGGTGACGGTGCCCTTGACCGGCGCGTACACGTAGTTCTCCATCTTCATGGATTCGAGCACGACGAGCAGGTCGCCCTTGGCCACGTCCTGGCCTTCGGCGACGTTGATGCGTGTGACGACCGCCTGCATCGGGCTGGCGATCACACCGGACTGGCCGTCGTTGCCCTGCTGCTTCTTTTCGACGTGGTGCAGGCCCTGTCCGCGCAGCGGCTGGATGGCGTGCTTGGCGTCACGCGCCTTGGCGCCGCCGGTCAGGTTGGCCACGATGTCGTTCGGCACGGTCAGCGACACACGATGGTTGTTGACTTCGATGACGAAGGTTTCGCTGGATTCCTTCTGCTCGGCTTCCTTCGCACCCGAAGCGCCGGCCATGGATGCCGGCTGGCCGCCCTTGGTGGAGGATGCTTCCTTGTTCAGGTACTTGCGTTCCAGCCATTTCGTGCTCACGTCGTAGGCCACGCCATGCTCGGCGGTGAACTCGTCGTCGTTGAAGATCTGCTCGAACAGGCTTGCCGGGGTCGGCACGCCTTGCACCTCAGTTCCGCGAGCGCGCGGCGTACGCGCGCCACGGCGGCAGCACGGTCGGAGGCGGTGACCACGAGCTTGCCCATCATGGAATCGAACTTCGGGGAGATGGTGTCGCCCTCCACCACACCGGAATCCACGCGGATGCCCGGTCCGGAAGGCCACTTGAGCGAGGTGAGCGTGCCGGAGCTCGGCGCCAGATTCTTCGCCGGATCCTCGCAGGTCAGCCGGAGCTCGAAGCTGTGTCCGCGCAGCGGGTGGTCGACGGTTAGCTCGCCGCCGTTGGCGATGGTGAGCTGTTCTCGCACCAGATCAAGGCCGCAGACCTCTTCGCTGACGGTGTGCTCCACCTGCAGACGGGGATTGACCTCCAGGAAATACACCTTGCCCTGTTCGGTCACCATGAATTCGCAAGTGCCCAGACCGATGTAGTCGACCGCTTCGAAAAGCCGGCGTGAGTAAGTCTCCAGCTGTTCGAGCACGCCGTCGGAAAGGAACGGCGCCGGCGCTTCCTCCACCAGCTTCTGGTTACGGCGCTGCACGGAGCAGTCGCGGGTGGAATACACGGTGAAATTGCCGTGCGAATCGCGTCCGCACTGCGTTTCGACGTGACGGCCCTTGTCGATGAACCGTTCGACGAAATACTCGTCCAAATCGCCGCCCTGCAGCGCATCGTGGTTCATGTAGAAGCCACGCAGCTCATCGTCGTTGTGCACGAGAGTGATGCCGCGGCCGCCACCGCCGTCGGTGCGCTTGAGCATCAGCGGATAGCCGTGCGTGTGCGCGAAGTCGAGCAGCAGTCGCATGTCGGAAATCGACTGGGAAATGCCGGGAACCGGCGGCACCTTCGCGAAAGTGGCCACGCGGCGGGCCGTGATCTTGTCGCCCAGGTCGACGAGCGCCTTCGGATTCGGGCCGACCCACGTGGCGCCGGCGTCGAGGACCTTCTGCGCAAACGAGGCGACTTCGGAAAGGAAGCCATAGCCGGGGTGCACCGCGTCGGCACCGCTGCGCTGCAGGATGTCGATGAGCAGATCCTCGTTGAGATACGTGTCCTTGTAGGTGTCGCCAGACAGCAGATACGCATCATCGGCCATCTGCACGTACTGTGCGTGACGGTCCTGTTCGGCGTAGACCGCGACCGTGGGAATCCCCATCTCACGTGCGGTGCGCACGACTCGAAGCGCGATTTCGCCGCGATTCGCCACCAGTAGTTTGTTGACATTCTTAGGCATAATGTCAAGTTTGGCGGTCGAGGTGTGATTCGACGAACTCGTTTCCCACAAAAAGATTCGCGATCTTTTTGTAAGGCTCCACAAAACGTTACCGAAACTTAGCAACCCTACGATGGGGAGCATTGATTGACGAAAGACTCATTTTCGTCAGTTTTTGTAGTATCCTGTAGCATCCGCAAAAAAAGGGAGGATTCCACCATGCGCAACGCAATCCTGACCATCTCATCCGCGGCCAAAACGGCCACCAGCGGCAAATTCGGCGCCGTTTTGAAGTCCACGCTGTTCGCCGTGCTGCTCGCCGCCGCCTCCATGGCGGGCGCCGTGCCGATTCCGGGCACTCCGGTTCCGATCACCCTGCAGACCTTCGTGGTCATGCTGGCCGCGCTGATGCTGCCGTGGAAGCAGGCGGGCGCCGCGGTGCTCATGTATCTGGCCGCGGGCGCGGCTGGTCTGCCGGTGTTCGCCGGCGGCGCGTCCACCATGGCTTTGGTCGGCCCGAGCGCCGGCTTCCTCATCGGTTTCCTGCCGGCCGCCGTCGTCACCTCGCTGCTCAAGGGCAAGGCGCGTGTCGATTCCCCGAAGCATGCTGCGTTGACCGCCGCACGGTATCTGTTCGCCTGCGTGGCCGGCTGCATCGTGCTTGACTATCTGCTCGGCTTCATCGTGCAGTCCGCCATTACGGGCGTGGCGATGCCGGTGGTGGCCATCGCTTCGATGGGCTTCATTGTGGGCGATTGCATCAAGGCGGTTGTGGCTTCGTTGGTCGCGAGCGGACTGGCAAAGCTGCAGTGACTTTTATCGGCAGCGACTTTTCTGCGGTAGTTTTCTACGACTTTTTGCTGGGAATTTTCTGCTGAGGGTTTTCCGCTGAGAATTTCCGCTGTGATTTCCGGGTTTCTTCGTGATTTCCGGGTTTTGATACAGTCTTCCGTTTTCGCTGTGATTTTCGTTTTCGCTGTGTCCGGTGGGGCCGGCGGATACCAACGTGCGACACGCTCCGGGCCGCTCAGGCCGAGTCTTTACGGTCTTACGTTGG
>ENA-OQAL01000428-OQAL01000428.1-human-gut-metagenome-genome-assembly--contig:-NODE-428-length-9966-cov-2.660535_pt1 | contig 9966 bp, 17 predicted proteins | sample MGYA00242491_ERZ504519 | MGnify/ENA primary metagenome ERZ504519 (study PRJEB26092, sample SAMD00036260) | human gut metagenome | host: Homo sapiens | study: EMG produced TPA metagenomics assembly of the... | reverse complement strand
ATTTTTTTTATCTTGATTTTCGAATTGTCGGAATAGTTCTTTTTTCATTGCTTTATGGCTTCATATCAGGATATGTATATAAAAACAAAGAACTAGAACTAATGACATATGGTTCATGTTCTATCTGCTCATATTACAAACCATTGTAGGCTCTTTCATGATTTTCCAGCTTGGAAATACAAAATTCTTCGTAAGTCTTTTTATTTTTGGAATTGCGATTCTCCTTGGGAAAAAAGAGATAAAAGAGGAATCATGATGAAAGATAAATCACCCGTCAACATCGTGGTGCCGGTCTACACGTCGCTGACCTGCTGTCCCGATGCGTCGACTCACTGCTCGCACAGACATACGAGGACGTACGAATCGTCCTGGTCGACGACGGGTCCACAGACGACTGCCCCGCAATATGCGACCGATATGCAGAACAAGACCCGCGCATCACCAGTCTCCACAGGACGAATGGCGGGCTCTCAGCTGCCCGTAACACGGGAATCGACCACGTGTTCTCAATCGAAGAACCCTCGCGCGGACGATACATAGCGTTCGTGGACTCCGATGACTGGATCGAGCCCGGATACGTCGAGTCCATGCTCGAGACGCTGGAGGCGCCGGCGCGGACGCGGCGCAGTGCGGACATTTCGTCTCCTACGCGCCGGACAACGAGGACGACAAGGACCCCGCCCACACGCGCGCGACGCTCGACCGTGCGCAAGCAGTTGAGAGCCTGTGTCGCAACGGCCTGTGGGACGTGACCGCATGGAACAAGCTGTACCGGCTCGACCTGTTCAGACAGATACGGTATCCGGAGGGGCTCTTGTATGAGGACACCGCCACTACATACCTGATCACGCAGGAATGCGACAGGGTCGCGGTGGACATGACACCCCAATACCACTACGCGCAGCGCTACACGTCCATCGCGAACGGCACCACCTGGAAGGACAGCAAGCTGGACCTCGTGCTCGCCGGCGACCGGATGGCCGCATGGGTGTGCGAGCACTATCCCCGACCTTAAAAACGGCCGCAGCTGAGAAGCGGGGCGTACGTGCGCCTCTCCACGCTTTCCCCAGATGGTCAACACTGGTCATCATGACAAGGACCTCGCCCGAAGACTGCGCCGGGAGGTCCTCTCGGTTGCACCAACCGTGCTGTGCGATCGTAGGGCGTCGAAGCGCGACAAGCTCGGCATTCTCGCCCTGCTTCCCGGCTTCTGGTGCTATCGCGCCATCTGGAGTCGCTACTACGAGGCCAAACGAAACAGGACCGTGGCCGGTCCGACCGGAACACCCGACACGACAGGAAAGGAACAATCATGACAACAGCGGCGGTGATCACGCTCCATCAAGTCGACAACTACGGCACACAGCTTCAGGCATACGCCACGCAGGAGAAGCTGAAGCAGTATTTCGACAACGTCGTTCTCATAGACTATCGGCGTCCCGATACGTATGGCAAAGGCCTGGTCGACTCCTTCGCCAAAAGCAATCCGGTAAAGGCCCTAGCGTTCCTGCCAACCTACTTGCTGTGGAAGAAAGTGTTCGACGGCTTCCGCAGCGAATATCTGAACCTCACGGAAAAGACGTATCTCAGCGAATCGGATTTCAAAAACTTCAACGATTTCGCTGACGTGTACGTTTCCGGCAGTGACCAAGTGTGGAATTCCGGATGGAACAAGGGAGTCATTCCATGCTTCTATCTGGACTTTGCCCCTGACGGAAAACCCAAGTACGCGTATGCGTCCAGCTTCGGACGAAACCATCTCGACGAGAGCGAAGTCAACCAGTCGAAGAAGTACATTGATCGTTTCGACATGATCTCCGTACGAGAGCAGAGCGGCGTTGATATTCTGAACGATCAGTACGGATACCACAACGCTGTGCAAATCGTCGACCCCACGCTGGCGATGCCGGCATCGTTCTGGCGTTCCATCGCCACGAAACCGCGGGTTAAAGGCGACTACATCCTTATCTACAACCTGAACCGCAGCAAAGAGTTCGACGGATATGCGGATGAACTGTCACGCAGAACAGGCCTGCCTATCTACCGATTCTGCACCCGCGTGGACCAAGTATTCCGCAACGGTAAAAGCCTCGTAGTGCCTGAAATTCTCGATTTCGTTTCCCTTGTGGACAACGCGAAATACGTGCTGACTGACTCATTCCACGCGACCGCATTCTCCATGAACATGGGAACCGAGCCAATTTGCATCTACCCGGGCCAGTATTCCGGAAGGCTTTCCGAGTTCCTGAAGCTCGTGGACTCCGAGCAGCGTCATGTGGACGGATATGACGACTGCGACGTGATTAATCGGCATGTGGACTTCGCCAAGGTCGAACGAATACTCGGCGCAGAGCGCACGAGAGTCGACGAATACCTCACCAACATGCAGCAAGCAGTACTCGCAAACAAACAATGATTATTCATCACTCACACTTAATTGGAGGATTCAAATGAGTGAGAAGCTCAGGGCAGTGTTTCACGCGTGCGTCCCGCGTCCTATAGCGTCAGTAATACGAAATCTACGGCAAACGCTTCATCTTTACAAAGACTCCGTTCTTCAGGCACATCGATATAACCGAAACTACTCCCGTGTTGCCTCTACCGAGCTCACACAGTTGGAAACACGAATCATGTTTCTGAGCCATCAGATAGAAAAAGGACTCAGCCATAGCGATTTTCGATATGGCTTTGGACGCAAAGTGTTTCTCGAACTTCCAGCCATGCTCAAGAGCTTAGAGCTAGCCGACAGCAACTATGAGGAAAACACCGTATTTCAAGAGTCGATGTCAGCACTACACGAGTACATGGAACGCCATATTCGCGCGGGCAAGGATATCTCATGGCAAAAAAGTCTTTTCACCAACGAGCAATGGAATCATATTAAGTCCGCAGATCCATCACGCGGAGGAAGCATCGTCATCCGACGGTCAACAAAAGCCAATAACTCGCTCCTACCTTACGCTCAACTTAATGAACACCGTCATTCGGTACGAGAGTTTTCCGATGAGCCAGTAGATGTTAATTCTCATCGAGCAAGCCACTGACATGGCTATGAGGACACCGTCCGTCTGCAACAGACAACCAACTCGAGTTCATCTGATTCTAAACCCTGAAATCATCACTAAGGCTTTGGCTATCCAAGGAGGAGTGGGAGGATATGCGGCGCCCCCTGCCCTTATTCTCATTACTTCCGACCTGCGATCGTTCATCACATCCTATGAACGGAATGAGGGGTTCACTGACGGCGGACTTTTTGGTATGTCCCTTCTTTTGTCGCTTGAATCCTTAGGACTTGCTTCCTGCCCTCTGAACACCATGTTCACGGCAAAAGCAGATAAGGATACCCGTAAACTTCTGAATCTCCCTGATAACGAAGTGCCAGTCATGTACATTGAGGTCGGTAACTTCCTTGAGGAACTCGCACATGCGCATCTGTTCGTTATACAGGAAATCAAATCACGACAGTCATCAAATAGGAACTGCTGATTTCTTATGCACGAATCTAAAACATTAGCTAGATGAGTTAACCGAAAGACAATGAAGGCTACGAATAACAAATCGCATTCGCGTATTTTTAAGAATGCGTTATTCCTATACGCGCTCACGTTTTCAAACTATCTGATCGGACTATTACTCCTGCCGTACCTGTCACGTGTGCTCAGCGTGGAGAAGTTCGGCGTGATCGGATTCGCGACATCGTTCTGCCTGGTGTTCCAGATGGTGGTGGAGTACGGTTTCCAGCTGTCGACCACCGCGACCATCTCCGTGCATCGCGACGACAAGGCCAAAATGTCTCGAACCATCTCGACGATGACGTACACCAAGCTGCTACTGGCATGTGGTGCATCGGCCGTGTTCTTGGCATGCGCGATGTTCGTGGACATGCTCCGCGGCCATTTCGTGATCATACTGCTGTTCTTCGTGGACTCGATCGCCAAAGCACTGCTTCCGGACGCCTACTTCAGAGGCATCGAACGTATGAAGGACATTACCATCCGCGCGGTGTCCGCAAAATCCGGAACGTCCTGGTGGCGACGCTGTTGTTCGTGAAGGGCGACGACACCCTGATCATCTATCCCGTCTCGATGATCGTATTCGATACCATCGCGCTCCTGTGGGCGTTCTCCCTGCTCAAACGCGACGGTTTGAAGGCGACCGGCACCACCATGAGGGAAATGCTGGAAGCGTTGAAAGACAGCTTCTGGTTCTTCATATCCCGCATATCCGTGAGCATCAACGGATCATTGGGATCCATCTTCCTTGGCATGCGCTACAGCCCCGAATCCGTGGAGATGGGCCTGTACTCCGGCGCGACCAAGCTGTCGTCCGCCGGAGAGCAGATGATTCCGCCGCTCGGCGACGCACTCTACCCGTCGATGGTTAACAAGAAGGACTACAGGCTGTTCTACCGCATAGTGTTGCGGGGCGGCATCCTTTGGTTCCTCGCGTGCGGCTGGTGGAAGTGCTGGCGACGCCGTTGTGCGTGCTGATTCTCGGCGGACAGTACGCCAGCGCTGGCGGGTTCCTGCGGATGCTGATGGTCGGCGTGTTCTTCGGATATTTCAGTTTCATGTTCGGCTATCCAGCGCTCTCGCCGATCGGGAAGGCGACCTGGGCGAACGCGGCGATCATGGTCAGCGCGATCGTGAATCTTACGGCCTGCGCGGTTCTGTGGCTGACCGGGAACATCACACCGCTGACGGTGTGTGTGGTGTTCTCCAGCACCAACATCACGACCTTCATCGTGCGCTTCGGCGCATTCATGAAATTCAGGAACTTAGCGGAACAGGATGCGGAATGAGTGGTTCCAAGCGTATCGAGTGGATCGACGTGGCCAAGGGTGTCGGCATCGTACTGGTCAGTTTCGGCCACCTCAGGAACGGTGACGGCGAAAGCGTGTGGCTGCCCGCATTGGACGTGCCCATCGACGCGATATACCTGTTCCATATGCCCTTGTTCTTCCTACTGGGGGGGCTCACGTTCAGTAGGAGGGGCGGGTTCAAGGCGTTCCTGGCGCGCAAGGCCAAGACGTTGCTGGTGCCGTATTACGTGTTCTCCCTGTACTTCCTCGCGAAACCGTTCGCGATACTGCTCATACCATCCATGCGCGCGACCTTCCAGACAAGCCACGACTACGGTATTACGCACCAGTTCCTCGACGTGCTCATCATGGGCAATGGACTGTGGTTCCTCATGGCGTTCTTCGTGGGCGAATGCCTGATGTACGGGCTGACCAGCCTGACCGATGACGGACGCGTGCTTGCCGCTATTGGAATGGCGTTCGTCATCCTGTCGACATTCGTCTCGTCCCAGACCGGATGGCCTGCACTACCCTTCCAGATTGCGGCCGGGGTCAAGGCAGCTGGCTACATGTGCGTCGGATACGTGCTGAAGGAATGGCTCAAAGCCATTCCGCGCGGGAGAGCGGGCGTATCGTCAGCTTGCGCGGCCGTAGTGTTCCTGACGTTGGCGGTACCGGCCGTGGTCGGAATCGTACCGGATGGTCCGGCGCTGCTGGCCGCATCGGTCGCGGCGGCATTCCTTGGCACGTTCGTCGTCATCTGGCTGTGCATCGCGGTGGGGTCATGCCGGATGCTGGCCTATATCGGCCGCTACAGCCTCGTCTATTACGCGCTGAACGCATTGACGCTCAACATCGTGAAGATCGGGCTTTTCCGCGTCGTCGGCATCAACGTGGCATCCACACCGTGGTTTTCACAGCTTCTCGCGGGCCTCGCGGCCACCGCCCTTGCGCTCGTGCTGCTGACCCTCGCGAACCTTTTCGTACAACGCTGGATGTGGTGGGCCATAGGCAAAAAACGCCCATAAACCCGGGTAGGGGGCTGCAGACATTTTCTTGGAGATAATCACGCAGCCAATCCCTGGCTCTGACGGTATTGTACCGGACTCATCCAACCAAGCGACTGTTTGATGCGCTCTCGTGGTTGTACCAGTGGATGTACTCGTCGACAAGGGCGAGCACCTCGTCACGGGTACGCTCCTCTTAATGTTCGGGATAGACGGATTCCATCTTCATACATCCGAAGAAGCCCTCCGCGGCCGCGTTGTCCGAAAAGCTGTATGTGATCAAATAAAGGTGTTCAGCGGGGGTGGTGCCGTTCTGCTGGACTCGTCGTTGATTCCATCACCACCAATCATGCCGTAAGACCGAGCCTTCGGCGTTGGCCCATGATGCTCATGTCAGACTCCATCTTGATGCGCTTGTCCCGGTACCAGACCATGTGGTCGTCGAGCATGCCGATGAACTCGTCCATCGCGTCCTCGGCCGACCGCTTCGACTCCACCGCGGCTATCGCGTTCGTCTCCGACGAATACGAGGAACGCGATTCCACCAGCCGTCTGACGGCCTTTGCCTTGAACTCGCCCGTGTATCTCGTGCCCTTGCCATGGTTCCATCATCTCCCATCGCGTCAGGGGAAATACGGAACAAAAATCAGTTCATATCAATGGCAATCGTGGTCTAATTGCGATTAGACCACGAATTAAAAAAGCCGCAACTGTGCCACCAAGAATGCTACAACGCGCTTTATCTAAAGAGGATCCACCACAGCATTGGCTGCTAAATAAGCTATATCTGTTGGATCGAGATGGAATTTAACCGTTTCCCTTTTTCTATGTTCTGGACGAGAATACTCAATGCTAACGCTCTGCGAACCGCAATGAGTTGATGAGAGCATCTCTTCATACTCACCGCGACCCGTAAACAGCAGAGTGACTTCTGCTTTGGGACTTAAGTATGTTACCTTGCGCTCACGTAATTCTTGTTGAGGATCCCCAGCTGGATGAGAAGCCATTGGCCAAGGAATACCTGGATGGATGTTAACTATGACATCCTGCGCAGGCATGGTCCCCTCATTGACTAAAACATAAGATATCGATTCAGAACGAAACTCACTCTTACTGTAGTGATATTCCTTCTTTATTCGGACCAGTAAAATTGGCCTATGAGCGTTACGGTATTCCTCCCAAGCGATGAATGCGCCCAAAATGGCTACGAAGCATGCAAAAGCTTCGATCGTCGACTGGAAAAGCGCGACGCATCTCCCGCTTGCATTCCATGGCAGGAGCCATATGCCATACAGATTTCGAATATTACAATAAACGACAACAAGAAACCAAAAAAGGAGCCCACAGATTTGCATGAATCGTTTCATTGTCCATTCCTGATTAGAAGCACGTCAATTCTAATAAATTATAGGCCTTTCGCTGTTTGGTGTGGGTGAAGCGGGTCAGGCAGTGGCGGTGTTGAGGCCGAGTTTGCCGCAGGTCAGGTAGATCATGGTGCTGAAGCAGTCCATGTTCCTGAAGCCGCGGGAGCGGGTCTTGACGTGCCGTATGATGCCGTTGAGTCCCTCGAGGATCAACGTTGGCGCGCCGATGGCCGAAGTAGGCGAGGATGTCCTGCCAGTGCCGGCGGAACTGTCCGGCGAGGGCCTTCATCGGTTCCGGCCGCGAATGCATCATCCACGAGCGCAATGCCTTGGACCCGGCCTCCGCCTCCGTGCGGTTGGCTCTGTCGGCGTGGATGTCCTGCAGGCGTTCGCGCATCCCGCACGCCCTGGCGGTCTTCGACCGCCGCTTCGCCGGATCGCGCCTGACCTCCGGCTGCGGGTCCGTGAGGTTGGACTCGTTCCCGGGCCACAGGCACTTCGTCCTTTTCAGCAGGCCGTTCTCCCTGGCCTCGGCCTTGCGAACCGTTCGACGGCATGCGCGTCCCTGCCCGGCGTCACGTTGGTCACGTTGCGCTCCGTCAGGTCGGCGACGACGGTGATGCACCGGTGGTCCCCGCGGCTGGTCTCGTCGATGCCGATCGCCTCCACGCCCGTGCAGTCCTCGTACAGGCGCGCCTCCTGCACGTAATGGCGGATGAGGCGCCATGGTCTCGTGCCGTGCCCGCCGACCTGTTCGGCGATGTCCGCGACCGGCTGGCTTTTCGCCAGTTCCACGACCATCGCCTCGAACAGGAGCGCGGACGCCGCTGCCCGGACGCGCTTACGGCACCGTCACGGTCCTCACGCCGTACTCCGGGCGCGCCGCCCGTGGCGCGGAGGCGTGGATGAACGCCTTGTACTGGAAGAAATTCAGGTGACGTCACGTGCGTTCCATCGTGTCATGTACCGGGCAAGACGCCTCCCCGCATCCCGCCTCGGGACAGTGAAACGGGAGCCGGGCCCGTATCCGATCGTGATGCGCGGCTCCCGCCCACCCGCGTCGGTATCGCGGAGCCCCACATCGGTGACGTGCCAGGGTTCGACGGGTTGCAGGGCGGCGGCGGACAGCATCGTGGTATCCATGTCACCAAACTACCCCGGCCGTCGTCACCGCCTAACCCGCTTCCCCCACACCAAACAGCGAAAGGCCAAAAAACAATTGAGGACTCTATTCTGACGTGAGGCGTTCTTTGTAATAGGGTTCCGGTAGCATGCGCATATGGATGCTGCTGGATCCCGACTCCGAATAATGCTGGTGTGAGGTCGGTCTTTCCCTCTATTTGTTCCCAAAAGAAGCCAATCGAGTTCTTTTGGTTCCAAACAGACGTTGCCGCGGATTTGGAAGAAGCATTTGAAGAGTATGTCGCTCCACAGTTTGAATCGGATTATGCGGCGGCCATGGCGGAAGAAGAGTTTCTCGGTACTATAGACCGTGCTAAAAAAAGGTGTTTTGAAACCTGTCTATGAAGTTAAGGAAATCAATGCCAAAACGACGTCTCCGGAAAGAATCTTTGAAATAAGAAATGGCTGGCCTAATACTAAACGGGGAAGTGGCAAGAGTCAGTATCTTGGCTCTCGGCTATTCCATGCGGAGCCTCGAGAGCTTGGGGACGTGGCACTTGGTCTTTTTCTGATGGCGAAGAGGGAAATGCAAACCGATACGATGCTGTGGCAAACGCAAACAGCGGATGCGATTTATGCGAAACAACGTTTGCAGGAATGTCGCGCGAATAACTGGGAAGGAATTAAAAGCTGCTAACTCGCGTGGCGTTTGCATATGGTGTGATGTTGCATTACTCTAGAGGTCAAATATAAGTTTTTACTTATATTGGACAATATGCGCATGACGCACATTAAGTAATACTGCAGGGCAAGTGATGATAATGGATACCAAGTCGGACGAGTTTAAGCTGCTTCGCAAGCGAGCGCGTAAATCCATTCAATCTGATAGTCAAATTATCGAGGACCTTAAGCAAAGACGGAAGGAACTTGGACTTTCGCAAGAGGAAGTCGCATATCGGATGGGCGTATCTCAGCCGGATATCTCCATGATTGAAAAAGGGAATGCCGATCCGAGACAGTCAACGCTTCGCAGATATGCTAATGCAGTGAGTTGCATGATTGATCATGAGCTTATTCCGTTCAAGGATGAGTCCGACTTGCCTGTTTCTGAAACTGTCGTGGTGGGTTATGAGGGAGTGCCATGCGCGGTTGAAAACAGGCATATTTCCGGATCGCTTGAGGGAGTAACCTACCTTAGTCGATTGGAATGTAAGTCTTATTCTGAATCTCGTTGTGACGGTTTACCTGTGTGGCAAGGAGCATAGAGTCATGGCAAAACGAATTATACAAATGGGCCTGATATCCTCTCACAGTACTTATGATTCCGATGTTTTGGAACTCTCGAATGCTGAGTTTGATGTTTCGGTTCGTCAAGGTGTTACAGAAATGAAGGGCCAGCGTTGGCCTCTTGAGCTTGAACTGAATCTTGTCATTCGTGAGAAGATGGACGTTTCCGAAAAAGAGAGCATGGAGACTGCTTTTGAAGTGACAATGCGGTACCGTCTTGAACTTGATGATAACGAGATAACGACGGATGCATTGAAAAAGGATGTCTACGCGGCTACTTGGCCGTATTGCCGAAAAGACATTAATGCAATGTTCTTTTTGTACCAGCTGCCTTCGCCACTTTTGCCGTTCTCCATTGGATAAGGTTCCATCAGACGGTTTAATG
>ENA-OQAL01000427-OQAL01000427.1-human-gut-metagenome-genome-assembly--contig:-NODE-427-length-9977-cov-1.628426_pt1 | contig 9977 bp, 13 predicted proteins | sample MGYA00242491_ERZ504519 | MGnify/ENA primary metagenome ERZ504519 (study PRJEB26092, sample SAMD00036260) | human gut metagenome | host: Homo sapiens | study: EMG produced TPA metagenomics assembly of the... | reverse complement strand
ATCATCTGTCCGCACCAGCTGCCAAGCAGCCCCATTTCCCAATAAAGAAAACGCCGATCAGCAACACAGAACACCCCCGGGTCCATAAAGAACGGAGCATAGAGTCACTTCCTTTCTGCTTTCTGCCCTCAGTATATCTTGCTAAAAATCAGTTCAAGGCAAGGAAAAGTAAAAAATTGGAAAAGATGCGATGCAAAAAAGAAAGAACTTATAACAAGCACATACAAAAATCAAACGTGATCGGAGAAAAACCATGTATTTTACTTACGGCGAAAAAGAACTTGATTTTCTGCGTCAAAAGGACAAGCGCCTGGCAGAGGTGATCGACCGCATAGGACCGGTGCACCGCACGGTGGATACGGACCTGTTCTCCGCAGTGGTGCACCACATAATCGGCCAGCAAATCTCCACCAAGGCCCAGGCCACCATTGGCAGCGTATGTGCGACGCACTGGGCACCGTGCATGCCAAGACGGTGCTGGGCGCGGTGTGGAGGGATTACAGGCGCTGGGCATATCCGGCAAAAAGGCAGAGTACATCACCGATTTTGCCCAAAAGGTGCTGGACGGCGGTCTTTGATTAGTAGAGGCCGGTTTGGTCCATGCCGGACGATGCGGCTATAAAAGCGCTTTCGTCCTTAAACGGCATTGGGGTGTGGACAGCGGAAATGATTCTGCTGTTTTGTATGCAGCGCCCCAACATACTTAGCTACGGCGATCTGGCTATTCATCGTGGCATGCGCATGGTGTACCATCATCGGAAAATCGACCGCAAATTGTTTGAGAAGTACCGTCGCAGGCTCAGTCCCTATTGCAGCGTGGCCAGCCTGTACTTTTGGGCGGTGGCCGGCGGTGCGTTGCCGGACATGAAGGACTACGCACCAAAGACAAAGAAACAAACCGGAAGGCAAAAGAAATAAGCTCGCAGCTCACGATACATAACACGATAAAAAAAAACGAAAAAGAGCCGCAGCATAAACACCGCGGCCCTTCCCGTTATAGAGGATATATGATAGAAAGATGGAAAAAAAGTTTTCCCATAAGGCTCTCGCCTTACGATTCATAGTATAGAGATTATTTTTGAACGATTTTACGGCTTTTTGTGAATAAATCGTTACACTTTGAAACCTGTAAGGATTTTCCGCCCGGCGGGCGGGAATTTGGATTGACAAGCCTTTCTTCCTTGCTATACTAAAAGTAGGATATTTTGTCGATAGGTGCGTAGTTCCCTTGCGGGGCTGCGGTGCCGCGACTGTAACTTTAGATAGAGCCGAAAGGGCAATGGTGATGGCAATGGCAAAAACAGAGTACACTTAAAGATCGGCGGTTCCGCCTACACGGTGCTCACCGATGACGCACCGGAGTATGTGGAGGAGTTGGCCGAGGAGCTGGACAAGGAAATGCGCAGCATTATCAATGAGAACCCCAGTCTTTCCGTGACCCAAGCGGCGGTGCTCACTGCGCTGGACAAGGCAGACACCTGCAAAAATCCACCGCTTCCTCTGACAATCTGCGTGCCCAGATCAAGGATTATTTGGAGGACAGCGCCCGCGCCCGGATGGAAGTGGATGTGGCGCGCCGTGAGATTGAGCGGCTCAACCGGGAGATCAGCTCCCTGCGTGAGCGCATTGCAGAGAATAAGTAAATATGCAATTTGAAATTTTGGCTCCGGCAGGCAGCATGGAGTCGTTAATTGCCGGTGTTCGCTGTGGCGCCATGCGGTCTACCTGGGAGGGCAGACCTTTAACGCCCGGCGGGGCGCCGGCAATTTTTCGCCCCAGGAGCTGCAAGCGGCCGTACAGTATTGCCACACCCGCGGCGTAAAAGTTTATATGACTCTAAATACCCTGGTCAGCGACAGCCGAGCTGCCCGGTGCCGTTGCGGCTGCCGGTAACGCGCTGGACGCCGGGGTAGACGCTTTTATCGTGCAAGATCTGGGACTGGCTGCCGCGCTGGCAGCTGTGTACCCGGGTGTGCACCTGCACGCCTCCACCCAGTGCAGCGTTACCACACCTGCCGGGTTCAGCGCTGAAGAAAATGGGCTTCGCCGAGCGGTCATTCCCAGAGAGATGACTGCCGCCGAGATCGAGGAGATTCGCCGCAGCACCCAAATGGAACTGGAGCTGTTTGTGCACGGCGCGCTTTGTATGTGCGTCAGCGGGCAGTGCTATTTGTCTTCTGTACTGGGTGCCCGCAGCGGCAACCGGGGCCTTTGCGCCCAACCTTGCCGCCTGCCCTTCTCCGCAGACGCCAGCGGCAGCTGCGATTTGAGCTTGAAGGATCTAAGCCTGATTCGCCACTTGAAAGAAATCGGCGATCTGGGTGTGCTGTCCTTAAAAATTGAGGGCCGTATGAACGGCCGGAATATGTGGCTGCCGCCGTAACGGCGGTAAAGCACGCTATTGCCGGCGTTCTGGACCCGGCGGACGAGGCGCAGCTGCAAAGCGTATTCTCCCGCAGCGGGTTTACCGACGGCTATTTTACCGATCAGCGAGGCAGCGCCATGTTCGGCGTGCGCAGCAAGGCGGATGTAACGGCAGCCAAGGATGTGCTGCGAGATTTGGCGCACACTTATGAAAAAGAGCAGCCCCTGCTGGGATTGAACCTGCAAGCCACCTGCCGCGCCGGAGAACCGGTGACCCTGCGTGCCACTTTAGAGGACGGTCGCACGGTAACGGCCGACGGCGATGTGCCCCAGCCTGCCCGCAACGCTGCCCTAACGGCGGAAGCCTGGCGCAACGGCTGGGCAAATGGGGTGGCACCCCTTATTATGTTAAAAAGATAGACATAGAGATAGACGACGGCCTGTTTTTACCGGCAGCGGCTGTGAATGCCCTGCGGCGGGCGGTTGCCGATCAGCTGGAAGCGCCGCTCCCGCAGCCGGTGGAGCGTCGACCTTTACCGCCTCTGCCCTCCGGCGGCACGGCAGGCAAGCCCTACTACACCGCCCGCTTTGCAAGCGCGGCGCAAATTCCGGAGAACCACCCCTTTCGGCGGATCTTTCTGCCCTTAGGCACACCGGCAGACACCCTGCTGGCACACAACGCCGGCGTGGAACTGCCCCGGGGCGGTTTGGCGATAGAGAATAAAATCTGCCAGGAATTGGCAATACTGAAAGCGGCAGGCGTAAAAACGCCTGTGCCCGGACCTGGGCGCGGTACAGATCGCCCGGGCGGCGGGATTGGAGCCTTACGGCGACTTTGGACTGAATGTGTTTAACAGCCGCACTGCGCATCTGCTGCCCCACCCACTGGCCAGCTTTGAGCTGCGACAAGAGGATGTAAACCGCCTGGCGGCAAACGGCAACGATGTGGGCGCGCTGGTGTACGGTCATCTGCCCTTAATGCTCACCCGCAACTGTCCGGTGCAGGCGCACATCGGCTGCGCCGCCTGCCAAAAGCAAGGCCGGCTGACCGACCGCAAGGGCTGCACCTTTCCCGTGGTGTGCAATCCCTACGGCTGCACCCAACTGCTCAACGGCGTACCGCTTTATATGGGCGACCGTATGCGAGAAATGCACACCGCCTATGCACATTTTTATTTTTCTGTTGAAAGTCAGCAACAGGTACAGCAGGTGCTGGATCTGTTCGCTGCCGGGCAAAACCCGATTTCCCCTACACCCGAGGACTGTATCAGCGAGGTGCGTTATGATAATCTTAGCTTCCAATTCGCCCCGGCGGCGTGAACTGCTGGCGCATATCACCCGGGATTTACCGTACAGGGTACCGATGTGGACGAGAGCCTGCCCGCCGGTATCGCGCCGGCAGCGGCCGTGGAGCAGCTGTCCCTGCGCAAGGCGCTGCCTCTGAACAATGGAGCGCAGATTGTTATCGGTGCCGACACAGTAGTTGCCGTAGACGGTATGATTCTGGGCAAGCCTGCCGACGAAGCAGAGGCACGGCAAATGCTCGCTCGCCTAAGCGGGCGGTGGCACAGCGTGTTTACCGGCGTGAGCCTGGTACAGGGAGAACGGCATCTGACTTTCTCCTGCGAGACCCGAGTGCGCTTCTTTGACCTGACGGCGGCGGAGATCGACGCCTACATTGCCACCGGCGAATGCATGGACAAGGCCGGCGCTTACGGTATACAGGGCTATGGCAGCCTACTGGTGCAGGAAATTCAGGGCGATTACTTCAATGTGGTGGGCTTGCCGGTAAGCCGATTGTACCGGGCGTTGAATGATTTTGAGCAAAAGTGACAAAAAAAGACCGCTGTTTTTTGGTAGAATATACAAGAAAACTCTTGCAACACCGGCTTTAGAATGGTAAAATATACGAACAGGACAAATTTTGTCTAATTTTCACGGTTATCCTTTGGAAGGAGTATGGTTATGGCCGCAGATTTACATTGTCATACAAAACTCAGCGACGGTTCTGTGGGGATCGAGGATCTAATCGTCATTGCCCAAAAAAGCGGCATTGACACCATCGCCATTACTGACCATGACTGCCTTGCAGGTACCGTACGCGGCAAAGTGATCGGCAAGCGCTATGGGGTGAATGTGATCCCCGGCGTGGAAATCAGCGCCATTGATAATGAGGCCGGCAAAAAGGTGCACATTCTCTGCTATCTGGCAGATGCACCGGATCGGCTGGAAGGGCTGTGCAAGCGCACCTCCATCGCCCGCAAACGGGCCGGGCAGATTATGATGCTCAAGGTGGCCGGGCGCTTCCCCATTACCTCGGATTTTTATTATTTCTCACGCTTCCGGCTCCACCAACCTATACAAGCAGCATATTATGCACGCCTTGATGGACGCCGGTTACACCAATGAGATCTTCGGTGATTTGTTCCATGCGCTGTTCAGCCGGGAGAGCGAGACCAACGTGCTGGCGCCCACCAAGTACCCATCCATTGAGGAAGTGCTGGAGGAAGTGCACGGTGCAGGCGGTATTGCCGTACTGGCGCATCCGGCGTTCTATGACAACTTTGACGAAATTGAGAAATACATTGACCTGGGACTGGACGGCATTGAGGTGTGGCACCCCTCTGCAACAGAGGACGATGTGCACCGGTTGACAGAAATCTGCAAGGCGCATGACTTGCTGATGACCGGCGGGTCGGACTTTCACGGCATTTATGGCGCCAAGACCGTAACCTTGGGCACCTGCACCACCCCGCAAGAGTGGGTGGATAAACTGCTGGGCTACAAGGCCAAGAAGAAGCGCGCCCAGCGGCGAGCAGAAAAAGAAGCTGCCGCCGCGCCGCCTGCCCAAACCCCAAGAAATAAAAAATAATGCACTGCATACACAACGGACCGATTACTTGTCGGTCCGTTCTTTTTGTTTCTTTGTTAATTCCCGGTTAAATTTTGCAAAAAGTGCATACAATGGCGCCAAAATGTGATATAGTATTGAGGATATTACAAATCAGGAGGACAATTTATGATCCGAACAATGATCAACGGCTTTTGTATGGCGCTGGCGGATAGCGTGCCCGGCGTGTCCGGTGGCACCATTGCGCTGATACTGGGATTTTATGACAAGTTCATCGGTTCTATTAACCAGGTATTCTATGGCAAGAAGGAAGAGAAAAAAGAAGGCCTGATCTATCTCATTAAACTGCTGCTGGGCTGGGCTGTGGGTATGATTTGGCAGTATTGGTGCTCACCAAGTTCTTTTGAAACCAATATTTATGCCGTGTCGTCCCTGTTCCTGGGCTTCATTTTCCCCTCTATCTTTATCATTGCAAAGGAAGAGTACGCCTGTATCCAGAAAAAGTGGCAATACACGCCCTTTGTTATCCTTGGCATTGCCATTGTGGCGGCGCTGACTTATATGAATTCCAAGGTTCAGGTGGTCGATGTGGATCTGACCCACTTCTCCGTACCCACGGCGCTGTATTTGTTCCTGGCCGGCGCGGTTGCCATTACCGCAATGTTCCTGCCCGGCATTTCCGGCTCCACCGTGCTGCTGATCTTCGGCGTGTATCTGCCGGTGATCAGTGGGGTCAAAGAGCTGTTGCATCTGCACTTTGGGGTGCTGCCCATGATCATCGTCTTTGGCGTGGGCATTATCTGCGGCGCGCTGGTATCCGTTAAGGGAATCCAAAAGAGTTTGGAAAAGTATCGCGGTCAAATGGTGATGCTGATTTTAGGCATGCTCATCGGCTCTCTGTACGCCATTGTCAGTGGACCGGTAACGGTGGATAAAGCCAATGCGATTCTCAATAAAGACAATTTCAGCATTGTCTTCTTCTTGATCGGTCTGGCGCTGATTGTTCTACTGCAAGTGGTAAAGACCAAAGCTGGAGAAGAAAACAGGAGAAACAGATTAAACCGTTTAATCCCTCCACCACCTACGGTGTCCCCCTCCCTTTACAAGGGAGGCAATAAGATAAAATAAATACAAACAGGCGCACCCGACGGGTGCGCCTGTTCCTTTATACTGCTATCTGAAAAAAGAAAAGCCACAGGTAACTGCCTGTGGTTTTGCATTCAAAAATTCGGAGGATTGGAGTCTTTTTAAAAACGGCCTAAGTAAGTGAAAAATCAAAGAAAAAATTAAAAAGAAATGAAAAAAGAAAGAGAAGAGTACCTAGCCTCCGGATACACCGTCTTCCGCCGAAACCCGGATCACTCCGAGCAAGTACAGAATAACATTATACTATCGAAAAGGAAATACTGTTTTGCGTTTTATTTACATTTTGTTTACATTTTACGGGACAATAACCGCACAATCTGCCGTGTAAACCAACCAATTGGGCAGATTTACCGGACATTTACGCCCTTTTCGACCGATTTTGACAATTTTCTTGCAAAAGAAACAAAATGGTCACATTTTATCCGAAAAGTGTTAACCGAATTCGCAAATTTCTTCATTTTATTTCTATATTCCGCTCACTATTTGCCGTTATACTAATACTCGAAAGGCGGGAAACGCCCCTTCTTTTCTTTTCATTTTTCTTTTCCCACCAAACCCTTAAACAATATCTCATTGTTTTCTGTTTCCGCCTTCCACTTTGCATTCATTCTCCCCTTTCTCATATACCTCCGTGCCATAGGGCACAGCGAAAGCGCACGCCGACCGGTGTGCGCTTTTGTTTTGCCGCTTTACCCTTGACGGCGCTCCATCTCCGCCTCCATATCCAGCACCAGCGCACTCATAGGCACATCCAGCGCGCAGGCAATGCGGTAGAGAGTCTCCAAGGTGGGCTTGCGCTCGCCCCGCTCAATGGCAGACAGGTGGGTGCGCCCAATATCCGCCAGACCGCTGAGCACCTCCTGAGATATGCCCTTCTTCTTGCGCCGGGCAGCGATCACCTCGCCCACCAGCTGCGGGTCCAATGTGGGATGAAACATAGCATACACTCCTTTACCAGTAGTGTATGCGAATTATTTTTCGACTTTGAATACTTATGTTGACATTTTGCGCACTTATGTGTTACTATGAAGGTACTAAGTAAAAGAAGGAGGACTCATAATGGAGCAATACAACCCAAATCAACCCCAAAATCAACCCCCGCAACCCCAATACACCAACCCCGCCGGGCAGAACAACTATCAGCCCTGTCCCCCGCAGCAGCCCTATCCGCCGCAGCAGGGCAAGCCGAAAAAGCCGGTGTATAAAAATGGTGGTTCTGGGTACTGATCGTGCTTGCTGTTTTCATTTTCTTCAGCGCACTGGGCAGCAGTAGCGACAGCAGCGATGCCGATTCCGGCAAAGATACCACCAGCGTATCGGACACCACCAAGGGCAAAACCACCACAAAGGCGGAACCAACCACCAGTAAAAAGCAGTTTAAGGACAGCTGCAAAACCTACACCTATAAAGATGTGGCTCGGGACCCGGACAAATATAAAGGCAAGAATATGAAGTACACCGGCGAGGTTTTGCAAGTGATCGAACCCACCTGGGGTGACACGGTGGAATATCGTATCGCTGTAACCAAAGACGACTACGGCTACGATTATGACAGTGTGATCTATGTAACCTATGCGCGCGCCGAGGGCGAATCCCGCATACTGGAAAATGATATTGTCACCTTTTACGGCACCTGCGACGGCATATACTCCTACACCTCTGCCTTGGGGGGAAAGGTCACCATCCAAAAGTAGAAGCCAAATACCTGGAACTGAAAAATAAACGGCACCAAAAAGGACACCCACTCGGGTGTCCTTTTATCGATTTGGTTTTATTTCAGCACTTTGAAGTCCACCTTGCCGATCTTGGTACGGGGCAAAGCGTCAATGTACTCAATCTCCCGGGGCACGGACCATTTGGACAGGTTCTGCACACCGAACTCGTGGATCTTCTCTGTCAGGGCAGCCTCATCGTCGTGGGCATAATTCTTGTTGCGCACCACAAACATCTTCAGCTGGGTCTTGCCCTCCTCGCCGGTGCCGATAACGCAACAGTCATAGATCTCGGCCATGGCCCGGTAGCTCTCCTCAATAAAGGAGGGATACACCAGGTAGCCGCTGATCTTATACACCCGCTTCAGCCGCTGGCGGTAATAAATATCGCCCTTTTCGTCAATGAAACACATATCGCCGGTGTGCAGCCAAACCTTGCCGTCCGGGTGCTCCACCAACACTTTGGCGGTCTCCTCCGGGTCGTGGTAATAGCCCTGCATTAAGGTGGGGCCGTAAACGCACAGCTCGCCGTCCTCGCCCTTTACCTCCTCTGTGGTGCCGGGCTTTACGGTCATCACTTCAATATTGTAGGTAGGCACGCCGATACAGCCCTGGGGGCGCTCTCTGCGGGGGTCCGTAAAGCTGCACACGGTGACGCACTCGGTCAGGCCGTAGCCGGACACAAAGTGAAACTTGGAGCCGTTCTCGTGAAGCAGGCGGTCCATCTTCTCCGTTAAGGAGTACGGCACCACATCGCCGCCGGAGCCGATGAGCTTCATGGTGCTCATATCCACGCCCTTCAGGTAGCCGGCCTTGTACACCTTCTCAAAGAGTCCGGCACGCCAAAGATATAATTAATATGGTACTTGCGAATGGCGTCTGAGCACATTTTAGCGTCAAACTGGGGCCACAGGGACTGGGGCATACCCACGCACATAGACACATGCATGCACAGGGCAAAGCCAAAGCCGTGGAACACCGGCAGCGCAGTCAGCATGGCATCGTGGTCCGGGTCCAAGTCGATCTTAATGGTGTCCTCCACCACATCCACCAGCTCATAGGACAGGTTGTTGATGGCCTCGCTGGAGAGCATTACGCCCTTGGGATTGCCGGTCGTGCCGCCTGTCATCATAATGGCAGCGGTGGCCTGGGGATCGGTGGCCGGTTCCGGGTTGCCGTTCTTGGCAATATACGCCCGGCCCTGCTTTAAGAAGTCCGACCACTCATAGAAGCGGGTCACCCCCACAGCCGGTGCGGTCTTGCCCTTGATCTTCTTCTTATACATGGCGTTAGCGATCCAGCCGTAAGGAGTCTTGGGGAAGTAAGAAGCGGTTTTGCACTTCACCAAAGTCAGGTTCATACCGGCAAAGGCCTTCTCTGACACATCAAAGCAAAAAGCAAACTTGGCATCTACCAGATCTACCGCATACTTGGCCTCGCTGGCCACAGACAGCGGGTGCAGCATGGAGGCCACGGCGCCGATCTTATTCACCGCATAAATGGCGGCAATGCACTGAGGCATATTGGGGGCGCAGATGATCACCCGGTCGCCTTTGCGCACACCGTTTGCCAGCATACCGGCGGCGCAGGCGTCTACCAGATCCGCCACCTGGTTCCAGGTCAGGGTGTTGTTGTAATAATAAAAGCAGGGTTTATCGCCGCGCTTGGCCACAGAGTCCGCGAACTTCTGATACATGGTCTTGCGCACATCATACTTGGTGGTATATTCGATCATGAAAATGCTCCTTTTTCATCTTACTGTTCATCTATTATAGCAGACCCCTCGCCCCGGCTCAACAAAAGGCCCAAAGGTTTTATACTTAATTTATAAACCCGGGTTTGACTTTTGGCGCATCTATGGTATGATAAAGAGCGATATTACAAAAAGGACGACAATTATGGCC
>ENA-OQAL01000426-OQAL01000426.1-human-gut-metagenome-genome-assembly--contig:-NODE-426-length-9978-cov-1.502284_pt1 | contig 9978 bp, 13 predicted proteins | sample MGYA00242491_ERZ504519 | MGnify/ENA primary metagenome ERZ504519 (study PRJEB26092, sample SAMD00036260) | human gut metagenome | host: Homo sapiens | study: EMG produced TPA metagenomics assembly of the... | reverse complement strand
CCATACATAAGCCACACCGCCACTCATACCGGCCGGCAAAATTTTCGTCCGGTTTGCCCCAGAACCACTACACGGCCTCCGGTCATATATTCGCAACAGTGGTCGCCTACACCCTCTACCACGGCCGTCACACCGGAATTGCGGACGGCGAAGCGTTCGCCCACCCGTCCGTTGATATACACCTCGCCGTCAGTAGCGCCATACAGCAGGGTGTTTCCGGCGATGGTATTCTTTTCCGCATCGAAATTGCTGCGCACGGGGGGCAGTACCGCAATGCGTCCGCCGCTCAGTCCTTTTCCCAGATAGTCATTCGCTTCGCCTTCCAGCTTGAAACTGATGCCGTGGGTCAGGAACGCACCGAAACTTTGGCCTGCCGAACCTTTGAATTTGATGTGGATGGTCTGTTCCGGAAGTCCTGCCTGCCCGTATTTCTTGGCAACCGCTCCTGCCAGCATGGCGCCTACCGAACGGTCCGTATTGGCGATGGTGTATTCCAGGGAAATTTCTTTTCCGTTTTCTATGGCATCCCTGGCGGCGGCCAGTATGGTCACATCCTTCACATGGGCAATGTCGTGCTTCTGTTCCATGACATGGTGTATGGTAGCTCCGTTGTCCACCCGGTGTAGCAGTCTGCTGAAATCCAATAGTGAGGATTTCTTCTCACTTGGCGCTTGTTGTATTTCAATCAGGTCTGTCCGTCCAATGATATCCTCCAACCGGGTGAATCCCATTTCGGCCAAATATTCGCGTACTTCCTGTGCTAGGAAAGTGAAATAATTCACTACATATTCATAGTGTCCGCGGAAATGTTTGCGGAGTTCGGGGTCTTGGGTGGCCACGCCTACGGGACAGGTGTTGGTGTGGCACTTGCGCATCATGACGCATCCCAGTACAATCAATGCGGTGGTACCGAAACCGAATTCTTCCGCACCCAGCAAGGCCATGTTGATAATATCCCGTCCGGTTTTCAACTGTCCGTCCACTTGCAGTTTCACTTGTCCGCGGAGTCCGTTCAACACCAAGGTCTGTTGCGTCTCGCTCAGTCCTATTTCGGGCGAGATACCTGCATACCGCATACTCGATGCAGGCGACGCGCCGGTTCCTCCTTCCGCTCCCGAAATGACAATCAAGTCGGCTTTCGCTTTGGCCACTCCGGCGGCAATGGTTCCCACGCCGCTTTCGGCTACCAGTTTCACACTGATTCGTGCCTGTGGGTTTACGTTTTTCAGGTCGAATATCAACTGGGCCAAATCTTCGATGGAATAAATGTCATGGTGGGGTGGAGGGGAAATGAGCGAGATGCCCGGAATGGAGTGGCGGGTTTTGGCAATCACCTCATCTACCTTGAATCCCGGCAGTTGTCCTCCTTCTCCCGGCTTGGCGCCTTGGGCCACCTTTATCTGGATCTCTTCGGCATGGACCAGGTATTCGGCGGTGACTCCGAAGCGTCCCGATGCTATCTGCTTGGTCTTGCTGCAAAGTGAGATACCCTGGTAGGTGCCGGTAATGCGGTCGCTGTCCTCACCTCCTTCACCCGTATTGCTGCGTGCGCCCAGTTTGTTCATGGCCAGTGCCAGCGCCTCATGTGCCTCCTTGCTGATAGCGCCGAAGGACATGGCTCCTGTCACGAAATGTTTCACGATGTTTTCTACCGGCTCCACCTTTTCAATATCGATAGGGTTTCGTTTGTGCCCGAAGAAGTCGCGCAGGAAGAGGGGTGACTCTTTTCCATCTACCATGGAGGTGAATTCCTTGAACTTCCTTATAGCACTCAGCCCAGCCCGGGTGGCCAGTTGGCAGGGTGGAGATGTTTCCGGATTCCAAGCGTGCCGTTCTCCGTCTTTGCGGAAAGAGAACAGTCCGTTGTGCGGTAAAATGTCGCTCACTTCTTTTGCAGCGAATCCGGCATCGTGCAGGGCGATGGCGTCTCTGGCGACTTCTTCCAGACGGATGCCTCCGATGCTGGATGTCTGTGTGCCGAAATAGCTTCTCAACAATTCCTCGCTGACCCCTACGGCTTCAAAAATCTTTGCGCCCCGGTAGGAACGGATAGTCGAAATGCCCATCTTGCTCATAATCTTGAACAAGCCCTTGCGGATGGCCTTGATATAATTCTTCTCGGCCGTTTCGTAATTCATCTGCACATCGCCTTTCCTCACCAGTCATCCAGTACGGCGAAGGCCATGTAGGGATTGATGGCACTGGCGCCATATCCCAGCAACAGGGCGGCGTGCATCACCTCGCGAATCTCGCCACTTTCTACAATCAATGCGGTTTGCACGCGTTTCTGAACGGAGATGAGGTGATGATGGACAGTGCTAACTGCCAGTAGCGACGGGATGGCGGCATGGGTGTCGTCCACGAAACGGTCGCTCAGAATGATATAGTTCACTCCGTCCGTAACGGATTGCTCGGCTTTTTTTTTTTGCACAGGTCGTTCAGGGCCTCTTGCAATCCGGCTTTTCCCTTGCTCACCTCGAATACGATAGGGAGTTTCACGGTATTGAATCCTTTATACCGGATGTTGCAGAGGATGTCCAGTTGGGTGGTTGTTCAGCACGGGGATAGGGCAGGCGTACCATTTTGGCAATGGCTTCGCTGGGCACCAGTATATTCATTCCCACGGCCCCGATGTACTCGGTGAGCGACATGACTAACTCTTCACGGATAGGGTCGATGGCGGGATTGGTCACTTGGGCAAACTGTTGCCGGAAATAGTTGAACAGCAACTGCGGCCTGTCCGAAAGGACGGCCAGCGGCGTGTCGTTACCCATAGAGGCGATGGGCTCGGCCCTGTGTTGCACATCGGCATGAGGGTGCGTTCTATATCCTCGCGCGAGAAGCCGAAAGTACGCAGCATACGGTCATAGCCGTCTATCCGGTTTGTCTATCTTTGCGTCCGCTTTTAAGGTATCGAGCTCGATGCGGTTGGCAGACAGCCATGCGCGATAGGGGCGGGCCGACGCCAGTTGTTCTTTCAGTTCACCGTCATAATATATTTTACCTTGTTCGGTATCAATCATCAGTATTTTGCCCGGTTGCAGACGCCCTTTCTCTTTAATCTCTCCCGGTTCGAAATCCATCACGCCTACTTCACTGGCCACTACCATCATGTCATTATTGGTAATGAGGTAACGGGCAGGGCGCAGGCCGTTGCGGTCCAACATTCCTCCGGCAAACCGTCCGTCACTGAACAGCAGCGCGGCAGGCCCGTCCCAAGGTTCCATCAGGATGGAATGGTATTCGTAAAACGCTTTCAACTCTTCACTGATAGGGTTTTTGTCGTTGAACGATTCGGGTACCAGCATCGCCATGCATGGGGCAGGCTCAGTCCCGACATTTACAAAAAATTCCAGCACATTGTCCAGTGAGGCGCTGTCGCTCATGCCCGGCTGGATAATGGGACGGATGTCTTTGACATCCCCCAATGCCGGAGAGGAAAGGACACTTTCGCGCGCTCCATCCAACCCCGGTTACCGCGGATGGTATTGATTTCGCCGTTGTGCGCTAACAAACGGAACGGTTGGGCGAGGCTCCATGTAGGAAATGTGTTGGTGCTGAAACGGGAGTGTACCAATGCCAATCCACTGGTAAAATAGGGTTGCGTCAGGTCCGGGAAGTACTCGCGCACTTGCATGGACGAGAGCATACCTTTATATATAATGTTTTTTGCCGATAGCGAAACGATGTAGAAGTCCGTGTGCCGCACGCGCTTTTCTATCTTCTTGCGGATGATGTAGAGGGTGCGTTCCAGGCTGTCCGCATCTGTCACTCCGGTGATGAATACCTGTTTGATGTCCGGTTCGGTGGCCCGTGCGTCCTTGCCCAGGCAGGCGGGGTTGGTGGGCACATTGCGCAGGTGCATCAGGTAAGTCCTTCGCGTTCTATTTCTTCAATCATAATGCTCAGGATGCTGGCTTGCTCTTTTTTTCGTCTTTGGGCAGAATACGAGTCCGGTTCCGTATTTTCCTTTTTCGGGTACGGGGATGCCTTGCAGGAGGATGAATTCGTGGGGAATCTGTAGCATGATTCCGGCTCCGTCGCCGGTTTTGTTATCGGCTCCTTCTGCGCCTCGGTGGCGCATGTTTTCCAATACCTTTAATGCGGAGTCTACCAATTCATGCGATTTGTTGCCATGAATGTTGACTACCATGCCTACGCCGCAAGCGTCATGTTTCGTTGGTTGCGTCATAAAGACCTGTTTGCTCTGTTTTTGCCATTATTGCTGTCTTTGGTTTATAATAATGTTGGTTTGTATTTCATATTGTTCTGCAAAAGTAGGTAATTTATTTCTTTTTGATGAAGAGCTGATGCTTTCTTTTGATAAAAAGATGCAGTCTTGCGTCCTTGTCTTACAGTTTGTTGTGTATATGACGTGTTTATTTAATATTTGAAAGATATATTGTGAAAATACTTTTAAAATTGTAAGTTTGGGCATTTCTTTTATTCATATAGATTGTATTTAGGACGGCATCCCCCCTTTATAGTCAATCAACCGGAGTATAATAATAGGAATATTACATCCCTCAACCATATAACGACCTATTGACTTATAATTCAAAACTATCTTCCCTTGTTCTGATGTAATTTGAAAGATAAAAACAAACATTTCGGTTTCTATTTGTTATTAGAGTGAAAATAAATAAGAAAATAGAAACGATTATATCTTATAAAATATCAAAAAGACATATATTTGCATATAATTAAAAGCAAAAGGAAACAACAATAAATAAGTATTAATCAAAATGGCAACAACTATCAAGTTCACCAAGATGCAAGGAACCGGCAATGATTATATCTATGTAAATACCTTGTCTTCTCCGCTGCAAGATCCGATAAAAGCCGCCAGAAAATGGAGCGCTTATCATACCGGTATCGGTGCAGACGGTCTGGTACTGATTGGAGTATCCGAAAAAGCGGATTTCAGTATGCGTATATTCAATGCAGACGGCTCCGAAGCCATGATGTGTGGAAACGCCTCGCGCTGCATAGGCAAATATGTATACGAGAAAGGATTGACGGATAAGGAGGTGATCACACTGGAAACCCTTTCGGGAATCAAAATCCTGAAACTTCATACAGGCAACGGGTGGTGAAGGATGTAACCGTAGATATGGGTACGCCCCTGCTATCAAACCCCGGACAGATAGCCACGAAAACCGGCGGAATGCTGGCAGAAACTATCTTGGCCGATGGAAAAGAATACAAAGGAACATTCGTCTGCATGGGAAATCCGCATGTTGTCATTTTCGTAGATGATATAAAAGAGGTGGATTTGCCGGCGGTTGGTCCGAAACTGGAAAATCATCCGCTTTTTCCTGAGCGGACCAATGTGGAATTTGTAGAAATATTGCCGGACCAATCCTTACGGATGAGAGTGTGGGAAAGAGGTTCAGGCATCACAATGGCTTGTGGAAACAGGGGCTTGCGCCACCGCCGTGGCGGCCGTACTGAACCATAAAGCCGGACGAAATCGTGGGTAAGGATGGACGGAGGCGATCTCCACATCCACTGGGACGAGAAAGACGGACATGTATACATGACCGGTCCGGCCGGAAAGGTTTTCGAAGGCGAAATAGAGATGTGATAATGATTTGAAAACTTAAAACAACGATAAAACAATAACAACGATGGCACTAGTAAACGAACATTTTTTAAAACTACCAAACAATTACTTGTTTTCGGACATTGCCAAAAAGGTAAATGCATTCAAAGTCTCTCATCCCAAACGGACCTTATCCGCCTGGGTATCGGAGATGTAACCCGCCCGCTGCCTCAAGCTTCCATCGAAGCCATGCATAAGGCAGTAGACGAGCTGGCAACAAAGAGACATTCCACGGTTACGGTCCCGAACAAGGTTATGATTTCCTGATAGATGCCGTCATCAGGAACGATTACGCTCCGCGCGGCGTCTATCTGAACCCGGCGAAGTCTTTATCAGTGACGGCGCCAAGAGCGATACGGGAAATATCGGAGACATCCTTCGCCACGACAACAGCATCGGCGTGACAGACCCCATCTACCCCGTATACATCGATTCGAACGTAATGTGCGGCCGTGCCGGGATACTGGAAGACGGGCGATGGAGCAACGTGGTATACTTGCCTTGCCTGAGCGAGAATAATTTCGTGCCCGAAATTCCCGACCGCAGGATAGATATCCTATACCTCTGCTATCCCAATAACCCTACGGGGACGGTCATTAGCAAGGCCGAACTGAAAAAATGGGTGAACTATGCATTGGAAAATGATACCCTCATCCTTTACGATGCTGCCTACGAGGCCTACATACAAGACCCGGACATTCCTCACTCCATTTATGAGATAAAAGGAGCGAAGAAAGTAGCGATAGAATTTCGCAGTTTCTCGAAGACGGCCGGATTCACCGGGGTGCGTTGCGGATACACCGTCGTACCGAAAGAACTCACAGCCGCCACGCTGGAAGGAGAGCGCATTCCGCTGAACCGGATGTGGAACCGCCGCCAGTGCACCAAGTTCAACGGCACATCCTATATCACCCAGCGTGGTGCCGAAGCGATCTATACCCCCGAGGGCAAAAAGCAAGTGAAAGCCATCATACAGTATTATATGGCTAACGCCCGCATCATGAAAGAAGCGTTGGAAAGTACAGGACTCAAAGTTTTCGGCGGAGAGAACGCCCCCTACCTGTGGGTGAAGACACCGGGTGAGGTAAACTCGTGGAAATTCTTTGAACAGATGCTGTATGAAGCCAATGTAGTGGGCACGCCGGGAGTAGGCTTCGGCCCCAGTGGTGAAGGATATATCCGCTTGACCGCTTTCGGAGAGCGGGCGGATTGCGAAGAAGCCATGAAACGGATCAGAAAATGGTTGCTCTGAGCACAGTACATGACAACACCTTGAAGCACTTTGTGCTTGCATCGGACTTACATCAATCAAGCCAATAGGTATATAAAATATGACATACTCACTATTATTAATTAAAAGGTAAAAAGCTATGAAGATGAATTTTAAGGAAACGGCATTGCTATTAGGCCTGTCCATGACAGTGCCGGCAACGAGCATCGCTCAAGACAAGGTGGAAGCCAGCGTAGGAGCTGACTTGGTAAGCGGCTATATTTGGCGCGGACAGGATTTGGGAGGCGTAAGCATACAGCCGTCATTGTCCGTTGCCTACAAAGGATTTTCGCTCGGCGCATGGGGATCCGCAGGCATTGAGTCCGCTGATACGAAAGAACTGGACCTGACGCTGGGCTACAGCACCGGCGGTTTCAGCATTTCGGTGACAGACTACTGGTTCAATGGCGGCCCCGGCTATTTCCACTATGGCACGCACCATACCAGCCATGTATTCGAAGCGCAGATAGGTTACGATTTCGGTCCGCTGGCAGTGAACTGGTACACCAACTTTGCAGGTGCCGACGGGGTGAACAAGGACGGCGACCGGGCTTACTCCTCTTACATATCACTCGCCGCCCCCTTCAAACTGGCAGGCTGGACTGGACGGCAGAAATAGGAGCCACGCCATGGGCCAATGACTTCTATAACGTGTCCGCAGATCCGGAATGCAGCGGTTCGGACGGGTTCGCCGTATGCGACATCAGCCTTGGGGTATCCAAGGAAATCAAGATTACAGACTCATTCTCAGTCCCCGCCTTCGCCAAGGTGACGGTGAATCCGCGCACCGAAGGGGCCTATTTCGTATTCGGACTGAGTTTCTGACAGGAAGTGCTGAAAATGCAGATACAATAACAAATTCAGACATAACGACAAAGTAGAGAGAGGTATCAGTTTTAAAAAGGTAAAAAGATTGGAACATATAAATTACAAGTACAACAATGAAGAAAATTGAGGCTATTATCCGTAAGACCAAGTTCGAGGACGTAAAGGACGCGTTGCTCGAAGCCGACATCGAATGGTTTTCCTACTACGATGTAAGAGGCATTGGTAAAGCACGCCAGGGACGTATCTACCGTGGTGTGGTGTATGATACCAGTTCGATTGAAAGAATCCTGGTTTCCATCGTGGTGCGCGAAAAGAATGTGGAGAAAACAGTGCAAGCCATCATCAAGGCGGCGCACACCGGCGAGATAGGCGACGGACGTATTTTCGTCATCCCCATTGAAGACGCCGTCCGCATACGCACGGGCGAGCGGGGTGACATAGCCCTGTATAATGCAGAACAGGAAAATAAGCGCAAGCTACTTCCCTTTACCGGCAAAAGTAAAGTCGGGAATAAAACAATACTACAACGTAAACGAGAAAAATTATGGATACTATACTCTTATTTATGCTCCCCGCCGGCCTTTGGGCGCAAGATGCAGGCGTGGCAGCCACCACCGCGGCGCCGATGCAACCGCCGGGGCCCTAGGCGAACTTGCTACCGGACTCAACACCGTATGGATGCTACTTGCCGCCATGCTGGTATTCTTCATGCAACCGGGATTCGCACTGGTAGAAGCCGGGTTCATCCGTACCAAGAACACGGCCAACGTGCTGATGAAAAATCTGGTAGACTTCATGTTCGGCTCCATCCTGTTCTGGTTCATCGGCTTCGGGCTGATGTTCGGCATAGGCGGTTTTGTGGGTGCCCCCCCATTTTTTTCAACTTGGAGGCGATGGACAAATCATCGACAACGGATTGCCCATCGAAGGCTTCCTGATTTTCCAGACTGTATTCTGCGCCACGGCGGCCACCATCGTGTCCGGAGCCATGGCGGAACGTACCAAGTTCTCCATGTATCTGGTCTATACTGTCTTTATCAGCGTACTCATTTATCCGGTTTCCGGCCACTGGACCTGGGGCGGCGGATGGCTGATGAACGGAGACGAAGGCTCCTTTATGATGAGGACGTTCGGCACTACTTTTCATGACTTTGCCGGTTCTACGGTGGTTCACTCCGTAGGCGGATGGATTGCCTTGGTGGGCGCCGCCATTCTGGGGCCGCGTATTGGCAAATACGGGAAAGACGGCAAATCAAGGGCCATCCCCGGTCATAGTTTGACGCTTGCCTGCCTGGGCGTGTTTATCCTTTGGTTCGGCTGGTTCGGGTTCAACCCCGGTTCGCAGTTGGCAGCGGCGACAAGTGGAGACCAGACGACCATTTCGCATGTGTTCCTCACCACCAACCTGGCAGCTTGTGCAGGAGGTTTCTTCGCACTGGTGGCGAGTTGGATGAAGTATGGCAAACCTTCCTTGTCCCTCACACTGAACGGTGTGCTGGCAGGACTGGTGGGCATCACGGCGGGATGTGACCTGGTATCGCCTTTCGGGTCTGTACTTATCGGTGCCATTTGCGGCGTGGTAATGATATTTGCAGTCGACTTTATCGACCATGTGCTGAAAATTGACGACCCCGTAGGCGCATCGTCCGTACACGGCGTTTTGCGGTTGCCTGGGAACGATTCTTACAGGACTCTTCGCTACAGAAGAGGGGCTGTTCTATGGCGGCGGAAGCAGCTTCCTGCTGGCACAGCTCTTCGGCGCGGCCGTAGTAGGAGTGTGGGCGGCAGGCATGGGCTTCATTGTTTTTAAAGTGCTGGACAAGATACATGGCTTGCGTGTTCCGAAACGCATTGAAGAGGAAGGACTCGATATCTACGAGCATGGCGAGTCGGCATACAATTAAATTAATCACAAAAAGTTTTTTCCATTCATTCTACTAATCAACAACTAAACAAATTTAGGTATTATGTCAAAATTAAGATTCAGAGTAGTCGAAACGGCTTTCAAGAAGAAAGCAGCAACGGTGGAGACACCAGCCGAAAGGCCCAGTGAATATTTCGCCAAATACGTTTTCAACCGCGAGAAAAATGTTCAAGTATCTGCCCGGCGCCGTCTATGCCAAACTGACGGACGCATGGACAACGGCGCCCCCCCTGGAGCGTGCCATAGCCGACGAAGTGGCGGCAGGCATGAAACGCTGGGCAACCGAGCTAGGTGTAACCCACTACACCCACTGGTTCCAACCCCTGACGGAAGGCACAGCCGAAAAGCACG
>ENA-OQAL01000425-OQAL01000425.1-human-gut-metagenome-genome-assembly--contig:-NODE-425-length-9978-cov-2.957974_pt1 | contig 9978 bp, 12 predicted proteins | sample MGYA00242491_ERZ504519 | MGnify/ENA primary metagenome ERZ504519 (study PRJEB26092, sample SAMD00036260) | human gut metagenome | host: Homo sapiens | study: EMG produced TPA metagenomics assembly of the... | reverse complement strand
TCATCAACGAGTGCATCGACGGCCCGGCCGAGATGAGCCCGTACGCGCCGCGCATCATCACCACCACCGTTCCGGTGGACAAGATCGGCGAGGTCATCGGCCCGAAGGGCAAGATGATCAACCAGATTCAGGAAGAGACCGGTGCGGAGATCGCCATCGAAGATGACGGTACCGTGTTCATCTCCTCCGAAGGTGGCGACGGCGCTGAAAAGGCCAAGCAGATCATCGACCAGATCGCCAACCCGCACGTGCCGGAAGCCGGCGAGACCTACAACGGCAAGGTCGTGAAGACCACCTCCTTCGGCGCCTTCGTGAACCTGACCCCGGGCACCGACGGCCTGTTGCACATCTCCCAGATCCGTAATCTGGCCAACGGCGAGCGTATCGACGCCGTCGAAGACGTGCTCAAGGAAGGCGACACCGTTGAGGTAGTCGTGCAGGGCGTTGACGATCGCGGCAAGATCTCCCTGGCCATTCCAGGCTTCGAAGATCAGGAATCCTCCGCTCCGCGCCGTGAGCGTTCCGATCGCGATGACCGTCGCGGCAGCCGTGGCCGTCGTGATGATCGTCGTTCCGATCGTGACGATCGTGATTATGATGATCGTCCGCGTCGTCGTCGTTCCGATCGCGATGACCGTGACTACGATCGCGATGATCGTCGTTCCGACCGTCGTCGCAGCAGCCGCCGCGAGACCGCAATCCGCGTTACGCAGCCGACGAGAACTACGACGAGTACCGTGCCGATCGCGAAGAGCGTTCCGAGCGTCCTCGCCGCCGCGTCCGCCGCGACTTTGATCCTTTTGAGGACATGACGCCTCAAAAAGGATCCCTCGCAGCATAGCTGACTGACTGAAGTGCCCTGTACCGGAAGGTACGGGGCACTTTTGCGTTTCCATGCAGATTGCATGAAAATGAGACACGGGGGCATGAGTTTTGTCATAACGTACCTGGGCGCATGCAAGAATGGTGTGAAGAGCCATTAACGAAGGAGTCGTCATGGTCGTTGGCATTATCATTGCCGTCATCGTTGTACTTATTGTGCTTTGGGCCGTCAGCGCCTACAACGGGCTGGTCACGCTACGTAATCGTGTGAAGAACGGTTGGGCGCAGATCGACGTGCAGCTCAAGCAGCGTACCGATCTTATTCCGAACCTGGTGGAAACGGTCAAAGGTTATGCGGCCCACGAATCCCAAGTGTTCACGCAGGTCACGCAGGCCCGTGCCGGCGTGGTGCAGGCCGCGCAAAGCGGTGACGTGGCGCAGCGCATCGCTGCGGAAAACCAGCTGAGCCGCGCACTTGTCAATCTGCAGGCCGTATCCGAAAACTATCCGCAGCTGCAGGCCAATACGAATTTCATGGATTTGCAGAATCAGCTGAAATCGTTGGAAGAGAAGATCGCCTACGCACGCCAGTTCTACAACGATGTCGTGCAGAAGTACAATACCCAGACCGAGGTTGTGCCGACCAATATTATCGCCGGCTTGTTCCATTTCGAACAGGCCCCCTACTTCCAGGTGGACGAAGCGGATCGTCAGGTTCCGCAAGTTAAGTTCTGACATGCATGTAAAGCCCCGTCCGATGACGATGGGGCTTTACTGTTCAATTCGGCTTGTACGGCCATCTGTTGTACGGCCATCTGAGGGAAGAAGAAGCGAGAAAGAGGGATTATGACGGCCAAACAGCATGCGTCGCGAGCGGTGCGCAGCTTCGGTATCGCGATCGTCGTCACCGTTGGCGTTGTAGCGGCCATATTGCTGGCCATCGCATTGGATGACGGTGGGGCCGATCTGAGCTACAAAAACGCTCGACTACGATGTGCAGGTGCAAAGCATGGCGATTTGAAAATCACCCAACACATCGATATGAAACTCGCCGACCGCAGCGATGACGACGGCGACCATCCGTGGAAGCAGCTGTACCAGCAGTACACGCTGAAGGAAAGCAACCTGGCCAATATCACCGATATCAGCGTGCGCAACGCGACGACGGGAGAGACCTACCAGCAGGGTGATATCGCAATCCCAAGCAGCTATAGCACCGACGAATGGAATCGAGAACATGCGGGGCAGTGGTATATCGCCGATGTTTCGCAAGGTGACAGCAATCCGCAGCCGTTCGATCCCGCAAAAGACGGTCTTGTTGCCGACAATACCGACGATCGTTCCAAGAAAAATCGAAATCGGCTGGAATATTCCCGCCACCACGTCGGCGAGCAGCCTGAAATTCGATGTGACCATGACCATGCAGGGCGTGGCCACCGCCTATCAAGACGTGGCCACGTTCCAATGGGAGCCGCTCGGCGTGAGCAATCAGATTCCCATCGGCAAAGTCACCGGAACCGTCACGTTCCCGGATGGCATTACGGCGGATAATTCATGGGCCTGGCTGCACACCGAACGTACGTCCACCACCGAACGTGGTGATAAGGGGTCGTTGCAGTTCACCGTGCACGACGTTCGTGCCGGCGACTATGTTGACGTGGTCGCCATGTTCGACGTCGGTGCGACCAGCGGTGTGGCACGCACTCGTGATACCACCATCAAAAACGGCATTATGGAAAGCGAGGCCCAACAGGAGCAGCAGTGGCGTGACCGGCAGCGCACAAAAGCGCGTATCCGCCTGATCACGTGGATCGCCATTGCCGTGGCCGGGCTGATCTTGTGTGTGATCGCCGTTGTGCTCGCATTGCACAGTTTCGATCGTTCGCAATACCACGGTGACATCGAGTATTGGCGTGACGAGCCGGAAATGAGCCCCGCCAGCGCTGCGGAACTGCTGCATATCGTTGACAACAAGCATTCGAAAACACTGTCGAGCCGAAAAATGTCGCTCCGTGCTCTCGCTCGCTTCGCGTGGAGCAATCGCCATTTACCCGGGGCCGGCCGCCATGTATCGGGGCATTGATATGAGTCGGTCTCGCAATGCCGATATCGCGCAGCTGATTTCCAATGATCCAGCTCGTGCGCGTGATGCAGGCAAAACCAGCACCATCGTGATACTGCCGGTGGTGTTCGATAACCCGCAGTCATTGGCGCTGAGCCAGAGCGAACGTACCGCGCTCGACCTGCTGGTGAAGGCGTCCGAACGCATTGGTTCTCCGGTGTTCGATCTGAAACAGATGGACAAGAATTTCTCCGATTGGTCGAAGGGCTACAAGTATCAGGAAAAGTTTACGAATGCGTGCAGTAGCGAATTCTCCATGTTGGGTGCCACTTCGGCATGCGGCGGGGGAGCGTTCGCCGCAGGCATCTGCGCCGCGATCCTAGCGTTCCTTTCCATAGTGTATTTTGGCGTGATCGGCAATCTTGCGTTGGTCGTGCTGATTTCCGCGCCGATGATGTTCGCGTCCGTGTTTGCGCTGAGCTACCTCAAATTGAAGGGGCTTAACGACAATGGTCAGCGTCTTGCCGGTCAGGTGGTCGGTTTGAAACGGTATATGGAGGATTTCAGCGACTTCCGTGATCGTGGTGTGGCTGATCTGACGTTGTGGGGTCGCTACATGGTGTACGCCACCGCGTTCGGCATTTCCGAAAAGGCGATGAAGCAGCTGCTCAAGGCGTACCCGCAGCTTGCCGACCCGAATTGGCTTGATGCCAACGCTTCCGATTCGCTGCTCTACTGGAGTTACCGTTCATGGTATTTCAATCATCATTACGCCGGTCCTGCTTCGTTTGATACGAATTCGATGGATTTCTTGCCGAGTGCCAATTTTGGTGATATTGGCGCGCAGTTGGAATCAGGTTTTGCTGATATTCAATCGACGATTGCCGCGGCATCTCCGTCCAGCAGTTACAGTGGTTCCGGTGGTAGCTTCTCCGGCGGTGGTTTCGGCGGTTCCTCCGGTGGTTCCGGCGGCGGCAGCTTCGGTGGTCGCTGATCTGCGGCATTACGCGCATGTTTGGTGGGTTTGTTGTCTGCTGAGGCGGGTCAGCTGGTAAGGTTGCATTCGGAAAGACACTCTGTACGTTGTTGAAGGAGATCGGGATGGCTTTGTTCCGTAATCTTGGACCGTTCCGCACCACGGCCATCGGCATGGTGAAATGCCGTTGACCATTGAAAACAATCGTGGTCACGATGTCGGTATCGAAACATTGCACGCCTCGTTGGATGCCGGATGCCGTCACATCGACACCGCTTGGGCGTACTACACGCCGGGCGAAGAGGAACAGACCGGCGAAAAGCTGGTGCGTGAGGCGCTTGACTCGTGGAAGGGCCCGCGTGAGGAAGTCACCGTGGCCACCAAGGTGGCTTGCGCCGCGCTTGGGAGGGTGACAAGCCGGTTTGGCCGCGTGACGGCAAGCCGGAGCATCTGATCGAATACGGCAAGCAGTCCGCGATGGCGCTTGGCGTTGACAGCATCGATCTGCTGTACCTGCACCGTCATGATCCGGAAGTGCCGTACAACGAGTCCTGCGAAGGCATCAAGGCGCTGCTCGATCAGGGCGTGGCCCAGTGGGCGGGTGTTTCCAACGTGAGCATCGAACAGTTGAAGATCGCGCAGGAGATCCTCGGCGACAAGCTTGTGGCCGTGCAGAACCAGTATTCTCCGATTCATCTGGACACCCAAGATACGCTTGACTATTGCGCCGAGCAGGGTCTGGCGTTCGTGTGCTGGAGTCCGTTGGGCGGCTACCGTCACCCGTACGACGAGCACCTGTTCGATCCGTTCCGCGAGGTGGCCGAAGCCCGTGGCGTGAGCTACCAGCGTGTGGTGCTCGCATGGGAGCTGGCCAAGGGCGACCACATGTTCGTGATTCCCGGCGCCCATCGACCGGAAACCATTCTCGATTCCCTCAAGGCCGACGAGCTCGAACTCACCGAAGAGGAACTCGCCAAACTCGGCTGAGTGTCAGATTCGCAACGTTTTGCGTCAAGGCGTCCGTCTCCACGATGGACGCCTTTGTTTTCCGCATGTGTTTTTCCTCGTATGCATTTCCCGGATGCGGCAGAAGTGTCCCGTGAATAGTCGAGAATATAGAGCGGAAAAATCGAGTAAGAGGAACAAGCGTGCAAAGAAGAAACAAGCCTGAAGTATTGGCTCCCGCGGGCAATCTGCGAGGACTGAAAACCGCCGTCGATTACGGTGCGGACGCCGTCTACTGCGGAGGTAAGGCGTTCGGCATGCGTTCGGCGCCGAAAAACCTGAGTTGGAGGATTTCGAAGAAGGCTCCCGTTACGCGCATGAGCGTGGCGCTCGCGTGTATGTGACCTGCAATGTGTTGCCGCGCAACAATGAAGTCGAAGCGATGCGCGAATACATCGGCCAGCTCAAAGACACCGGCGTGGACGCACTGATCGTTTCCGACATTGGCGTGATGCTCATGGCTCGCGAAGTGGCGCCGAACCTGGAACTGCATGTGAGCACGCAGGCGGGAGTCACCAACTATCAGGCAGCGAACGCCTTCTACCAGTTGGGTGCACGTCGTGTGGTGCTTGCCCGTGAAATGGATCTGCAGGCCGTGCGAGACATTCGCGCACGCATTCCCGACGATCTTGACATCGAATGCTTCGTGCATGGCGCGATGTGCATGGCGTTCTCCGGTCGTTGTCTGTTCTCCAATTATCTGACCGGACGTGACGGCAATCATGGCGAATGCGCTCAACCGTGCCGCTGGAAGTATTCCATCGTCGAAGAAAAGCGTCCCGGCCAGTATTTTCCGATAGAACAGACTAAGGAAGGCGCGTATCTGTTCAATTCGCAGGATATGAACATGCTTGCGCATATCGACGATCTGCTTGATTCGGGTGCGACCAGTCTGAAAATCGAAGGACGTTCCAAGAGCGCCTACTATATTGCGGCGATGACGAACGCTTACAAGACCGCCGTTGACGCATACATGGTGCAACGCGGTTTTGAAGACGAGGATGGCACTGTGCTGAAGCCATTCCATGACCGTGTGATTCGCCCGTCTGATCCGGATTACGGCAAGCCGGAAACCACCGATTTGATTATGGAACATGCGGATGGCGCGTTCGCGGGGAAGCCGGATATTGCAACCGTTCCAGTCGCTTCCGCCGGCGAACCGGATGATCTGAGCTACCATGCGCGTAGTACGAGGCGTAAGTCGAACACGGCTGCGGAAATCCTGCCGGAAGGCTGGTATCACGCCGGAGTGCGCCCGGCGGAACACGTGTCCCTGCCTGACTGGTTGCTGGACGAGCCAGACAAGGTGGCGCACCGCGACTATTCCACCGGCTTCTACTATCCGGAACACAAAGTGCAGCAAAGCACCGACCGTTCCGCGTATTTCCGCGCTTGGCTGGTGGTTGGCGAAGTGCTCTCGTGGAGCGAAGAAGACGGCGGCCGTGTGACCATTATGAGCCGCAACAAAATCGAAGCCGGTCAGGAAGTCGAATTCGTGCTACCGGGCGCGGCGCCGCTCGCCTACACCGTTCCCGCAGGCGGATTCCGTGACGCCGACCGGACATTGGGTCGAATCCATCAACAATCCGGCGCATGTCTTCTCCATGCCATGCCCGCAGGAAGTGCCCGTGAACGCAGCCATCCGATCTCGTACCAAAAAGCCGACGCTCAAAGCGGAATAATTGCGAAAAACATCGTGTAGACGCAGAAAATCAGCAGAAATAAGTTGAAATAATCGTAGAAGATCAAGGAAAACAAAAAATGACTGACAAGCAGTATGACGACGCGATTCTTGACAGCAATGCGATCGACCCGACCGACGTGGACGGCAATCCAATCCCGGTGACCATTCCGATCATGCTTGTGCCGGGCGTCAAAGTCGTGTACACCACGCGACTTGGTGGCACCAGCGAAGGCGATTATGCGCACTGCAATCTCGGAGGCAAGTCCGGCGATGATCCGAACCATGTGCTCGCCAATCGTGTGGCGCTCTCCACGCCATCGACGCGAAGCTGAGCCTGGTCAGCCAGGTGCATTCCGGCGTTGCCGTCGATGTGGACGAATTGTTCGTCATGAACCGTCCGTTCGGTTTCGACGTGTCTGGCGGCAAGGGCGAAACCGCTCAGCAGGTGGCCGAAACCACGGATGAGCCGGCAGTGGTTGAAGCGGACGGCCAGGTGACCGCTCAGAAGAACGTGGCGCTCGGCATGTTCGCCGCCGACTGCCTGCCGGTGCTTATGGCCGATCCGGAAGCTGGCGTGATCGCGCCGCGCATTGCGGCCGTCGTGGTCTGCAGAATGGCGTGATCGGTGCCACCATCGAAAAGATGGTGTCCAAGGGAGCCAGGCCGGAGCGTATTGTCGCCACGCTGGGCCCGTGCATCTGCGGTGACTGCTATGAGGTTGGCGGAGACATTGCCGACGAATTCGACGCGCAGTTCCCCGGAACCTTCACGCTGAGCCGTTTCGGCCAGCCGGGCATCGATATTGCGGCCGCCGCGCTGCAGGAGCTTGCCAAAGCCGGTGTTCCGCTGATACGTCGTTTCCTCCCGTGCCCGCGTCAACGCAGCCACCCAGTATCTTTCCGAGACGAGGAATTGGCGGAAATCTGCCAGGCCGATGGCGAAGGCGAACCGCAGCTCGCGGAACGTTTCAAGAAAATCCGCCGTAGCCTGTGCACGCTGGAAAATCCGCTCTGGTTCTCGCATCGCCGTGCCACCATCGCAGGCAAAGCGCACGAAGGACGCATGCTTGCGCTGATCGTGCGCGAATAGTGGGAGAGCGGCGCGCTATTGCGGATTGCGTGCAGAACGTAAGGCAAAACGCGCTGCAAGCCGATTCGGGGGTTTACGGTGGGACGTATGAGTGAGAGAGAGCAGATGCAGGAACAGAAGATGCCGGTTGTGGCCGTGGTGTTGGCGGCCGGTTTCGGCACGCGATTCGATGAGAACAATCCCAAGCAGTTGGTTTCGGTGGGGGATAAGCCAATCGTCTGCTGGAGCATCGAGGCGTTCGAGCGCAACGATCGCGTGAGCGACATCATCGTCGTGGTCAACGAGCGTGTCAGCAATATGGTGAACATGCTCATCGACGAAGCCGGTTATACCAAGGTGCGTGCCGTGATTCCGGGTGGCTCCGAGCGTGTGGACAGCACCCGCGCCGCGCTTGACCTGCTCAAGCAGGCAGGCATTCCCGATGGCGCGAAAATCCTCATCCACGATTCCGTGCGACCGTTCGTCGAACAGCAATCCATCGACGGCTGCATCGACAGCCTCGACCAGTTCAACGCGGCGACCGTGGCATACGCGTCCACCGACACGATTCTGCTGACCGAAGATCTTGGAGAACGCAAGGTGGTGCGCTCCGTGCCAGATCGTACGAACGCATTCCGCGCGCAAACCCCGCAGGCCTTCCGTTTCGGTACCATCACCAAAGCCTACGAGCTTGCCACCGCCGATCCCGACTTCCACCCGACCGACGACACCCGCGTGGTGGTGGACTATCTGCCGAACGAGCCGGTCGCCATCGTCGCCGGATCCGAAACGAATCTCAAAATCACCACGCAGGCCGACATGCCGATCGCCGAGAACATCGCGCGCAGCCTCGACCCGGAACACGCCAAACAAGAAGTGAAAGCGCGCATGCACGCGGTGTTCGCCGAAGCATTCTCGCAAATGCATAAGCACTGATCGTAAACGAACCCACCTTTCGACCACGTACACTGGAACACATGCAGCAGATCAACATCGTCATCTCAGGTTTCACCCCGTACGACGGCATCGACGTGAATTCCGGCCGTACTTGTTCCCGTGGCGCTCGCCGAATATTGGAATGATCCATCTCAATCCGTGGCGCTGTCCGACGATCTTCTGCAGGATGTTTCCATGAGCGTGACGACGGTGACGCTTCCGGTCAGTTTCGCCAATGCCTGGCCCATGCTGCTGAACGCCATCGAACAGGCGAATCCCGATATTGTCATCGCCACCGGTTTGAAGCGGTCCGCCCGTGGCGTGCTGTTGGAGCGATGCGCCACGAATCTGATGGACGCGGCCAAGCCTGACGCCGACAATGTGATTCCGCCTCGCCGTCCGATCAATCCAGAAGGTCCGGCAGCATATTGGACACGCTTGCCATTGCGTTCGATTCTGCGCGATTTCGCCAAACATGAGATTCCCGCCGCGTTGAGTTCGGATGCGGGCACGTTCGTCTGCAATTCGCTGTTCTACCATTTGCTCGACTGGTCTGCAGCGCAGGAAAAGCGCATTCTGTCGGGTTTCGTAAGCCTGCCGATCGTCAACGAGCAGCCACATCCGCAACATGGACTGTCAATCGCGCAGCAAATCGCCGCAGGTAACGATGTGATCCGCGAATCGGTGCGTTATTATCTGCAGCCATCCTCAAGTGAGATTCTGCTCGGCTGAACGGCGTCGGCGTTTCCTCGAACGATTTCTGTGCTCTCTGTGAGAATTATGCGACTGCCGTGTGCCGAACGTTTGTTCTGCGCTAAAGTTCAAAACGGATGCGCGGGCAAGATGCGCGATGGAAGGGAATTCGTGAAAGGAATACCATGGTTGAGCAGTTCCCAATCGTGTTGAGGGGGTACGACAAGGAAAGGTCGATGAGGCGTTCGCTTCGGCTCAGGAGACGGTGGACCGTCTGCGTGAGCAGGTCAAGGCCGACGATCAGACCATCCTTGAACTGCAGGCACAGCTGCAGGAAGAGAAAAACAAGAAGGCCAACCCGAATTCGTTCGCATCTCTGGGCGCCAACGCGCAGCAGATGCTCGCCAGCGCGGAACAGACCAGCGCCGAGCTGCTCGACCGTGCCAAGAAAGACGCTTCCGCGGCACGCGCCACGGTGCAGCTTCAGGCCGAAACCCTGCTGAACAACGCCAAGCTCGACGCCAAGCGTATTCTCGACGAGGCCAACGCCAAGGCCGAAGCGGTGCTGTCGAAGGCCAATAATGATGCCGACACGTTGAAGTCCAACGCCCAGCGCGAAGCGGACCAGCTGCGTGGCGAAGCGCAGAAGGCCGTGGTGGCGCAGCGCCAGACCGTCGATCTGGAATTGACGAACTCCCGTGAGGAGCATGACAAGCGTCTCGCATCGGAGCG
>ENA-OQAL01000424-OQAL01000424.1-human-gut-metagenome-genome-assembly--contig:-NODE-424-length-9981-cov-1.902273_pt1 | contig 9981 bp, 12 predicted proteins | sample MGYA00242491_ERZ504519 | MGnify/ENA primary metagenome ERZ504519 (study PRJEB26092, sample SAMD00036260) | human gut metagenome | host: Homo sapiens | study: EMG produced TPA metagenomics assembly of the... | reverse complement strand
GGGGACGGATCATGGTAAGTACATCAGTACCACCATCACCAGCATCAAGATGATAAAGCTGTACTGGCTGGCGCCGCCTTACCGGAAGCGCTGGCGCCGGCTGCGGCCTGTAACAAATAAGTTCATTTTAATTCCTCCTGAACATAGTACGACTATTATATTAAGTTTTAACCGGATTGCAAGTCCTTTTCTATATTCTGGTGTCCAATTTCACACAATATTCAGATTTGTACTGTGCAAAGCTGCCGTTATCCAACGCTTGTCTGATTTCTACCATTAAATTGTTGTAGAAATACAAATTGTGCATCACTGCCAGGCGCATACCCAGCATCTCCCCTGCCTTGAGCAGATGGCGAATGTAACCCCGACTGTACCGGCGGCACACCGGGCAATCGCACTTGGGATCAATAGGCTTGTCGTCCCGGGCATACTTGGCATTGTTCAAATTGATAATGCCGTCCTTGGTAAACAGATGACCGTGGCGAGCGTTGCGAGAAGGCATAACGCAGTCAAACAGGTCAACCCCGCGGCTGACGCCCTCTAAAATGTTACCGGGCGTGCCGACGCCCATTAAATACCGGGGTTTGTCCGCCGGCATATACGGCTCCACCGCGCTGATAATGCGGTACATATCCTCGGCCGGCTCCCCTACTGCCAGACCGCCGATGGCGTAGCCGTCGCAGTCCAGTTTAGCGATCTCCTGCATGTGCCATACCCGCAGATCGTCGTAAGTGCAGCCTTGGTTGATCCCAAACAGCAGCTGGTCTTTGTTAATGGTGTCCGGCAAGGCGTTCAATCGCTCCATCTCTGCCTTGCAGCGCTCCAGCCAGCGCAGCGTGCGCGCGCAGGACTGCTTTGCGTAGTTGTAAGTGGCCGGGTTCTCTACGCACTCGTCAAAGCCATGGCGATCGTAGATGCCAGATGGGACTGGATCTGCATGCTCTCCTCCGGACCCATAAAGATCTTCTTGCCGTTTACATGGGAATGGAAGGTGACTCCCTCTTCTTTGATCTGGTTCAACTTAGCCAGACTGAATACTTGGAACCCGCCGCTGTCTGTTAAAATCGGCCGCTTCCAGTCTGTAAAGCGGTGCAGACCGCCCATGTCCGCCACCAGATCGTCCCCGGGTCGCACATGCAGATGATAGGTGTTGCACAGCATGACCTGACAACCGATTTGCTCCAGATCTTCGGTAGACAGACCGCCTTTAATGGCCGCAGCGGTAGCTACATTCATAAACGCCGGCGTCTGTACCGTGCCGTGCACCGTTTCAAAGGTGCCGCGGCGAGCGTTGCCTTCTTTTTTAATAAGGTATATTTTGCCATACTTTCTCTCCGTCAGCAGATAAACATTGCATCGCCAAAGGAGAAGAAGCGGTACTTCTCCGCCACGGCGGTATTGTAAGCGTGCATAATGTGGTCAAATCCGGCAAAAGCACTAACCAGCATGATCAGCGTGCTCTCCGGCAGGTGGAAGTTGGTGATCAGTGCATCCATACACTTGAATTCATACCCGGGATAAATAAAAATGCTGGTGTTATCGTCATCCTCGCAAATACAGCCGTTCTTGGTTGCCACAGACTCAATGGTGCGGCAGGAGGTGGTACCCACAGCGATCACCCGACGCCGTTTGCCTTGGTACGGTTGATCAGCTCCGCCGTCTCTGCCGGCATGTGGTAGTGCTCCGTGTGCATTTTGTGCTTGGTTACATCTTCCACCTTAACCGGGCGGAAGGTGCCCAGCCCAACATGCAATGTCACATAGCCGATATTGACGCCCATCGCCTGAATATCCTTTAGCATTTGTGGGGTAAAGTGCAGTCCGGCGGTAGGCGCTGCAGCAGAACCTAACTCCCGGCTGTACACCGTTTGATACCGCTCTTTATCTTGTAGCTTTTCCTTAATATACGGCGGCAGAGGCATTTGACCAATCTGGTCCAGCACCGCATAAATATTCCCCCGGCAGTCGAATTGCACCAACCGGTTGCCGTCCTCTTGTATCTCAATGACTGTGCCGTAGAGTTTGCCCTCGCCGAAGTTAAAGCGGGTGCCCACCTTGGCGCGCTTGCCCGGCTTGCACAGACACTCCCATACATTATTTTCTTTTTGAGTCAGCAGCAGGAATTCCACCACCGCACCGGTCTCTTCCTTACGCCGTAGATACGGGCGGGAATAACCCGGGTATCGTTGAGGATCAGGCAGTCACCGGGGCGCAGATATTCCGGCAGATCCTTAAAGATCCGATGCTCCAGTTCGCCGCTGTCCTTGTGCAAGATCATCAGGCGCGAGCTGTTTCGCGGCTCCACCGGGGTCTGCGCGATCAATTCCTGGGGCAAATCGTAATAAAAATCAGAAGTTTTCATAATTATCTCCGCAAAAGTATTTGACATATATATATAGTAAGTGATATTATATCTAAAAGCAAGCGGTATTTACCCACCGCAGGCGCTGTAAGATATTATATTGCAAAAATGCTGCGTTTTACAAGGCATTTTTTTAAGGAGAGTCACAATGAACAAAAAGTACAAAGTCGGTATCGTCGGCGCAACCGGTATGGTCGGTCAGCGCTTCGCCCTGCTGCTGGAGAATCACCCCTGGTTTGAGGCTGGTGTGCCTGGCAGCCTCTGCACGCTCTGCTGGTAAGCCTTACAAAGAGGCGCTGGGCAGCAGATGGTGCATGGATAAACCCCATTCCCGCCAACATGGCAGACCTGCCGGTGTATGACGCCCAGGCAGATATAGAAAAGATCACCTCTATGGTAGACTTTGTGTTCTGCGCCGTGGATATGAAAAAGGATGAGATCCGCGCGCTGGAGGAGCAGTATGCCAAGCACGAGTGCCCGGTGGTATCTAACAACTCTGCCAACCGGTTCACTCCGGATGTGCCCATGGTGGTACCGGAGCTGAATCCCCAGCATATTGACATTATTCCCGCTCAGCGTAAACGCCTGGGCACCAAGCGCGGCTTTATCGCCGTAAAGTCCAACTGTTCTTTGCAGAGCTATGTGCCCGCCATCTTCCCCCTGCACCAGAAGTACGGCATTAAGCGGGTGCTGGTGTGCACCTACCAGGCCATCAGCGGTGCAGGCAAGACCTTGAGCGCTGGCCGGAGATGATCGACAATGTGATTCCTTACATCGGCGGCGAGGAAGAAAAGAGCGAGAAAGAGCCGCTGAAGCTGATGGGTCACATTGAGGGCGACCAGATCGTGTCTGCCGATGCACCGGCCTTTACTGCGCAGTGCATTCGCGTGCCTGTGACCAACGGTCACCTGGGCGCCGTGTTTATGGACTTTGAGGGTGAGAAACCCTCTGAGGAAGAGATTATTGAGGTGTGGAAGAACTACGCCGGTCGTGCCCAGGAGCTGGAGCTGCCCAGCGCGCCCAAACAGTTCCTGCACTACTTTACCGAGCCGGACCGCCCGCAGATTCACAGCGAGCGTGAGCTGGAGCACGGTATGGCCGTGTCTATCGGCCGTCTGCGCCCGGATACACAGTATGATTACAAGTTTGTATGTCTGTCCCACAACACCCTGCGCGGCGCTGCCGGCGGCGCGGTGCTGCTGGCCGAATTGCTGGCAGCCGAGGGTTATATGGACTGATAACACAGCGAAAAAGGAGATTTTTTGATATGAAGAAGGATCCTATCTTTACAGGCGCAGCCGTTGCCATTATTACACCTATGCATGAGGACGGCAGCGTAAATTATGACGAGTTTGCCCGGTTTGTGGACTGGCAGATTGACAACGGTACAGACGCCATCGTAATCTGCGGCACCACCGGCGAAAGCTCTACCCTGGATGTTGACGAGCACCTGGAGTGCATCAAGTGGTGCATCGAGTATGTGAACGGTCGTGTGCCGGTGATCGCCGGTACAGGCTCCAACTCCACCGCCAGCGCCATTGAAATGAGCAAGGAAGCCTGCGAATACGGTGCAGACGCTCTGCTTCTGGTGACCCCCTACTACAACAAGACCAGCCAGGCCGGTCTGATCGCCCACTATACTGCGATTCACGATGCAACGGATAAGCCCATTGTTCTTTATAATGTGCCGTCCCGCACCGGGCTGAACCTGTTGCCGGAGACGGCGCTGGAGCTGTCCAAGCTGCCCCGCATCAACGGAATTAAAGAGGCATCCGGCAATCTAGATCAAGTGGCTAAAGTGCACGAGCTGTGCGGCGACGCGCTGAACATTTGGAGCGGCAACGACGACCAGATTGTAGATATTCTGGAGCGCGGCGGTAAAGGCGTAATCAGCGTACTGTCTAATGTATGCCCCCAGGAAACCCACGACATTGTGGCTAAGTACCTGGACGGCGATGTGGACGGCTCCAAGGCACTAATGGATCACTATTTTGAGCTGGCAAAGACCCTGTTCTGCGATGTGAATCCCATTCCGGTTAAGGACGCTGTGAACCGCATCGGTTACACAGCCGGTCCCTGCCGTATGCCGCTGGTGCCCTTGAGCGAGGCCAATCAGCAGAAGATGCAGGCAACGCTGGAAAAGTACGGCCTGATCAAATAAAAAGCACAGGAAGTTCAAAACTATGACGAGAATAATTATTACCGGCGCCAACGGCAAAATGGGTCATGTGATCCGCAGCGTTGTAGCCGGTCGGGAGGATTGCACGGTAGTAGCCGGTGTGGATTTTAACACCCAGGCGGCCGACTTCCCTATCTATAAAACAATTGCAGAGGTGCAGGAAGAAGCGGATGTGATTATCGACTTCTCCAACCCTGCCCTCTTAGACGATCTGCTGACCTATTCCGCCGCCAAGTCTATGCCCTTGGTAATCGCCACCACCGGCTACACGGCGGAGCAAAAGGCCAAGATTGAAGCCGCAGCTGAAAAGTGCCCCATCTTTTTCACTTATAATATGAGTATGGGCATTAACCTGCTGGCGACCTTAGCACAGAAAGCGGTCAATGTACTGGGACCGGACTTTGACATTGAGATTGTGGAGAAGCACCATAATCAGAAGATCGACGCGCCCAGCGGCACAGCATTGATGCTGGCTGACGCCATGTGCAAGGAGATCGATCACCCCATGAAGTACGAATATGACCGGCACGCCAAAGCGCGAAAGCGCACCCGGGACGAGATCGGCATTCATGCTGTGCGAGGCGGCACCATTGTAGGCGAGCATGAGATCATCTTTGCCGGCAGGGACGAGATCATTACTTTGTCACACTCTGCACGAAGCAAAGAGATCTTTGCCGTAGGCGCTGTGAACGCTGCCGTCTTTATGTGCGGAAAAGACGCCGGGCTGTACGACATGAGCCAAATGATTCACTAATTCTTGTCCCTATTCTGCGGAATAGGGACTTATTCTTTTTGGAGGACGGTATGAACCAGACAGAACAGGTTTTTCTCTCTCTTCTGCGGGATTATGTTTGCGGACAAAAATTAAAAGCCCTTCCCACCGTAGACTGGCAGGCACTGTATAACTTGGCGCAAAGTCATAATGTGACCGGCCTTGTGGGTCGTATCTTGGCAGATCTTCCTACCGATCATCGTCCCCCAAAAGCCCTTGCAGTGGCCTTTCGCCAAGGGATGGGTCAAACCCTAATGGCTTACGAAAAGCGTATGGCAGCCGTGCAGGTGATGGAGCAAACACTAACGGACGCCCACATTCCCTACTTAAAGGTGAAAGGCGCCTGTACTGCGGCAGCCTACCCGGATCCCTCCTTGCGCACCTGCGGCGATACGGATATTGTGTTGACTCCGGAGCACCAGCGGGAAGCGGTACAGACTTTGGAACAGCGTGGCTTTGCCAAAAAAGTGACCCACGACGATGTGGTAATGCTCACCCTCCATGGGTTTGAATTCGAACTGCACACACGGTTGGAAAGCATTAACGATGGCTCTCGCGCACTGCTGGCGAACCCTTTTGCGCCGGAAGTGGCATACAATAAATCCAAAAATATCTGGGTGCTACAACCGGTATATGCCGTTTATTACACCGTGCTGCACCTGCTGCACCACATCAAAACCGGCGGTGCCGGCGTGCGTATGCTGCTGGACACAGACTTGCTCCTTCGCAAGGATCCGACACTTGCACCACAGGTACTGGAATTGGCCGAGCGCAGCGGGCTGGAGCGATCTTTTGGCTGTATCCTTGCCCTGTGTAAGCAGTGGCTGGATACACCCCTGCCCTGTTCGGTGCCGGCATTGGATACGGACACGGTAGAGAAGTTCGCTGCCGTGATTTTAGGCGGCGGCGTATTCGGTCACGGCAACGGCAACACCGGTGCCGTATTCCTGGCCCGCCAAAAAGGCCGCAGATGGCAGCAAAAACGCCCTTTACCCGTTTGGTCGCATTGTTTCGCTACTGCTTTCCAAAAGCGGATTATATGGCCTACCAGTTCCCTTATTTGATCCGGCGGCCCTGTCTGCTTCCCTTTGCATACCTACACCGGTTTTGTCGCGGTCTGTTTCGCAATCGGACCCACTCCGCGGCGGCATTGCAAGCCATTGCCGGCAAAAATCAAGGTGCTGCTCTGCTGCACCAGGTGTGGGCGGAGCTGAATTTATAATGTTACTATTTGTATAGGATCGTTAGACAATTCGTATATAATGCCTATTTACATCTCTCCCAAAAGTTGGTAAGCTTTTTGAAGAGGTGTATTTTTTATGTCGAACGAACAAATGACAACAAAGATAGGCGACCCTTTGCCCCGGTCTGTGCTTTAGCAACTGGTATGGGTGTTTTGATTCTCCTGTGTGGTGGCTTTATAGTAGAGACCTTGTGGTTGCTACATACGCCACGGCTACATTGAAAGCCGACAGTCTTTGGTGTACGGTCCCCTTTCTGTGGCCTATGGTATGGGTGCAGTGGTACTTACCACGGCGCTATATAAGTTCCGAAATTCCCAGTGGTGGAAGATCTTTCTGGTGTCTTTTGTGGTAGGCACGGTTACGGAATATATCTGTTCTCTGGGACAAGAGCTGGTGTTCGGGTCTGTTGCCTGGGATTACAGCAATGTACCGCTAAATATCAATGGTCGAGTGTGCCTACTGTACTCCGTCTTTTGGGGTATACTGGGAATTGCGTGGATCAAGCTGATCTACCCACCTATGGCTAAGCTGATTGGTAAACTACCTATAAAACTAGGTAAAGTGCTCACTTGGGCATTTATCATCTTTTTATTTTGACGCCATTCTGTCCGCCTCCGCTGCACTGCGTATGGACCAAAGAGAAAAAGGTGCAGCGCCTCGTAATGCCTTTGAATGCTATCTGGACGAACACTTTGACGATGCGCGCATGCACAGGATTTATGCGAACTCCGTCAGTACCGACCCGCAAAAGCAACAAAATAAGTAAGCCGAATCAGCGCAAAAAAGCCACCGTCTGTTACAGACAGTGGCTTTTTGATCGTTTTATAGGCGCTCCAAGTTGGAAGAGTCGAACAGCTCCTGGCTCATGGGAAATGTGTCTTTGACGATTACGCGCAGTTGCACACGCTGGTTCTTCATACCGGAGATGGTCACATGCTGCACATCAACATTCACCTTCATATTGTAAGTTGCCTTGGTGATCTTGCCGCTGGAGGTGTTAATGGTTATGGTGCCGGTGCCGCCGGTGTAATTCATATGCAAGTTCTTTTTGGCATTACCGGTGGTCCATTTGCCGCCATTTTGCTTGAGCATTTGGTCAAAGGTGTCATACATGGGGCAAAGGGTGCTGAAGAACCGGCCCTGGGCGTCTGCACCGGGAGAACTCATTTGCACCGATTTGGGCTTGATAGTCAGAGTGACGGTGCCGTTTTTGTTGTCCTTGATCGACAAGGTTTCTACGTCCGTATCCCGCAGGCGGGAGGTTACCAAAGACTTGCCGTTCAGATCTGTGTCTTCCGACTTATCCACAGCCGTGCAGGGCGGCAGGCCGGTACCGACTTTGGTGTCGCTGATCATGGAGTCCAAATAACTGTCCATAAACTTATTGCGGCTGCCGTTAATGTACACATTGTCTGCGCCAAGAGTCTTAACGCCCAGCAGTTTGTAGTAGGTAAGGATTTCGTCCGTTTCTTTATTCTGATACTTGGCGGTTTCTTTCTTTGTGGCATTATATGCCTTAACGTAGTAGCGCACCGCGTCCGCCGTGGTGTTCAGCTGCACACCGGCGTACTTGCCCTTCTTAAACGGATCCTTGGCGGTGGTAACCGTCTTGGCTGCGCTGTACGCACCGGAATAAGACTTCTTACCCTGATTCACATAAGCCTGCACCCGCACATAATACTTTTTGCCGCCTTTCAGGCCGGTGATGGAGGCAGAGGTGGCTTTGCCGTTGGTGACTTTCAGCGCTTTGGTCACCTTTTTGTTAAATTTAGAAGAGGTGCTGTACTGCACCCGGTATCCGGAAACAGAAGGCGCTTACTCCATTTGACAGTAAAGCCCAAACGCTCCGCGGAAACAGACTTAAAGTTCACTTTCGCCACCTTGGTGGTAACGGATTTGGCGCTGCTCCAACTGCTATACTTTTTCTTTTTACCGCTGGTTTTATAAGTGCGCACACGCACATAATACTTGGTTTTGCTTTTCAGTCCGCTGACTGTCTTGGCCGTAGTCTTATCTTTCTTGGCCGTGGCGGTTTTGCTGGTTTTGGAAGTAAACTTGGAGGAGGTGCTGTACTGCACCTGGTATCCGGTCACGCCGCTGACCTTCTTCCACTTGACGGTAAAGGCAGCTGCACCGGCGCTGACGGAGGACACCGTGGGCTTCTTAGGCGCAGCGGCAAAGGCGGTGGTAGGCACGGCAAAGCAGCTAAGCAGCATTAGCAATGCCAGGCATACGGACAAAGTCTTTTTCATCATTTCTCTCCTTCTAAAATCATTAAAAAGTGTGTAAACTTACAACTTGATTATAGCATACGATTTTGCCCCTTGCAATAGACAGGGCGAACATTCTATCTAAAAGCAAAAAAAGAGACTCTTATGAGTCTCCTTCTTTATTTCTATTATAAGTAACAGACCAGTTCTCCGCCCCTGGGATCAAAAAGGAGACCTGAGTACCGTTAACTTACCCTTCCGGCGCATAGGCGTACATTCTGCCACTTTACGGTTGCGCCGGGGAAATGAACTTAAATCATATACTCAATGGTATTGTCCGGCGTGAGCATGGTCTCCGTATTATAAAGCACCACCGCTTCCCTGCCCTCCTGCTCTGCAAAGGCATACAAGGTCTGCGCCTCTCCGTTGAGCATAGACTGGGCAAAATGCGATTATACGCAAAGGGGTGGTCCACATCAGTCACAACGGACGAATCATTAAAGCCCTCTGTCACATAATATGGGTCAAACAGGTAGACCCTGCCGTCCCGCTCGCCGGTAAGCAGCACATAGTGCCACTCGTCTAAAAACAAGCGCACCACCACGGCGCCGCCCCGATGGAGGGCGTCTGTTATAGGCTTTGCTGACCCATATATACCCGATCGCCGGTGTAATACTCGGTGGTGATCGGCAGCCGTCCCGCTTGTCCAAAGCCGGACAGCCAGTTGCTTAGGAACATCATCGCCGTGCAGGAGGTGCCGCTTTTGCCAAAGGCGCCATCCGGGCTGAATGCGTCCAGAGAAAACAGCATAATATTTCGGATCAGTTCCGGCGGGATCTGCTCCCGCTCAAAAAGGAAGCTCACCGCATTGAGCATAGAGGTAGGGCCACAGTCATAATCGGAAATTTGATAACGCAAAGGGCTCTTCATCAGTCTTGCTTCTCCATTAATGCCTGCGCCAGCCGGCCTGCCTTGCACAGTTCCTCCACAGTGGTGTATTCGTTCACAGCGTGGCAGTTATTCATAGCCGTAGCCACCACCAAACCCTGTATGCCGTAAGCAGACAGAATATTACAGTCGCTGCCACCGTAAGTGTCCGTAAACCGAGGCGCAACTCCCACAGTTTCGCAGCCCGTCTGAACCGCTGGGCAACAGGTGCGTCCGTGTCTACTCGATAACCGGTAATATGTATAGTATGGTTAAAAATCAGTTTGG
>ENA-OQAL01000423-OQAL01000423.1-human-gut-metagenome-genome-assembly--contig:-NODE-423-length-9991-cov-3.535584_pt1 | contig 9991 bp, 9 predicted proteins | sample MGYA00242491_ERZ504519 | MGnify/ENA primary metagenome ERZ504519 (study PRJEB26092, sample SAMD00036260) | human gut metagenome | host: Homo sapiens | study: EMG produced TPA metagenomics assembly of the... | reverse complement strand
AGTTCACGCCATCCCTTTCCGGCACCACAAGTTTCTGCCTTACCAGCATACCGTTACCCCACCTGCACACAGAATTGAGTATGGTTGGAATCATGGATTACGCCCGCAGACCTTGCACGCATGCTTGCCCATGCTGCGGACGACCATGCCCAAAATCCGATGGAACCAGACAAACTGCTGTACACATCGCAGTCCGTTTCCTTGCGGCAAGAGACCATCATCACGCCCAACGCACCCACCCCGCAATGATGCCGCAGCGGCGCGCCACGGACGGTCCGACCACGTTCGCCTCGCTCGACGCGCAGGAACTGCCGGTAGTGCGCGAATATTCGGCGGGAGGTCTCGTATTCGACGACAAGGGCCGTGTGGCGATCATCGCACGCCACTCGCGTAGCGGACATTGGAATGGTGCCTGCCGAAAGGTCATATCGAAAAAGGCGAAACACCGCAGCAAACCGCCGTTCGCGAAGTTCACGAGGAAACAGGAATCCTAGGTGAAGTGGTCGATTCCATCGCCACCATCGACTACTGGTTCACCGGAACCAGCCAGCGCGTGCACAAGCTGGTGCATCATTTCGCATTGCGTCAGATCGGCGGCGAGTTGACGGTGGAAGGCGACCCGGATCATGAGGCGGAAGACGCGATTTGGGTGGATTTTGCTGATTTGGACGACGTTCTCAGCTACCCGAACGAACGAAAGATAGCATGGTTGTACGCAAGGAAACTCAACAGACAGGCGTGAAGGTGAATCAACCCGCACAACGGAACGTTCCGCACGGCATGCGTGCGCTTTCGGCAATCCTCGCCATGGTTATGACCATGGCGTTGATGTTGTTATACGCACCTGTGCCGAAAGCCGAAGCCGAAGAAACACAGGAATCGCAATCCGGCACCATGCTGTCGATCGACTCCTCCACCGCCGTGCTGACCGACACTTCCGGCTATCATTTGAGCGCGACGGTGACCAACACCACCGATCAGGAAATCCCTTCAGGCACGCTCACCCTTGCCATGAACGCCTTCTACACGTTCGTGTCGCGCAACGATATCCAGGAATGGTCGGAAGGCATCGGGCAGATTCCCACGCCCAATATCGTTGGGCAGAGCGAGGTTCCCGCGCTTCAACCGGGAGCTTCGGCGAACGTGCACATCGACGCGGACTCGAATCAGGAGACGCTGGCGTCCGTCAACTCCTGGGGGCCGAAACCGGTCACGCTCAGTTATGAGGCCAATGGCGTTCAACAAGACGAAGCGCACACTTTCGCAACACGGACCGGAGCTGGAATCAATACCCCCGACACGCCCGCGATGAATATCACCATCGTGCAGCCGCTCGAAGCGCAAGGATGGACCACCGACAACACCATGCTGGAACAGCTCGTCAACAAAGGTGGCGTCACCTCCGCGGAACTCTCGAAAATCGCCGTTCCCGGCAAAGAAGACGAGGCACGACTCAAGTCGCTGGAACAGACGTTCACCAAGCATGACAAACTGCAGGTGGTGGCCGATCCAACCTATCTGAAGGCGATGCCGATGCCGACGCAAGTCGACGGCATCACGCAACCGGCCCTGTTCGACATCACCGCCTATTCCGCGCTGAACGACAGCAAAACCTATGATTCGGCAGGCGTCGGCACCTCGCAATGGAACGCCGAACAGGCCTTGAAAAACTATCAATCGGCGTTGGGTGACCCGAACGCGAGTATGACCACGTATGCATGGCAGGGCACCGGCAATTGGACCGCCGACGCGCTGGCGAAAGCCAAGCAGCAGGGGTACGACACCGTCATCGCCACGCATGATTTCGAAGAGGATGATGCGGCCACCGCGGAAACCGGCAAGACCGTAGTAACCACCGACGCCGGCGACATCACCGTACTGACCGCGCAAAGCGTGCTTTCCAACCTTGCACAAGGCAAGGCGACCAGTGCCGACGCGAAGCGGACGGCGAGGGAACAACGGCCGGGCGTCTCGCGCGATTCGTCGCGCAAAGCGCGTTCTACCAGATGGAGCAGCCGTATTCGGAACGCAATCTGCTGGTCTGCCTGAACGGCAACTCTGATCCGGCCGTCGTGGACGCACTGATGACGGACGTCGAACAATCGCCATGGCTGAACATCACCGATCTGAACACGCTCAACAACGCCGACCCCGCCTTGAGCGGCGACGATGCAGCCGCGATCGTGCCGCAATCCGACGGAATCAATGATGCGACGCAAGCCAATCTCAGGCAGACGCTCAACACACTGGCAGCCTCGACAAACGACATCAAACGATTCAACGCGTCCATCCTCACCGACGTCGCCGACGATGCCAAGCAGGCCCCCGCAGGCCTCAAAGCGTGGCGCAGGCAGCTCGTCAACGCGCACGGCATCATGGCCCTGCACGCGCTAGGCGGCGAAAATCCAGCCGGAAGCACCATGGTGGAAGGAGCCGGGCAACTGGCGTCCCTGCTCATCAACGGCGTGGCCATCACACCGACGGAAAACGTCAACGTGGTCAGCGAAACCGCGCAAATGCCCGTTACCATCAGCAACAGCCACCCCTATCCGGTCACGGTAAAAGTCTCATCATTGACCAACTCCATGCAGATCGTCACTTCGCGTTTCGACACCGTGGAAGTGCCCGCGCACGGCGAAGCCAAGTGGCGTTCATTATCCGCGTGGCCACCTCCGGCACCGCGGACGCCACGCTCAGCCTGCAGGACAGGCAGGGCATCACATTCGGAGCGACACAAACCACCCACATCACCAGCGCATTGCAGATCAGCGACAAAACCGGCTTCATCATCATCGGCATCGCGTGCTGCTTGGAGCTTTGGGACTGTGGCGCCAATTCCACCGTAAGAAGGATCCAGACGAATGAGTTCTTCCGTTGGCCGTAATTCACTGATCATGGCCTCCGGCACCGCGGCCTCGCGCGTGACCGGGCAAATCCGTACCATTCTGCTCGCTTGGGCTTTAGGCACCACCGGCTATGCGGCGAACGCCTACCAAGCCGGATCCATGATTCCGCAGGTGATCTACACCTTGGTTTCCGGCGGTATTTTCACGCCGTGCTCGTGCCGCAGATCGTACGCACGTTGAAGGCAAAAGACGCCGAAACCAAACTCAACAAGCTCATCACGCTTGCCATCACCATGCTGTTGGCGGTGACGATCCTGATGGCCCTATGCACGCCGCTGCTCACCAAGCTGTATGTGAACGGTAGCCCCGAAACCATGGCGTTGGCGACCTCATTCACCCTGTGGTGCATGCCGCAGATCTTCTTCTACGGCCTATATACGGTGGTCGGCCAGATTCTCGCGGCCAAAGACCATTTCACCGCGTATGCGTGGAGTTCCGTGGGTGCGAACATCATCAGCTGCATCGGCTTCGGCACGTTCATCGCGCTATTCGGCCGTGCCACCGAGCATCCGCTTGATTTTTGGACCGCCGACAAAATCGCCCTGACCGCAGGCACGTGGACGTTGGGCGTGGCATTCCAGGCGCTGGTACTGTTCATTCCACTGACCAAAATCGGATTGAAATACCGCCCCATCTTCGGCCTTCGTGGCATTGGATTGCGTTCTATGGGACCGGTCGCGGCTTGGAGTGTCGGCATTGTCGTAATCGACCAGCTCGCCAATATCGTAATCACGCGTACCTCCACTAACGCGCCGATGCTCGCGCAGCAGCAGTTCGGCATCAATCCGCTCGACGTGGCCGGCAATGCTTCATACCAGAACGCGTACACGATTTACATGTTGCCGTATTCGCTGATTGCCGTTTCGCTGGCAACCGCGATTTTCCCGAAAATATCCCGTGCGGTCGCCGATCATAATATCGCCGAAGCGCGCATCGATCTCAGCCAGGCGCTGCGCAATATGGGTGTGATCATGTGCTATTTCGCGGTCGCTTTCGTGGTGATGCCCGTTCCGATCATTCTCGCGTTGCTGCCGTCTGTGAGCGTCAGAGAGGCGATTCTTATGGCGGGACCGTTGGTCACGCTTGGCGTGGGACTTCCGTTCGCCAGCGCGTATCTGATTATCCAGCGCACGTTCTATGCCTTCGAAGACGGCAAATCGCCGTTCATTTTCATGCTGTTCGCCATGGGCATTCAAGCGGTAAGCGTGATCATCGGCGCGAAACTACTCCCCCCTACCGAATGGACGACAATGATCGGCATGGTAGGAGCCATGAGCTACATACTGCCGATCCCCATCCTGTATGCCATGCTGCGCAAACGATTCGAAAACAATATCGACGGTCCGCGCATAGCCATCTCGTATCTGAAATCGATTGGCGCGGCAGTAGCTACCATGTTCATCGGCGTGACGGTACGTGACAGCGTCTACCAGCTTGTCGGCGCCCAAATCGGAGCGGTGGACGGTCATATGAACTGGATTCAGGCAGTGGCGTGTGCCGCACTGCTGGCCATAGTGACCTTCATCGTTTACGTAGGCATGTTGCGGCTGCTACGTTCCGAGGAATTCAAGGAGGCGATCGCACTGATTTCCTCACGTATTCCCGGACTTCGCAAGCCGACCAGTCCCAACGATAGACTGGAACAGGGCGACGCCGAAAACGGCGAGTGACCATAGGCAGAACAAACGTTTACAAAAAGTTGAAGGAACCCATGAAACCTCAGCTGGGAGATACCATCAGCAATCGCTACGTGCTCGTTTCGCCATTGCGCGAAGAAACCGGACTGCAGGTCTGGAAGGCCAGCGACCATGTGCTCGCACGGGATTGCCAGCTGTTTATTGTCAGCAGCAGCAAGGCATTGCAGGAAGTCAACGCAACCGCTTCCATGCTGGCTATTTCACATGATTCCCACTTCACGAAAGTGCTGCAGCTCCAGCATGCCGGCCAGGTCGCGCTGGTGGTGACGCAGCTTGACGAAGGCATGACCCTCAGTGAATATCTTGCGCTGAATGCCGACCAGCCGTTGAGCTATACAGCCATGCGCTCCATCATTGGCGAAGTCATCGAATCATTGCATGCGCTGCAAAAAGACAATCTCACGCATTTCTCCATCAGCACCGACACGGTGCGACTGACCCGTTCCGGCATTCAGATCGCAGACGCTCCAGTGAGCGTCATGCTTGCCGACACTTCCCGCGCGCAGGCTTTGGAAAATCGGGAACAGCTTGCGATCCGTCAAATCTCAGCGCTATTGTACGCTATGCTGATCCGACGCCCGTCCACGCTGTCGACGGATTTCCGTCTTGAAGCGCTCGCGCCGACCACGCCGATGGAATTCCGCGTGATCTGCAAGCGCGGTCTCGAACTTGAAGAGGACGACGGCTCCCCACCGTCCGATGGCAACCATTGCGGAATTGGAAGCGTTGCTTGGCGAGTACCAACCGCTGTCATCGTTGGGAAGCATGGATATCACGTTGCCTTCCATGGATTCGGAATGCTCAATCGCCAATGTTCCGTTACTGCAGATTCTTGAGAAGGATGTGCTCCCGCTGCCGGATACGCTGGCAGCGGCTGGAAGCATTCCGGAAATGACGTTCACGGCTCCCGAACCGCATAACGATTTTTCCGATGGCAAGGAGGCTTTGGCGAAAGGCGTCGCGGCCACCAGTGGAGCGGTGAAATCGTTGTGGAGCAGCGGCCGTGAACTGCTGAGCGAAGAAGACATCGATGGCGTGACCGACACCAGCGATTCTCCCTTCTCCTTCCCCATCAGGGTTTCCGTACCGGACGATGGCATGTCATCCGACGATTCCCAGTTGGAAAAAACCGGTCGCATTCCAGTGATCGGCGCGGATGGTCAGGTCATTCAGCCCGGCGAGGAGTCCGCCCGTGCGTTGAAAGCAGAGCAGGAGGCGATCGATGCCGCGTATGCCGCCGGTCGAGCCGCGGTTCCGCCGAGCTTCACGCCGAAGAATCCTTCTTCCGCTTCGGCGAATACTGACGTTGCCGACGCGAAACTGTTTGGCAAGCTGAAAACGAAGGTCGTTGCGATTATCGTGGCGGTCATCGTTGTTGCGGTTGCGCTTGGGTTTGCAGTTCATGGGTTGATGCAGCCTTCAGATTCGGTTACGACTGATTCAAAAGGACCATGGCCGGAAATAAATCTTGACGAAGTGCCGTTCGGCGAGGGAGATCAGTCGGATGCGAATTCCGCGGATTCTTCCAATTCCGATACGTCCGGCAATACCGATTCGTCCAATTCCAAGGATTCTTCCGATGCTTCCGCCAATACGCCGGCATCCGGCGAGTCTACGGCGTCCAAGCAACCCAAGAAAACCGAGGACAAGGTCGTGACCGCCGATAAGCAGTCGAAGAAAGTGCCGGATCCGAAGCAGCCGGAAAACACGACCGCGTACGAAATCGACAATCGTCAGTTCCTGTCGAATCCTGACGGACAGCAGGGCTACGGATATTACGTGCATCTGAGCCAGCCGCAGAAGGCGTATCGCATGGTCATCAAAATTCGTTCTTCCGGTGGTCAGGGATATATTCGCGTGAATGCGACAAACAGCCCGTCCCAAGGCGAACAAGTGGCGCAGTTCGAGTTTGACGCTTCCGGCACGACCGACATCAAGTTCGACAAGGCCGTGGAAACGCAGGACATCATGCTGTGGGTTCCACTTGATAGCCTGCCGGGCAACCAGCTGTACATCGAAAGCATTCAAGTGTTCTGATCGTCAGCACATCGCAATATCCGATTACTTCTGAAGATTGCGATACGAAAAGAGCCTGCCATGCGTCACCTCACGTATGGCAGGCTCTTTGTGTATTTATTTTTGGAATATGGTCGTAGTCGAAAAGCGAATGGAACTTGGCTCAAGAATCGACAACCAACTTTTCGCCATTTTTATCACTCTGATGTCAGAACTCTAATGTCAGATTCGGGAGCGTGCTCGCGGATGATTTTATGCTGCGCGACGGCTACCCCCGTCTCTACAGTTCCGAAATGCCGCTTGAACTCTTCTTTTCGTCATATCTCAGCACATATGTCGAGCGAAACGTGGCCGGTTATCTCAATGTGCGAAACGTGACCGCTTTCCACAAATTCCTGCGTCTTTGCGCTCTGAGCGGCGCTTTGTGGCGGCTCGCGTGGAATCAAGTTTTCAAGCCAAAGACGAGCAGGTATATTCCGCCGCAGACTGGCTGACGCGCTGAAACGTCTACCCCAGCATTAGTCTGACCCATAATCTGGTTTGGCTGACCTCATGATTGTGATCTGGCGACCTCACGATTTCAATCGGGGACACTCTTTTCCAGATCGTGAGGTCGCCAAAACAAAATCATGAGGCCAGATAGAAGAAATCGTGCGGTCAACTGACAAATCATGCGGTCGCTCACATAATCCCGTCCGCACAACCCGCACCTAAAACCGATTACCAGAGTCACACGGACGGAATCGCAGCTACCGCCAGCACACCCCTTACTCCGGCCAGGATTCGAAGAGGGTGAGGAGCGTTTCACGTTGGTGTCGCTCCAGCTGTCGATTCTGGGACCAGCATACGTACTGTTGTATGGCTGATCGAACACGACCACATGCTGCCCTGCCTCACGCAAAGTTTCGATATTCGCCGGCGATCGTCAATATGAATCGTGGCCTGCATACTGTCTTTCAGCCCAGTAAAGCACAGACTCATGTACGGAATGCGGTTGCTGTCCAGCCATTGCGCGGTGTCGGAAACGACCATCTGATGCTGGCCGGACACGAACAGCCGGTGCGTGACAATGCGAATGTACACGTGCTCATTCGCCAATCGCTGCAATGCCTGCGCGACCCCCGGAAGCGGCTTCATCGTCGCATACAGATGCTCACGCTCCGCGGCTTTGTGCGTTTCGATGTAATCGTCGAGCGTCTCGAACGGCCATCCGTCCTCGCGCGTGAGATTGTAATGCGCGGTCTGCAGCGCACGTTCCGGCACGTCAATGCCCTGCCGCTGCAGGTAATCGCGGATCGCGCCCTTGTAATCCGCGCAAACGCCGTCCAAATCGAGATTGAGCACGCGATATCCCTGCACGCCCACGCGCTGGCTCTCATATTGTTCAGGAATAGTCGCCATATCACGTTCCTTTCTTATGCCCGACACCAATCAGCCTGTCGAACAGCCACACCAATCAGCCCAGCCCAATCAGCCCGATATCAATCAATGTAACCTGACATTCGCCGGCAACAAGCGCAAATACTCCCGCAAATAAGGAAGATAGAAAATGGATAGAACAATGCCGACCTTGCGAAAAGTCTTACGGGAGAACGATTTTGAGACTTTCATAGAAAGATAGAAAAGATAGAAAATCTGAAGATCGCGCCGTTTCTTTTGCGACGGCAATACTGCCCTGCAATCGACGATTGATGTTCATCACAGCATCGTTACGTTTATTTCAAGATTAGCCGATGAAAATACAAAGAATCGACGATCGTTGCATGACATCGACGGTTGAGCCTGCCTATGATGAAGGCACAACAGAACAAAGAGACACGATGCGGCAGGAACCGGAGAGAAAACCGGAGCCGCACCCCACACGCGGGGAAACGGCAACGCCACCCGCGCTGAACGTAACCAAAAAAGCAACAGACTTACGGCAGCGGCCAGAGGAAAGAACAGAAAACAAGAACGCCGCCAAGCCGAACGAAAAGGAAACATCATGAAGAACAACACTTTCAACCAGATCATCAACGCCAACCTCGCTTCCGTCGATCCGGCTTCGGCCAGTTCGCACTCGCCAAGGCCAGCGCCGATCTGTTCAAGAAGGTCATCAACAAGTGATCCAAGGCCTGCGCAGGCAGGCGTCACATTAACACGACCGAAGGGCTTGCGCTCCATGTGGAGCGCAAGCCCTTTCTCATGTTCCGATCAAGCGACGCCAAGAATCCAGCCACCCCAGCAACTGCACACACAGCACCGCACGCAACCACGCACAACAGCTGGTGTTTCACGTGAAACTCTGTAGATGATCCGGCTTGGAAAGCACTTGATAATACGCCATAAGAAAAAGGAATGCGTGAAATCGTGCAGTGCGCGGCTGGTTGCTTTGGTGGTTCGCTACAGTGGGAATATGAGTGATTTGCGAGATGTGATTATTGTCGGATCCGGCCCTGCCGGATATACCGCGGCCATATACTTGGGCCGGGCTGGATTCAAACCACTAGTCATCGCGGGTGCGCTGACCCCAGGCGGGCAGCTCGTCAACACCACTGAAGTGGAGAATTTTCCAGGTTTCCCCGACGGCGTTATGGGACCGGAACTCATGGATAATATGCAACGCCAGGCTGAGAAGTTCGGCGCGGAAATCGTTTGGGATGATGTTGTTTCCGTGAGCAACAATGACGTCACCGGCGTGAAAACCGTGAGCGTCGATCAGGGAGACGTTTTTGAAACCCATGCTTTGATCATCGCAACCGGATCGGAATATCGCAAACTCGACATCCCCGGAGAGGCGGAATATTCCGGCAAGGGAGTGTCATATTGCGCGACCTGCGACGGCTTCTTCTTCCGAGATAAGCCGATTATTGTGGTCGGCGGCGGCGATAGCGCATTCACCGAGGCTGATTTTCTTTCACGATTTGGATCGTCGGTGACGTTGATTCATCGTCGTTCTGAATTCCGCGCATCGCAGATTCTCGTGGAACGCGCTCAGCAGAATCCGAAGATCACCATCGTCACGGATTCCGTGGTGGAGGAAATCTTGGGTGACGACAATGGAGCCCAATCCGTGAACATTCGCAACGTCATCACCGGAGAGACCAGCACGATTGCCGCAAACGGCATTTTTGTGGCGATCGGCCACTCCCCCGCCACAGCTTTTATTGACGGCATTGTGCAGCGAGATGCGGGTGGATATATTCAGGTGGACGGCGCCAGCACACGCACCAGCACTGCCGGCATTTTTGCAGCCGGCGACTGTGTTGATAGTATTTACCGTCAAGCGATCAGTGCCGCCGGCATGGGCTGCCGGGCCGCCCTCGATGCCCAAGCCTACCTCCAGCAGTAACACTTCCCATCACGGTCATACCCTACAAAATGAAAACGAAG
>ENA-OQAL01000422-OQAL01000422.1-human-gut-metagenome-genome-assembly--contig:-NODE-422-length-9994-cov-1.203709_pt1 | contig 9994 bp, 15 predicted proteins | sample MGYA00242491_ERZ504519 | MGnify/ENA primary metagenome ERZ504519 (study PRJEB26092, sample SAMD00036260) | human gut metagenome | host: Homo sapiens | study: EMG produced TPA metagenomics assembly of the... | reverse complement strand
CTGAACCATTTTTCTTTTTCTCCATTATCCTGACGGTCTATACTGAATGACCATTTTCCGGATAAGTATAATATTTTTGTGCACTTAACGAGAAGCACATCCATGTTAGGCAGATGTTGTACAAGTACGTTTTTTCATAGTATCTTTTTACTTTGAATTTGATGTTGCTAAATTAAGGTCTTTTCATCTGCATGTAAATAGAAAGAAGTACATATAGATGGAAATTCGTATAAAATAGGGGTAATGTGCGATATATTTGTACGATTTTACATGGATATGCCTTGTATGTGCAGAAAAAAAGTCCAAATCTCTTTTTATCTTTGTATACTTCACAATTAAATCATTGTATACAATGAAAAAACGATTATTCAGTTTGCTCTGCTTGTTAGGAACGGTTGCCGGATTATTTTGCCGGTGATACGGCTTATTTGTTCTCTTATTTCATTAATGACAGTCGGGACGGTCTTCATTTGGCTTATAGTTTGGATGGGCTGACATGGACTCCTCTGAATCATGGAAAATCTTTCTTGATACCTAGGTCGGGAAGGATCGTCTGATGCGTGACCCTAGTATTTGTCAAGCGCCGGACGGAACCTTTCACATGGTGTGGACTTCCAGTTGGACAGACCGGATTATAGGTTACGCCTCTTCTCCCGATTTAATCCATTGGAGTGAGCAGCGTTCTATTCCGGTAATGATGCATGAGCCTGCTGCACATAATTGCTGGGCACCTGAATTGTTTTATGATGAACCTTCGCAAACTTATTATATTTTTTGGGCAACGACCATTCCCGGACGTCACAAGGAAGTGCCGGTCATTGAGAGTGAGAAGGCTGAACCATCGTATTTACTATGTTACGACGAAGGATTTTAATACATTTTCTGAAACCAAACTGTTCTTTAATCCCGATTTCAGTGTGATTGATGCAGCTATTGTACGCGATCCGGTGATGAAAGACTTGATTATGGTGGTGAAGAATGAAACTCGTTGCCGGCAGAGAAAGAATTTGAGAATAACACGGACAACACGGATAGAGGATGGATTTCCTACTACCGTTTCTCCTTCCATTACAGGAAATTATTGGTGTGAGGGACCTGCGCCGCTTTTTGTAGATGATGCTCTTTATGTCTATTTTGATAAATACCGTAATCATCAATATGGAGCTGTTTGCAGTCGTGATCATGGAAAGACATGGGAAGATGTGTCCGACCGTGTATCTTTTCCAAAAGGAACCCGTCACGGAACTGCTTTTACCGTAGAGAAGGCTGTACTTGATAAATTGCTTCGTATCCATCACTTCAATCCTCTTATTCCGGATAATATCGCTGATCCTTCTTTATCCAAATTTGGTGATACTTATTATCTTTATGGTACTACTGATATTGATAAAGGATTGTCACAAGCAGGGACTCCTGTGGTATGGAAATCTAAAGATTTTGTAAAACTGGAGTTTTGACGGATCACATATTGTGGGATTCGATTGGCATAAAGGACATGAATATGTCAATGCAAGGAGAGAAAAAGACGGATTATTTTCGTTATTGCACCCGGCAGAGTAGTGGAGAAGAATGGTGAATATTATCTTTATACCACTTTTGTAAACCGGATGAGAATGCACGTACCTATGTGCTGAAGTCCGACCGTCCCGAAGGTCCTTTCCTTTTTGCCGGACGTAATTCTATATCTTCTCATTCTTTGGATGGGTTTGATCAATCTTGTATTGCTCCGGATATAGATGGGGAACCTTTTGTGGATGATGATGGAACTGCTTATTTATTCTGGCGCCGCCGGATGGCTGCCCGTATGACTGACGATTGGCAGCATTTAACCGGTGATACTGTTGTGATGAGTACGGCTCGTCAAGGGTATTCGGAAGGGCCGGTTATGTTTAAACGTAAAGGTATTTATTATTACATCTATACTTTGAGAGGGAATCAGAATTATGTAAATGCTTACATGATGAGCCGGCAGTCCCCTTTTGTCGGGCTTTGAAAAGCCCGAAGGCAAATGATATTTTTCTTTTTTCATCCCATTGCCGATAATGTTTGGGGGCCGGGACATGGGAATGTATTTTTATAATGAAGAAACAGACGATTATATTTTCGTATATCTGGAGTACGGTGACGGAGGAAACTACCCGCCAAGTATATGCCAATCGGATGGAATTTAATGAGGATGGCACTATAAAGACACTTGTTCCTGATGAAAAGGGAGTTGGTTACTTGGCTGTCAGCCAGGAACAGCGCGAAAATAAGGCGCTGAAAGCTTCTTTCAGTGCATCCAGCGTACGTTCTCCCCGTACTTCTAAGGTTGAAATAGAAACTCAGCCTAATTGTCCTTTGGCTGATAAAACTTCGCTTGTCAAGGTGGAACGCACACATATATATCACCCTGGAAATGCAGCGACCGGTCTAATGGAACACGCTGGATGGCAGAAACAAATGATGATCATCCTTGGCTGATGGTGGATTTGGGTGAAGCCATGCAGGTAACGGAGTGTCAATTTGCCTTTGTACACCCTGCTGAAGGCCATGCCTGGCATCTCGAAAAATCCAATGATGGTACTAATTGGCAACCTTGTGCCGGAGTAAAAGAGGTGAAGGCATGTTCACCTCATGTGGTAACGGTGGGAGATAAAGTACGTTATTTGCGTTTGCACATAGATAAAGGTGCAGCCGGATTATGGGAATGGAAAATCTATTAAATTACTATTTTATCATGAAAAAGCGATTTTGTGACCGTTCTTTTTGGCTTGTTCTTTTGGCCGGAGGACTTTTTGCACAACAGCCTTGGTTTAAAGACAAGGATTTGACCTTGACCGGTGCTTATTATTATCCTGAGCATTGGGATGAGAAGTCAATGGGAGAGAGATTTTAAACAGATGCACGATTTGGGTTTTGAATTCACCCATTTCGCGGAATTTGCTTGGGCGCAAATTGGAACTGGAAGAGGGAAAATATGATTTTGCCTGGTTGGATAAAGCGGTGGCTTTGGCTGCCAAATATGATTTGAAAGTCATTATGTGTACTTCTACGGCAACTCCACCGGTATGGCTGAGCCGTAAATACCCTGAAATTTTGATTAAAAATGAAAATGGTACCGTGCTTGATCACGGAGCACGTCAACATGCTTCTTTTGCTTCTCCCGTTTATAGAGAACTGGCTTATAAAATGATAGAGAAGTTAGCTCAGCATTATGGAAATGATTCCAGAATAATCGGCTGGCAGCTCGATAATGAGCCGGCCGTACAATTTGATTATAATCCGAAAGCCGAACTGGCTTTCCGGGATTTTTTACGTGAAAAATATCATCATGACATTAAAGCATTGAATGATGCCTGGGGAACGGCTTTTTGGAGTGAGGTTTATTCTTCTTTTGATGAAATAACTCTTCCTAAAACTGCCCAGATGTTTATGAATCATCATCAGATTTTGGATTACCGCCGTTTTGCTGCCAGTCAGACAAACGACTTTTTGAATGAACAATGTTTGTTGATTAAAAATATGCAAAGAACCAATGGGTGACTACTAACTATATTCCTAATTATGAGGAAGGACATATAGGTGGCAGCCCTGCACTTGATTTCAAAGTTATACTCGCTATATGGTGTATGGAGACAATGAAGGGATCGGCCGTCGCGGATATCGAGTGGGAAATCCGTTGCGTATTGCTTTTGCCAATGACTTTTTCAGACCCATACAAGGTACTTATGGAGTAATGGAACTTCAGCCAGGGCAGGTGAATTGGGGGGAGTATCAATCCTCAACCGCTGCCCGGAGCTATCCGTTTATGGATGTGGAGCGTATTTGCCGGTGGAGGCGACTTTATCTGTACTTATCGTTATCGCCAGCCTCTGTATGGCACGGAACAATATCACTACGGCATTGTAGGTACAGACGGAACAACGGTGACTCCCGGTGGACGTGAATATGAGCAGTTCATGAAAGAAATCAGACAGCTGCGGGGACAGGTTGCTGCTCGTGAGGTGAAACCGGCCGATTATTTGGCGCGTCGTACTGCCATTCTTTTTTAATCATGAAAATTCATGGAGCATTGAGCGCCAGAAGCAAAAATCGTACATGGAATACATTAGGGCATATTGAGAAAATATTATCGCACGTTGAAATCTTTTGGCGCGCCCGTAGATTTTATCAATGAAAGCAAGGAGTTCTCCTCTTATCCTGTGATCATAGCTCCGGCTTATCAATTGGCTGACAAGCATTGGTAGACAGATGGACTGATTATGTAAAGAAGGGTGGTAATTTGGTCTTAACTTGCCGTACAGCCCAAAAAGACCGCCCATGGACGTTTACCCGAAGCTCCTTTCGGTTCCATGATAAATGAACTGACCGGTAATGAAATGGAGTTTTATGATTTATTACTTCCTGAGAACCGGGCAAATTACGGATGGATGGAAAAGAATATACGTGGAATACTTGGGGAGAGATATTGAAACCGGGTAAGGATTCACAAGTATGGGCTACTTATACACAGGAATTTTATGAAGGAAAACCGGCAGTCACTACTCGTAAGTTGGGAAAAGGTACTGTTACTTACGTGGGAGTGGATAGTACGGACGGATTATTGGAGAAAGATATTTTGAAGAAACTATATGCGCAATTGAATATTCCTGTGATGGATTTACCATACGGTGTTACTTAGAGTACCGCAATGGTATGGGGATTGTACTGAATTATACAGATAAACCTTATAAGTTCGTACTTCCTTCGGGAGCCAAAGTGCTGATAGGAGAGCCGGTAATTCCTACAGCAGGAGTATTGGTATTTTCTATTACTGATTGAAAACGTATGATTGATAGAACAAAAAAGGAGCGGCTTCACAGTCGCTCCTTTTTACTTAACCTAAATCTAACCTTTAAATCATAGTCTATGAAAATCGATTCACTAACCAATCATATTATTAATTTAATTTGTAGACCTCACTTCCGGCGAGCAGGAAACACCCTACTCCAAAATCTTCAAAATCGGGTACTTTATCGTATGTGACAGGTTGACTGTCTTTCGGTTCTTTTCCGGTTCCTTGTACAAGTCCTAGGAAGCCGTTAGGGTGAACGGCATCCTTCACCATAGCATTCCATGCTTTCAACAAGACTGGCAGGTATTCTTTTCTGTCCAACAGTCCGTTACGTACCCCCCATGCCATGCCATATACAAATAAAGCGGTGCCACTGGTTTCTTTACCTCCGAAGTTTGATTCGTCATGCATACTTACATTCCAAAACCATCAGTACGTTGGCAATTTTTGATAGCTTTACTCATGGTCAGGAAGTCATTGATATAGTCGGCGCGATGTTTTTCATCAGTAGGAATTTCATCCAATACACGTACCAGTGCTGCCATATACCCATCCATTACCACGACTCCAATAGCAATTCTTACCGTTAGGTTCTTTGTAAGGGGGATCAAAGTCTTGGTCTCTCCACCACAAACCTTCTTTTGGGTTGTACATGCCATTCTCACCATGTTTGTTACGGGTATATTCATACATATCCCACATTTTGTCGAAATATTTTTTGTTCTCCGGTCAATTTTCCCAGTTTGGCAAATACAGGCATTCCCATTTGGATGGCGTCAATCCACCACCAATCATTTACTTGAGGAGTGTTGACCAGCATATCTATATTGGCTTTGACCTTACGGATTCTTTCCGGATCGGGACAAATGTTATATAAATCAATGTAAGTCTGGCTGGCACAGTAATCATCAGCATTGCGAGTGGTGGTACCGTTGCGGAATCCCCATTCGTGGTAATTTGACCAATCGACAGCGTATTTATAATAGTCATCACGTGGATAGACGGAGTAAAGAGCCATTAATCCTTCATAATATACTCCGCGTGTCCAGATATTACTGGGACGGGTTACATTTTTTACAAAAGAAGGAGTACGATAATCGGCATACTTCTTCATGAAGTAATCATTGACTTTTGTAACAGTTTTCAACGTTTCTTTTTGTCCGGCAAGTCTTTGTGCTTTTACAACTCCAAAACCTAATGCAACAAAAAAAGAATATAGTATTAATTTTTTCTTCATCATGTTGTTTAGTGTTTAATGGTAGCGCAAAATAGGATGGTCTGGGATTCCTACAATGGAAATGTGTACATCTTCCTTGAATATTATGCATGTGTACGCATTTCGAGTGTATTTTTTATTTATCAGTGTTCTTATTGGGCTATTTGTCTTTATTTGCAGACCGTTCATAAATCTTTTCTCCTTCTTTTATCTCTAGTTCCAAACCTTTAAAATTAACATTGGCCACATTTGAGATGCTTAATCCTTTTTGGGCTTTGATATGGCAATTCTCAAAAAAGAATGTATCATTTCCGAATGGAGCCTCTTTAAAACCATACATGGTTCCTGCTGATTGTGCTTCTCCATTTATATTCTTGAAATGGATATTGCGCAAACAGGTCAGCGGATAATGTGCAGGTGAAAGCGGAGGAACCATACGCCATTCCATATTGATATCAAAGATACTGCGCGCTCCTTTGATGATAATATCTTCAAAAGTGATATTTTCCACAGTTCCGCCGCGGCTGGGCTGACTTTTAAAACGTAAGGGGCTCCAGTTTTCGTTATCCATCAGGCAGGAACGTATGGTCACATTGCGTATGCCGCCTGATATTTCACTGCCCATAGCCACTCCACCATGACCGTATGCAAAATGACAGTTTTCTATCAGAATGTTTTCACTGGGACGTCCTACTCTGCGTCCGTCCTCGTCTCGTCCGGATTTTGATGGAGATGCAATCATCATGTGCCTCAATGCGGGTGGAAGTAATCAGTATATCATTGGACGAATCAATATCTATGCCATCGGAACTGGGTATATATTCCAATGCACGGATATCGATTCCATCTATAGTGAAGCCATTTGTGTAAAGTACATGAAGACACCATGAGGCCTGATTTATCATTTTTAAACCGGAAATCTTACCTCCCGGGCAATCTGTGAAACATAACAGTCTGGGACGTCCGGAGTTTCCGAATGGAATTTTTTTCCATTCTACTCCTTTACCATCGATAACTCCTTCACCATAAACTTTAACTCCGTCTGAATGGTCGAAATTCAAGAAAGCACATCGCCACCTTTTTTCTATACCTTCAAAACGGGTAGGGATGACAGGAAATTCATTGGGGTCGACAGTGCTGATTAGTTTGGCGTTTTTTTCTATACGTAAATCTACACCACGTGGGAAGAATAGAGCGCCGCTTAGATACTCCCCCGGCAGGAATAACTATCGTTCCGCTCCATTGTGAGCTGCTTCATTAATGATACGTTGTAAAGTGGCTGTTTCCGAATTAGCCATTCCCTTTTACACCATATTCTTTAAATGTTATATTCTCTGTTGCTTTTTCCGATGGATATGAGTTTGCTTTCCCATGCTTCCAGTTTAAAAGTCAGCCGGGTACGGTTATTGACAATTGTTGCATTTATCGGTTGGAGTGTGCCATCTGTTGCATTCCATTCTTTTTGCAACTCCTACATTATCAAAGTCTGCTGTAAATTCTGTGGCTTTATTCCCTTCATTGAATATGAAGTAGAGGTCGCCATCGGGCATTACTCTGCGTGTGTAGCGGATAGAATCATTGTCAGGTGAAATGATTTTCATTTCCGGTTCCGGAAGGGAAGAGCTTACACGTGCTGTCCATCTGGTGGATGGCTCAATCCTGCTATTGGTTAAATCTGATAGGGAACCGGGAGCAGTGAAACTTTTGTCAATGAAAGAAGCAGGCTTCCTTCCCCAAAACAGGACCTTTCCTCCACGTGAGGAAAATGTTTCTATCACTTTCCAGGCTGATGCGGAAAGAACATCCGATGATGGGATAACCAATGTTTCATATCTTTGACCGCTTTTATTTTCCAGATAGCCGGGGACCTATGGTCAGTGCTTCCGTAAAAGCATCATCGTTTATGTAGTCAAAATCTCGTTGATGAGTTAACAGCTGTTGAGTAAGAGTGACGATATCCTTATAAACTTCATTGTTACCCAGCCACATAGTAGATGTGGGGTAATACATGGCAATCCGTGCTCCCGGCTTCCCCTGACTCATCAGGTAAGTGGTGCGATTCGTATATTCATTCAGGCCTTTCATACCAGGATCACTCATCCAATTGCGATGTTTGGATCCTGCCAGCCAGAACATGAATTCAAAGAAGTTAATCCCTCGGCAATCTGATGATCTACAACAAATTTGGCTTGGGGAATGGTAGGGGAGATGTGGGTAAGCTGCAAAACTTTCGCTGAATGCTCTAGGTTTTCCATAAACATGAGCTACAGATGAGGCCAGTTTGGGGAAATCATTAAGGGTACCGGGCCATATTTGGTTCCAGATTGCATCTACTCCGGGTATTTGAACTTTACTTAAATTCCGGAAATAGTCTCCTTCAGCTTTAACACATGCGGGCATTTCATGTTCTTTGTTAAGATGGGTAATGTGGCTACTCCATTAGCCGCACACCAATCGGCCTGTAATTTGAAAAAATGGGTGGCGAACAAGCTGGACCAGACATCCCAATAATCGGCTTTTACCCTTTGTTCCTGTATGGTGGGCGAAGTGGTAAAAAAGGAGGCCAGATAGGGAGTCGGATCATACCCTTTTGTATCTTTGAATGTTTGGACAATGGAAGGAGTCCAGGGTAAATGTGCATAATCGGGTTCGTCTCCCCGGAAACCAAGTACAGTGGTACCCAGCTCTTTACCAAGGTATTTTTTATACTGTTCATGTGTCCAATCAATGAATTGTTGTACGGCAACAGGATTCAGATAATCACACAGAGAATTAGTGGCATCTTTGCCGCCGTTGGGATTATTAACGGCTCGGGTTACGGCCGTTCGAAAGTCGCTTTTGACCAATAGGATCTTCCAGTCATCCAGTCCGGCGTTGAAACTTATTTCACCATTATTAATTGCTACAGTTCTGTTAGGAGCACCGGATGTACTGACGGCTACCGCACTGATGATTTCTGGTGCTATTTTATGGTTTGTCATTACTTCTCCCCGTTTTCACCTGTATGGTATCACCTATCACAAGAGCTTGCATTCTCAAATCGGGACGTTCCTGTGAGAATTTTCCTCCTGCAAATCCGCTGGGATATTTTCCTTCATCAATAATCCAGACTTTCATACCTCGCTTTTTGGCTTCAAGTACTCCGGTACGAATCGCTTTAAACCATTCTTCGGAAAGATATTTGAAAGGTAGTTTGTAACCTGCTTCAAATATTACGGCACGGAATCCTTTCTTCTTGATAGAATCCAAGTCATTGCAAATAGTCTTTTTATCCATTTTCCCTTCCCAACCCCATATTACATGGTTGGCAAATTCCACAGGAGGGTCTGCAAATTGTTGTTCTAGACGGGAAAGGGGTGTTTCATGAATGCCTTGCCAGGATTTTATTTCATTTTTTGCGAATAAGGAGTTGAAATAAAAAAAGGGAAGCAATAAATAATAGTATCTTTTGCATGATGTTTTATGGTTAGGGTTGAGTTTTATATGCATAAGGGCGCATCAAAGCGCCCCTACAGCAAAAGGATATCCGTTACAGTTTTTAGAGGAATCCTTCATGCTAATCTTAATATTATTCTCCTAAATAATAGGAGGGGACAGGAGCTTGTGGATATCCCATGGAACGATGAGTTACATAACTTCTATATATTCCGTCTTGCATCAATGTGGTACGACGGTCTTTTGCCGGAAGATTGGTTGTGTAGATACGTATTTTCACCGGGGCAATGCGGTGATTATTTTCTTCACGCCAGTCTCCATATAAGTCTGCGATCATTAAGATATCACCTTCAATTCCTTGTGTCAGTGTTTCTCCTTTCCATTTTACAATACTTAGTGAACGACCGTTTGAAGAGGAACTTGCCCCCCATCGGTTATCGTCCCCTTTGAATGTTTCGCGCAATAAGTCACCGTCCCACCAGCCCAATTACGGCAGGAGGGCACTTCTTCATTTTACCTAAAGGTTT
>ENA-OQAL01000421-OQAL01000421.1-human-gut-metagenome-genome-assembly--contig:-NODE-421-length-9997-cov-1.656332_pt1 | contig 9997 bp, 11 predicted proteins | sample MGYA00242491_ERZ504519 | MGnify/ENA primary metagenome ERZ504519 (study PRJEB26092, sample SAMD00036260) | human gut metagenome | host: Homo sapiens | study: EMG produced TPA metagenomics assembly of the... | reverse complement strand
TTCTCATGTGTTTTCATCATACAGTTTTATTTATAAGGTTTATATGTTCATTCAGTTCACTTTCCATTCAATCACCCCTCCCGAAGCTCCTTTCTGCAATTGTGCTGCAATTTTTAAGCCCCTTTGTTTTGACAGGTTTGAAATCCAAACTATTATAGCAATCTTTTTTTACAGTATATTCAGTCAACGCCTCTACCTCTTTCCAACTTTCGCCTTCTTTATAATATAGTTTCCAGCTTTCCGGCACACGGAAATCTCCGTCATAATGGTCAAAATCCAACCAATACACTTGTACGTTCGATACGGTATAAGGCTGGTCGAATTCATAAGCCAGTGTTTCGACAGTACCGTTCTTCAGCCACCAATAGTGGTAAGGTTTCGAGATATCCGATGAGCGTTTAGGTTCCCATTGGTCATTTACCCCCCATGCCCATGTTTCCACCGAAGCCGATTCGGGAGCATCTTTCTGTATAGGAGCCTGTATCATCAGAGTACGTGCTTTGCTGGCAATAGTAGCTTCCGGAGTGGGGCGGGCATACTCGGCCGCTTCGGGAATCCATACAGCCATCTGGTCGGCACCGCGGTTGTTCCATGTAGAATAAGGAATTGCTTTGAAGGGAACATCTTTTACCTTACCATTCCTGTCAATTTCTTTAGCTGTACCGCTCAGCACCATTACGCCATTCAACAAACCGGCATCGTAAGAAGCTCCATCGGAGTACCGTCGGGGATGAATTTGTTGAATACAGTACTGTCGGCTTGGTCTTGTCCTTCCAGACAGAACATAATAGGACCCCGTTCTATAGCCAGTTTGCCACGGTCATCCTCTACTTGGTCATTTGCTTTCACACGACGTACCTCCATAGGAAGATTGATTTCAACCACATCACCCGCTTTCCAGTTGCGTACAAGGGTGGCATAACCATCATATTGCTTCGCATTGACTTTGGAACCGTTCACAGAAATGCTGTAAGCCTGAGCCTTGTCTGTAAATGAGTAGAGATCTGTGGGTACGGGAGCGTCTTGCGCCATCCGGGGATACGCACACGCAAAGCAAACTCCTGTTCTTTTTCGGGAGTGACGGCAATACTTATCTTTCCGTCCCACGGATAGCCTGTAGTTTGTTCCACATTTATTTTATTACTTTCCGTTTCAATATCCGCCTTGCTTTGGATAAAGAGATTGACATACACATCATTGCCTTGAGTGGCATACATATAATAAGGTACTGAAGCCATGAAACGGGTTATGTTGCCCGGACAGCAGGCACATCCGAACCAGTGCTGGCGCTCATGCTGCCCCATGGATTCCAACGGATTGTCATAGAAGAACTTGTCACCGCTGAGTGATACGCCCGAAATGACTCCGTTATACAACGCGCGTTCCAGCACATCCGCATATTTGGCATCTCCCGTAGCGAGAAACATACGATGATTCCAATACACATTGGCTATAGAGGCGCAGGTTTCGCAATAGGCTGTGTGATTATTCAGTTCATAGTTCGGACCGAATCCTTCACCTTGTGGGCGGGAACCGATTCCGCCTGTGATAAAGAGTTTTTTGCCGGCCATATTTTCCCAAATACGGGTTAAGGCATTGAAATAGGCGGTATCATGAGTCAAAGCGGCTACATCTGCCACTCCGGAGTAGAGATATCCGGCACGGACGGCATGACCTACTATCTCGTCTTGTTGCAGGATGGGCTTGTGATCCTGACTATATTCGCTCAGTTTATGTCCGTCTGTTCCTCTGCCGGTTTCTTCTACAAAATACTTAGCCGTCTGCAAATATTTCTCATCACCTGTCACCTTATATAGTTTGACAAGAGCCATCTCGGCGATAGGATGACCGCTGGGACGATGGATCTGCCCTTCGCCGGGTCCGAAGACCTGACATACCAGATCGGCATTTTTGATAGCCACATCCAATAATGTACGTTTTCCGGTGGCGCGATAAGAGCAACGGCGGCTTCGTACAAATGGCCGCTGTTATAAAGTTCGTGGCTGTTGATTTTTTCCCCAACGGTGCGTGCCCCACCAACCGGATAAACGGGTACATTGATTGGTTACACAAGTAGTAAGATAACCATCCGGTTCCTGTGCGGTAGCTATGATATGGATTACACTGTCCAGATAATGATCCAGTTTCCCGTCATATTTTACGGCCAGCGAGTAGGAAGCTCCTTCTATAATTTTATAGGGATCGGTATCGTCGAAAAGAAAAGTCACCGCGATGCTCGCCTTTCATCAGACCACCCGCAATGGCAAAGTTATCGAATCGGCCGTTCTTTTTCACATTCTTTGAAAGCGGATGGGATGGAAACGGTGCGGTTGGTTTCAATCCGCGGTGACCAGAAATTATCATCTAAATGAACTTGGGTGAAAGGAACTTCTTTGATAGGAGCATCAGGTTGTGTATAAGGTGTGCTACATGCGCATACACTTATTATAGCAATGCTGCTCCATACTATTTGCAATTTGTTTTTCATACTATATCTGTGTTTTTTATTTCAGTATCAACTATGTCAACAGATGCAAAGTAAGTGAATAAACCATTAAGTAGATAAAAGAAAAATCTATTATACTGCGAAAATCGTCTTAAAGATGATCAATCCATTTTTAATATAATGATATTGATTATCAGTGTTTTATACTATTGTTATAGACAATTTTTTCATTCTATTGGACAATCGTTTTATCTTGTAAAGACAAGGATTAAGCAGATTTGTCTGTTTTTTGAGCTTGAATAGTTGGAGATACTTAATTCTTCTTAGAAAACCTCAATAAGATCCGGTGAAACTTTCCTTCTCTGATAATATAAATTAGATTGGCGTTCCTTATTCAATAAAAAAAACTTAATGATGCAGCTATGATATATGCGTATATTCGGGTTTCAACTGATAAACAGACTGTAGAGAACCAGCGGTTCGAGATAAATCGTTTTGCCAAACAAAGGGATTTCCAAATTGATGTGTGGGTGGAAGAAACGGTTTCAGGAACACGGTCAGCCAAAGACAGAAAGCTTGGCGTACTATTGAAAAGAATAAAGAAAGGGGATACATTGATTGTGTCGGAGATCTCTCGTTTGGGAAGAAGATTGATGGAAGTAATGAGTATACTGAATGCATGTATGTTGAAAAATGTCATCCTGCTCACGGTGAAAGAGAAATATGAGCTGGGAAATAATATACAATCTCAAATATTGGCATTCGCTTTTTCCCTTTCCGCACAAATAGAACGCGACTTGATTTCCCAACGTACCCGTGAGGGACTTGCACGCAGAATTGCCTCCGGACAAAAGTTGGGACGTCCATGGGAGGACATAACTCGAAATATAAACTTACGGGAAAAGAAGAAAAAATTAAGGCTATGCTGGAGGCGGGAACCAGTAAGGCGGAGATGGCGAGGAAATTGAAAGTGAGCAGGAATACATTGGCAGCTTTCCTTAACAGAAACAGGACAGGGATTCCTTCCAACTGATAAAAGTGATATGTCTGTTATTCGTAATAAGAAGAAACAAAGCCTCTGATAGATTATTCTTACTTTAAATTTCGGTTTTAGCATAAGGATATACATAAAGCACAAAAAACGCTCTGTCACAGTAATATGCACATTACTAATCACTTCCGGTGTAAAAGTCTCTCAATCCCCCTCATTGGTATGTCGGTGGGGAAACAAATCCGTTTTTGGGAATGCTCGCATTCGGGAATTCCAGCGGACAGGAGGTAGAGTCGGCCCCTCACTGCCTCCCGGCTACTCGTGGGCATCATAGTTCATATCTGACAGGACAGGATACTGTTTGTTTTCGGCTATTGAATCTTGTTGCGTATGTAATAAGAACCTGTTCCTATCGTATCTTCACTCCGTTCCGTTTGATATTCTACCTAAGTGAAGCAATTACTCCACCCTAGTGAAAATGGCTGTTCACTAAAGTGAAATCGCCTCTTCACCTAGCGAAGCAACGAACGCAGCCAGACAAAATATGCCACAGCTATGCTCTCTTGCAAGGAAGCGACCACAGCTATGGCACAGGAATTAAAACAACCTGTATACGTCAAGCCGAATTTGACAGCGGAGAATGGCAAACCGTTTCAAGGGGACTTGGAATCTATTTACACAGTATATCGTTGATTTACAGTAATATACTGTGCATGATTTGGAATGGTAATGTGCTGATGCAGAAGAAACTGATACGAAAAATCATCGAAAAATGGCATCTTATCTTTGTAATTACAAATGCGACAAGAAGCAACAATTTTGTACTTTCGATGAAAAACGTGGATAGAACGGACGAATGAATGCTTCCATTGTAAGGGCAGACACTGCCTCTTATCGATTACAATTCTTCGCAAAACAACCATTTCCATGCCTCGGTATACAATAATGATTTTATGTAGCATGGTAGGACCTATCGCTTTCTGCACAGACTCGCTCGAAGCGTAGCGTTCAGCTTGTTCAATGGCTTGTCGCCTTAATTGTTCTATCCGTTCGCTACTGTCTTTTCCTTTGGCATATTTCAGTTCGATGATGTAGGAGTGACTTATGTCTTTGTAAATATCCAATAACGGATGCAAGAACAGGTTGACGTATCCTTCCTGACTGTCTTTCTCGAACACAGGACGATAGAAAGGATTTTGTGCGGTTATGGCAAGAGTAAAACCATGAACAAAATATTCACCTTTCTGCTTGTCCTGCTGCGAGGCATAACGGTGCAGGCATCCGGCAATGTATTCAAAATAAGGTTTCCATTTGCCATCATAAGCCAGCCCTGAGGCAAGCTTCCTCTTTTCATAACTGTCGAAAGTCAAGTCGTTTTCATGATAAGTATCCAGAATGTAGGCAAAGAGTTGTTCACGTACTACCTGGTTGGGGATGGTGAGTTTGGTTTCTCCTTTATGCATTCCGCTGATGGCCAGCATTCCGAAGTAGAAAAGCAATCAGTTCTATCAACTCGTCTACCGAATGATTGGAATGGGCATGTTGTGGAGTAATACTCCAGCACTATCCCGTACATCTTTTCTGTGAATCCTGTCATTTCATTGAATTGTGGATTCAGCGTGTAATTGGTGCCGATGTTGAATCCGCTGGTCAGGTCGTCCATGGATAGATAATAAGATAAGAATTGCGTTCGGGAGTGGGGTGTTGTCCATGGTAGTTTTTATCCGTTTACGATAAAACAATACCGGGTGACTCATATTAACATCTTCACATGCCAAGCTTAAAATAAAATATGCAGTAATATATGTGTATAATTATTTTCTTCTTCTTCCTGTCAAAACAAAGGGGCTTAAAATTGCAGCACAATTGCAGAAAGGAGCTTCGGGAGGGGTGATTGAATGGAAAGTGAACTGAATGAACATATAAACCTTTTAAATAAAAACTGTATGATGAAAACACATGACAATCGGGTCTTGTTCAGCAAAGCATTGCTAAAGGCCGCAACCTGTCTTTTCCTTACTGCGGGTGCAGGGATGAGCCCTGTATTTGCACTGCCGGGAACAGCAGAGTCTATGAAAATGGAAATTACACAGCAAACTGTAACAGTAAGCGGTGTGGTGAAAGACAAGAAAGGGGAACCTATCATTGGTGCCAATATCATGGAAAAAGGAACGACCAACGGTACCATTACCGATTTTGACGGTAAATATACGCTGAAGGTAAAAAGTGCCCAGTCCGTTTTGACAATATCTTATATTGGCTATAAGACCCAGGAAATTCCAGCCGGAAATGGTGGTAAGAAAGATATTACCCTGCAAGACGATTCCGAACTGATGGATGAAGTGGTTGTAATCGGTTATGGTACGCAGCGCAAGGGAGATGTAACCAGTGCGGTGGCTTCTGTGAAGGCCGAAGACTTTACAGCAGGTAAGATTGGAGATGCAGCTGAACTGATTAAAGGTAAAGTGGCAGGATTGACCATTGCGAAAGGCTCCGGTGATCCGAATGCGGAATCTACAATTCGTTTGCGTGGTGTGATTTCATTGCAGGGAGGCTCTACTCCATTGGTATTGGTGGACGGAATAGAAGGTGGTTTAGGAACGGTTTCCCCCGAAAACATAGCTTCTATTGATGTGTTGAAGGATGCTTCTGCGGCAGCTATTTATGGTACACGAGGTGCTAATGGCGTTATTTTGATTACTACAAAAAACGGCCAGCGCGAGTCGCGTACGGCTGCCAATTATTCCGGGTATATGTCTCTTTCCAAGTTTGGCAAGACGCTTGATTTCTATGGAGCAGAGGAAATCCGTCAGGGATTGACAAACTATGCTGATAAAGGGTATGATACGGATTGGTTGGATGCGGTATCCCGTACTGCATTTACTCATAACCATAAATTTTAATATTTCCGGAGGATCAAAAATACCACTTATTCTGCGGATTTTACGTATCGCAAAGAGGAAGGTGTGTTGCTTGAGACCTATAATGAAGAGATGAGAATGAGGTTTGATGTTTCTCACTGGATGTTAAATGATATGTTGAAAGTGAATTTCAATATGGTAAAGACATTCCATAAGAATGGTCCGATTGATGCGGCAGGTCTGGGTATTTACCGACAGGCTATTATGCGTAACCCTACTGAACCCATCTGGAATGAGGATGGAACTTTTTACGAGAATTTTGCCGTAAATTATTATTATAATCCAGTAGGTATCATCCGTGAACAGGATGGTAAATACAATAGTGAGAATACCCGGATGACGGGGAATATCACCTTTGAACCGATTAAAAACTGGCAGACCAACCTCATGTTAAGCCGTAGGGTTACTAGTGATCATAATCGTGGATATTATACTTCCGAATATTTTTCACAGAAGAGCGAGAATCACACAGGATATGCTTATCATTCTCAGAATGAATATACCACAGATAATCTGGAAGTTACTTCTAAATATAATCATACTTGGAATAAACATCGTTTGATGCATTGGTGGGCTATAATTACCAGTATAATGTAAATGAAGGTTTTGGAGCTAATAACTATGATTATCCAACAGATTTTATCTTTGGAATAACTTGGGATTAGGTACAGCTTTGAAAGATGGAAAAGCCGGCATGAGCAGTTACAAGAATGACAATACCTTGATTGGTTTCTTCGGACGTGTGAGCTATGGTTACGATAATAAATATAATGTTCTGCTGAGTGTACGCCGTGAAGGCTCTTCCAAATTTGGTGAGAACAATAAATGGGCTACTTTCCCTTCTGTTTCTTTGGGATGGACTATCAGTAACGAAAAATTCATGGAAGGCCTTACGTGGCTGAATAACTTAAAGTTACGTGCCGGTTATGGTGTGACAGGTGTCATTGTAGGTGACTCTTATAATTCATTAACCCGGTATGAGTATGGTTCTCCTTATTTCTATGATAATGGCGTCTGGCATCAGGGGTTAAGCGTAAATCCAATCCTAATCCTGATTTGAAATGGGAAACTTCCAAGGAATTTAATATTGGTCTGGACTGGGCTGTATTGGATGAACGTCTGAGTGGTTCTATTGATGTATATCAGAAGAAGACTTCGGATATGCTATATGATTTTACGGTACCGACTCCTCCCAATTTGTATAACAAGACTTTGGCTAATGCCGGCAAGATGCGTAACCAAGGTATTGAAATTGCTGTCAATGCCATCCTGTACGGACAAAGGATTTTGAATGGAAAACCACAGTTACCGCCTCTCATAATGCGAACAAATTATTGAGTCTTTCAAATGACTTGTATGAGACTTCAAATCAGATAGATCATGCTTATTTGGGTGAACCTATCAATCTTTCTACCCAGCGGATGGAAGTGGGGAGATCTATGGGACAATTTTATGGCATGAAGTCCGTTGGTGTTTCAGAAACGGACTTTGGATGGTTGAGAATACGAAGACTGGTGAGATTGAAGAGTTTACAGACAATATGCTGTCTAATGATGACTACCGTCAATATTTAGGGAATGCTCTTCCTAAATTGTATTTGGGATGGAACAACTCGTTCAGATATAAAAATTTTGATTTATCTTTCCAGATGACAGGCCAGTTTGGTTTTAAGATTCTGAACGAGCCTCGTGCTTATTATGAGAACAACTCGATCGCTTATAATCGCTTGAAATCTGTGCAAAAGGCTCCTTATGGTGGACAATATACCTTATCAACAGCCCAAAAACAGACTTTTGTAAGCTATTATTTGGAGGATAGTGATTTTTTGAAAATGACTAACATTTACGTTGGGCTATAACATTCCATTGAAAAGCAGTAAGTTTGTGAAAAATATCCGGGCTTATGTTTCTGCCGATAATTTATTCTGCATTACCGGATATGATGGATTGGATCCTGAAATGTCAAATGGTGATATTTGGTCTTTGGGTATTGACTGGCGCGATAAATATCCTTCTACCCGTTCATTCACTTTCGGTCTGAATGTATCTTTCTAACTTTTAAATGAAGAACTAACATGAAAACAATATTCAATAAAGCACTTTGGGCTTCAGCGATAGGAGCTTGTACCTTGTCTTTGGGCAGTTGTACAGATTTGAGCGAAACGATTTATGATACGATTGCTTCCGAGAAGTATGAGTTTACAGAAAAAGACCGGGCGGCCATGTTTGCTCCGGTATACAGCAGTCTTCGTGATGTGTATTGGGGATGGTATAGTTATGCTGATATGATGGACCAGTCGTCCGATTCATGGTGTATTCCTTATCGGATCAGTATCGGCTGGGGAGATTTGTACGTGTCTATGCACAAACATCAGTTCCATTCACAGATAGCCCATTTCAATGATACATGGAATCGTAACTATGCCGGTATCAATGCCTGTAACAAACTGTTGGCAGATGAAGTCATTGCTGCTGATTATAACCACTTCTTCGCAATTAAGGGCTTATCGCGCTCTTTATTATTATATTTTATTCGATTTGTTCCGCAACATCCCATTGGATACGCAATATGAACATGAAGACGGATGGTTGCCCGAACAGGCAACTCCCCAACAGATGTGGGATTTCCTGATCAGTGAGTTGACGGATGTAAAGGGGAAATGTGGAACAAAAGTAGAAATGGGTAAGCTGAACGACTATGCCATCAATATGCTTCTGGCAAAAATGTATTTGAACCACAATGCATGGTTCAATGATTACTCTGATAATTCTTATTACGGAAAGGCTATTGATGAGGTAAATGAAGTGATTAACAGTGGCAAGTTCTCTTTGGCTCCGAATTATTCGGATAATTTTAGAGAAGATATTTCCGGTTCGCCTGAAATTATCTTTGGTATTCCGTTTGAGTTTAAATACGCCGGAGGTAACTATATGGCAAATATGTGGATGCATGTAGCCGGACGTGCAACGTGGCAGTTTTAACGGATGGGCTACCGGTGGAGCGGCTGTTCTTCCTCAATTTCTGGAAACATACGATGAAAAAGACAGTCGCTATAAAGACTGTTGGATATCAGGACAGCAATATGACTATGCCGGTGCTCCCATTTATGTGGACAGTGAACCGTTGGTATATACTCGGGAATTACACAGTATAGACAACCCCGGTTGCTATCCCTTTGAAAGTGAACGCTTGGTGAAATATGAAATACTTTCAGGCGACTATGGAACTTCTTATGATGATGTGCCTTTCTTCCGTTTGGCTGATGCTTATTTTATTAAAGCGGAGTGCTTGCTTCGTTTAGGTGGTTACAATGGAGAAAGCGAGCAAGTGGCGGCCGATTTGGTAACAGCTGTACGCCAACGTGCCTTCAAGTCCGATCCCGGTAAAGCAACGGTTACTGTAGCTCAATTGAAGGGTGGCAGCCGTTATAACTACGGACATCGGGAGAATCAGGGAATCATGGGAGAAGCCGATAACTGGATTATCACAGAAGAAGGGGGCGATGATATTGAACTGGGTGGTTTGTTGGACGAACTGGCCTGGGAGTTTGTGGCAGAGCATCACCGTCGTCAGGACTTGATCCGTTTCCGTATAAACGGAACCAATCAGAATGTATATAATGGCAAGTCATGGTTTGCG
>ENA-OQAL01000420-OQAL01000420.1-human-gut-metagenome-genome-assembly--contig:-NODE-420-length-10020-cov-4.140402_pt1 | contig 10020 bp, 8 predicted proteins | sample MGYA00242491_ERZ504519 | MGnify/ENA primary metagenome ERZ504519 (study PRJEB26092, sample SAMD00036260) | human gut metagenome | host: Homo sapiens | study: EMG produced TPA metagenomics assembly of... | reverse complement strand
CTTCCACGGGAGCCACAGGACTGGAACAAGCCCACGTAAGACCTGCCAACCCATAAAACCCATAGTGAATTTTTCATATTATTATAATAGTTAAAGATAGTGCAAATCAACAGCGACTAAAGTTAAGAAAAAATAATGATTAAAAAGCCGTTTTAGCCATATAATGTATTTAAACCAACACCAACAGGCTAAAAGGCTTTCTTTTTCTCATTTAAAAGTTATTATCTGAAATTGTGCGGCGTCTCCCATTTACCATTGTTATCCATGGTATCGTCTACATCCCACCAAACGCGATCACCTTGTGTATAATTTGGCTTCAAGGTATTTCGAGCTTCACTATCCGGATAACTGATACGTTTAATCAACTTGTTGTTGTCAACTTGATTACCTGAGTTATTACCGCCCTTCGGAAGTAATGCGTAACGCGGATAGTCAGTACGACGTAATTCGGCCCAGCCTTCATTTCCATTCGGGAATACGGCAATCCATTTCTGAGTGATTATCTGTTCCAACTGCCATTCACGGTCTGCTTTCCAGTCATGTAAAGCAACCAAACCATTTATGTAGTTATTCGCTTTGCTAGCGTCAATTCCATAATAATCCATAGAAGCCCGAACGCCTGCTTCATACAAATCCTTAACAGATGCAGTTCCTTCTCTGTTCAATTCTGGCCAGCGCAAATAGGCTTCTGCCTTTAAGAACAAACTTTCAGCATATCCCATCCATACGATTTCACGTGCATAATTCCACCAGATTTGAGGATTCATTACATCAGAAGTCGTACTGCAACGATTCGGTGAGTAGCTGGTAGTGTAACTTTTTCCAAGGTTCGGCTCACCATTACGTACACCTGCAAAATCTTTATTTGATTCTTCCGGAGTAGCAATATTTAGCTTATCAAACTCTGTCGGACGGAACCATAAGATTTCACAACGCGGATCAAGAATACATTGAGTCTCATCATTGTTAAACTTTGTCGTTGCATCCTTAGCAGGATCTTTTACTTCCCACTCAGACTGATCAGCCGGTACAACACCATCTTCGAAAGATTGATTCTTGTATGCCCATTCCATTTCCTTGGTCAGCACCACATTCGCTCCCCAGCCAAACAACAATGCATAGATATTTTCGTTACCTCCTGCAAGATATTGGCGTTTAGGGGTCTGCTTCAAATTATCATCATTGCTTTTCATCAAACCGGCAATATCCCCTAGTGCCAATTTAGCTTGTTCTTTGCCAATTCCGGATCTGCGTTAGAAACACGCAAAGCTAAGCGCAAACGAAGTGTATTGGCAAAACGACGCCATTTGTCAATATCGCCTCCAAAGCATTTGTCATCCTCGCTCTTGATAGTATATTGCGAACCCGGAATGTTTTCTTCATGCAATGCGGTGATTGCCTGATCCAGAATCGGGAAGATGAAATCTTTGTATACAGACTCTTGTGAAGTGTATTCTACATTCTCTTCAGGAGGCATAGCACCTTTTACGTAATACTTAATAGGAATATCACCGTACGTATCTGTTTGCATAGACAATAAATATGCATAATAGATACGAGTTACATAATACAATGTATGATAATATTCAGGATCACAGAAGTGACAAGTCTTTATTATCTGAGCATACTCACCAATAGTACGATCATCATAGAAGTGTTTCCAGCGACCACCAGACCATCCATCTGCATAAGAATAGGTAGGAGATGAGGTTACAAATCCACTCACATTGTTACCCCAATATCCGGCATAAATATCATGAGTCAGATTGGTTGTTGTCTGATAATCGTTATATGCACCTTCGTAAAGGAAGTTGGCCAATGTTACTCCAATAGCCCCTTCCATACCTTTGATACTTTTCAATGCACTTTCAGACAATTCGTAGTCAATGTCAATACCGTCCGGAGAAACATTTTCTACTGTCGGGTCATAAATAGGAGCATACGGATCGGTATTTAACTCCTCAAAATCGTGACAGCCTGCCAGTGCCAACAAAGAACACATGGCAACAGATTTATATATATTGAACTTCATAAATTACTATTTTATTTAAGATTAGAAACCTAAACTAACTGATAAACCAAATGTACGAGTATATGGCAAAGCCGCATAGTCGATAGCTTGAGAGAACATCGTTGTATCGTAACCACCTTCAGGACTTGTACCCGGAGTGTGTTTCAACAGATAGCACAAGTTACGTGCTACGAATGAAAACGTTCAATGCAGTCAACGGAGTTTCTTCAGCAATTTTGACGGGAATGAGTAACCCAATGACAATTCTTTCAATTTAATGAATGAAGCATCATACAAGAAGTCTTCAGGCAACAATGAACCATAATACTGAGAAGCAGAAATCTTAGTAGTATTAGGCGTGCCATCTTCATAAACACCCGGGAATACCATCATATATCCATCTTCCTCTCCACGGTTAGCAGTACGTGCTGCCAAACCACTACCAGTGGCAACCATTTCTGAATAAGAGAAGATATCACCACCAAACTTCATATCAAACATGGCAGACAATGTAACGCCTTTATACGTGAAAGTAGGAGATACGGACATTGTAAGTTTCGGCTGAATGTTTCCAATCGGGTTGACCACACGATCACTTTCCTCAGTAGTGGTCAACGGCAAACCGTTTCCTTTATTAATCAAGATATTACCGTTTTCATCACGCTTATAAAGTGTTCCTGCATAAATTTCACCTAATTTTTCACCTTCACGTGCACCTACTTTAATCGGGAAGTTTCCATCACCGTTAAAGAACATATAACTTACCCCCTGATTTGGAGCCAGCTCCTTCACCATAGATACGTTATGAGCCATGTTTACATTCAAATCGAACGTAAAGTCTTTTGTATCCACGATAGTAGAATACAACATCAATTCAACACCCTGATTTGAAATCAAACCTGCATTTACCCATTGACCACCTGACCATGGAGCAGCAGCAGGTACTTTCATAATCTGGTTTTTAGTCTTGCTGTAATAATAAGTGAAGTCGAAGCCCAAACGGTTGTTCAAGAATTTCATGTCCAGACCCACTTCATAAGAAGTAGCGATTTCCGGCTTCAGCTGGTCGTTCATCTTCACATTGTCTTTACTTGGAGTCAGCACACCTTTATCATATTTGAATGAATAAGTGTTATACAACTGATACGGGTCAGTATCTTTACCTACCTGAGCAGCAGACAAACGCAATTTAGCAAATGTCATCCAGTCTGGTAATGTTTTATCCAAAGAGCGAACGAAGTCAGAGATTACAAAGCTTAAGTTGGCAGACGGATAGAAGAATGAATTATTCTGCTTAGGCAATGTAGAAGACCAGTCATTACGTGCAGTCAAATCCAAAGACAAATATTCCTTCCAAGCCAACTGTGCAGAACCAAATACTGAGTTCATGGCACGTTTGTAACCATCTTCATTTACTGAGTTAATCTGGTTAGCTGCATTCAACATCCAGGAACTCTTATCAACCATATTACCTACAGCAGCCCCCAATGTTTCATAACGCTGGTACATGAAGTTTGAACCCACATTGAAACCTAAACGGAAGTTATCGGTAATTTGCTTGTCACCTATCAACATGAATTCCGCATTTGATTCGAAGAAGTTTTCTTCACTGCGGTTCATTTCATCATTAGTAATAGCTGATACTGAAGTTTCATTATTGATACCATCGCCGGCATTCGTACTTTCAATACGAGTACGATAATAGTCGAACGCATATTTAGCAGAGAAATGCAACCAGTCAGTAAAGCTGATTTTTGCATTGTAATAACCGATGCACGCCAACGTTCATCTGAATTATGGCGTTGATGTAATACATAGTACGGGTTACGTACACCAGCTGACGGACCATGCCAGTTTACATGTACATGATCTTCATCTGAATATTGTTTCAAATCATCCAAACGGATATTATTAGGAATACCCATCAACTGGTTAATGGCACCATAATTACCATATTCCGGACGATCGGTAGCTTTTGTACGAGACAATGAAAGTTTACCGTCCATTGAAAGGTATTTGTTAAGCTCCGTACCGGCATTTAAATCAATATTCGTACGACTCAATTCTTCATTCGGGAACACTCCTTTATTACTTGACTGACCAAATGACGCACGGTAATGAGAAGTTTCTGTACCGTTCTGAATAGAAACATTGTGAGTCTGAGAGAAACCGGTTTCAAAGTAATCTTTCAACTTATCTCCGTAAGCCAGATACGGATAAGTCTCACCATTCCATGCTTCTTTCAAATCTCCATTCAAAACAGGTCCCCAGCTTGAACCATCTTCATTTGAATAGATAGCTCCTACAGGACCATCTTCTGGATTTGTATTAATATGTCCCTGGCCATAACGTCTTTGCATGTCAAGCGTTTCAGCTACATTCGTCCAAGTAAAGTTACCACTATAACGGATACCAAAACCATCTTTTTAGAACCTTTCTTTGTAGTTACCAAGATAACACCATTACCGGCACGGCTACCATAAAGAGCTGCTGCATTCGGGCCCTTTAACACAGAAATACTTTCAATATCGTCCGGATTGATGTCTAACGAAGCACCACCACGGTCTACACCACCATAGAAAGAAGCGTCAGAAGTACTGTTATCACTGAACGGTACTCCATCCACAATCCACAACGGTTGGTTATTGTCGCTCAATGAAGAGTTACCACGAATCGTAATCTTGGTAGAACCTCCCAAACCGGTAGATGAAGTATTCATTGACAGACCGGCTACCTTACCTTGCAAAGCACTTGTTACAGAAGGGTCACCCGTTTTGTTCAGTTCATCACTCTTCAATTCCTGTACAGCGTATCCCAGCATTTTTTTCTCACGCTTGATACCCAAAGCGGTAACGACAACCTCATCCAATACCTCCGTATCTTCATGCATGGTCAAGTCAATCACTTCTTTGCCTTCTACCTTCATCTCGACACTCTTATAGCCAATATAAGAGAACTGAAGCACCGCATTTCCCGGTACGTTCACAGTATAATTTCCATCGTAATCAGTAATACTACCATTGGTAGTTCCTTTTTCCATGATAGTCACACCAATCAATGGTTCACCTGTCGCATCTACTATACGTCCGGTAATCGTCTTCTTTGCAGCACTCTGTGCAGGTGACTTCTTTACCGTGGAATTATCCATAGACAAATAAACGACTTTATCGTCTATTTTATAGGAAATATTTTTTCCACTCAAAGCCTTGCTCAATACTTCCTGCAAAGAAGAATCAGTTACATTCAAAGATTCAAGTTGAACAGAAGCAAGCTTATCGTCATAGAAGAACTGATAATCCGACTGAGCCTGGATTTCTTTAATCACACTTCCCAAACTGGGATTAGACAGTGAAAGATTAAACTGCGCCGAAACCCACTGAAAAGGAGCTGCGGACAAGCCTAAAAAAACTAATGTCCTGAGATATTTTCCCGAACATAAGGATTGCATTTTCCTTCTAAAATAAATTCTTTTTAAGGTTAAACATAATCTTGTTATTTTAAATTATTACTACAATTTCCGATAGTACATATATAACAGCCACCCTATGTAAAACACTTACTCAAATTCATTATTTTTTTCGGGAAATATAAAAATCGGCAAACACCTCATAAATGCGTGTTTGCCGAATCGGATTTTACTCCATGGGTTCAATCAAAACCTTATCACTCTCTATCTTGTATCTTATCGGAATACTATTTTGCAAGGTCTTCATCACATCCTCAAGTTTTTCTTTTTTCTCTATCATACCCGAATAGGTATGCTCCAGATCAATGTCCGTACGCACTTCAATCTTGACATGATATAAATCTTCCAGCACCTTGGCAATATCTTGAATCGTTGCATTCTGGAACGGAACCATGTTATTTCGCCAAATACCATCATAAGCGAATTGGTTTCTTTTACCACCATCTTATGGTTGTTCTTTTCTACAATGGCTTTCTGACCAGGAAGCAAAACAATTTTTGAATCATCATTAGCAGATTCTACAAGCACTTCTCCTTCTATAAGTGAAGTCTCTGCACGGTATCCTTGTCATAGCTCCTCATATTAAAAAATCGTACCATGCACTACCACGGTCATCAATTTTACTCTCTACCGTAAACTTATGCTTACCTGTTTGCCGAGCTACTTCAAAATAGGCTTCCCCATTCAGTCTGACTTTCCGGTTGTCATTTGTAAAAGTTTCCGGATACTCAAACATACTTCCTTTATTCAACCAAACCTTGGTTCCATCTGCTAGCTCAATCTTTCTTATCTTATTGTCTGCGTAAACCCTTATCATATCCTCGCTTGCCAACCCCTTAAAAGACAGCCATCCTATAAGCACAAGCACAAGCACGGCCGCTGCATATCGGGTCCACAAAAAGAGGTGCTTCATCTGTTTTTTCTCCTTCTTTTCCGAAACCACAGACATCTCAACAGGCTGTACAACCGATTTCAGTCGTTGCATGGCTGCGTTTATTTTATCTTCTTCGTCATATTTCCACTTTCCCAGATGATACAACTCCTCTATGGAAAACAAATACTTTTTGTTTTCGGACGAAGCACTGATATACTCATTCAGTGCCTTCATGTCTTCAGTAGTCGCAGTTCCCTGAAGATACCTCCATATAATATCATCACTAATTTTATTCATACACACCTAAAAAACAAATTATTAATAAAAGCAGATGACTGAGCTTTACACGCAGTATCTTCAATGCTTTGTACATATGGGCTTCTACTGTTCTCAGGGAAATACCAAGTATGTCGGCAATTTCCTTATTCTTCATCTCGTAGAGATAGCTCATTTTAAAAACTTTCCGGCTCTGATCCGGTAAGTCATTGATGGCAGATAGAATTTCCTTCTTCAACTCCATATTCTCCAACCGTGCCATTACCTCAGAGTTTTCATAATTGTAATAGGCAATCTTCTGGGCAAAAAACTCTTTTTCCTCCGAAGTATAACTATCCACTACCGATTTATGCTTCAGAAAATTGATGGACCTTGTATAAACAGACTTATATAAAAAAAGACTTGATGTGATCATCAAAATCAATCTTGCTTTTATTGTTCCACAATTCAACAAATACATCCTGAACAATATCTTCCGCATCATCCTCACCTACCAGACGGGTTGCATAAAACAACAATGCAGAATAATGCTGTTTAAACAAGCCATAATATATTGTTTCAAAATTATTTACAGACATAAGTGATCAGATTTGGTATTTATCACAAAGATAAATTTTAAAATCTATTTCAACAACTTTTATGCAAAGTCATCCACTAATACCTGTTCTTTATAATTATGCCGACAATTCTATCAAAGAGCTATCTTTATTTTCCTGAAAACAATCTTCTACCTATAATTCCTTTATACTGATGGCTACCCCACCACTGGGTGCCAGCTTTTGTCTGAGTTTAGTCTTATGACTTACCGTCCGTGTTTCTATTACATATTCCTTTGGATTTGTCCGCCAATCGGCTTTTTTTCCGTCTGCATAGATAACGGCTTGATATTTCTTGCCTTTCGGCAGAAAGCTGAAGTCGATAAGGGCTTCACGGCTGTTTTCATCCGTAATGCCTCCTACATACCATTCATTTTTTCCTTTGGCCTTACGGGCAATTGTGATGTAATCTCCCGGTTCAGCTTCTAATATATAGGTATGATCCCAGTCAACTGCCACATCCTTAATAAACTGAAACGCATCCGGATATTTCTCATAATTCTGATACAAATCGGCAGCCATCTGAAGCGGACTATACATCGTGACATACAAAGCTAATTGCTTTACTAATGTAGTACCAACTTTGCCTTGTTACTGCCATACACTGACAAGTCTCCCTCAAAAATACCCGGGGTGTAATCCATCGGACCTCCCATCAGACGGGTAAACGGAAGTATGGTCTGGTGGTCCGGACGAATGCCGTTGAATGATTCAAACTCTGTTCCTCGTGCCGACTCCTGTGCAATCCAGTTAGGATAAGTACGACATAAGCCGGTCGGACGAACCGCTTCGTGCGAATTGACCATAATCTTATACTGGGCCGCCTTTTCTGCCACACGGTTGTAGTGGTTCACCATCCACTGTCCGTCGTGATGTTCACTACGTGGAATAATCGGTCCCACATATCCGGTTTTCACCGCATCGTATCCGTTATCTTTCATGAAACGAAACGCATCATCCATCTGACGCTCATAATCAGCCACAGACGAGGTGGTTTCATGGTGCATGATAATCTTTACCCCTTTGGAAGCCGCATACGCCTGTAACTCCTTCACGTCAAAATCTGGATAAGGAGTAGTAAAACTATAGATAAACTCTTTGGCATACGCATAGTTATCTTCCCATCCTTCATTCCATCCTTCCACCAGCACGGCGTCAAATCCATGTTTGGCTGCAAAGTCGATGTATTCTTTCACATGAGCCGTATTGGCTCCATGATGCCCGTTAGGTTTCAGTTGCTTGTAATCAGTCTCTCCTATCACGACATCCTGCGTGTCGGTATAGGCCCATGTAGAACCTCCACCCGTGAAATATTCCCACCATACACCGACGTATTTAGTAGGTTTTATCCATGAAGTATCCTCGATTTTACAAGGCTCATTCAAATTCAGAATCAGGTTGGAAGCCAGTATATCGCGGGCATCGTCGCTCACAATAATCGTACGCCACGGTGTTACACTTCCAGTCTGAATGTATCCCTTGTTCCCATTCTTATCGGGCGTCAAATGTGCACTCATAAGATAAGTTTCTGCATCCAGGTTCAAATGCATAGCCGGATAGTTTACCAGTGCAGCCTCATGAATATTAATATACAGTCCGTTATCCGACTTCAGCATCAGCGGAGTCTGTACAGCCAGATTCGGAGTCGGCGATTTACAAGCCAAAGGCTCATTACGGGCTTCATCAATTAAAAGAGGTACTTCCGAAAGGCGGGAAGTAGTTATCTGAAACTCATTGGTATCGTAGTCAGCCGGAATCCAGAAAGCTTTATGATTACCAGCCAGCTGAAATTCTGTCAATTCTTCTTTTAGGGTAAAATGACGCAGATTACTTTGCACAGGGAATTCATAACGGAAACCCAGACCGTCATTAAACAACCGGAAGCGGATATTCAGAAGTCTGCCGGATTTTTCTTGTTTCAGGGCCACCCACAACTCTTTGTGATGGTCTCTAATCTCGCTGTTCTGCCCCCACACTGTTTTCCAGACCGTATCGCAACTATCTATCTTTGTTTCTACTACGCTGAAATTACGGTCAAATGCAATCGAAGGAGTTATCTGAAAGCCCATTTTACTTTCTTTTATCACTTCTTTTTCTTTGTATATCAACGAATAGACTGGTTTGCCTTCGTCTGATAGATGAAACTGCATCTTGAAGTTTCCGTCGGGCGAGGTCAATGTCTGTGCATTCACCGTTACAGATGCCGCCAGCAACCCAAGTAATACAAAAATCGTTCTCATCGCTGTATATTTTTTATGTTCGTCATATCTGTTTTCATATATAACAACCATACAAAAAAAACACTTACTGCATGACGCGCAATATGAAAATAAAATACCCCTTCTATATTTCCGAGAATCCCTTTATCTATTCTCTGTTTCACACTGTGGGATTTGTATCCCACTGTGTGAAATATGTATCCCACACTGTGGTTTTTGTATTTCACAGTGTGAAACAGAGAATATGCCACAGCAAAATGACTTATATATAAAAGGAAGGATGTTTTATTAATATTGAAGCAAAAAAGCTTCCGCACAAGGCAAGAAACGGTCATGTCCTTTCGCATTCAAATGAGCTGTATCGTTTACGCCTTTATTCTGAAAATAAATCTTGCGGAAAGCATCGCTTTGCGCAAAGATATTTCCCTTACGTGCTGCGTCAAAAAACAGGAATACTGTAACGCCCGCACACCTCCAATGTCGCATCCACGACTTTCTCGGCTGCACTGCCTGAAAAATTTTTTTTCCGTGCCAGCAGGTAAAGAAAAACAGCTTGGACAGAAGGATACTTTACAATA
>ENA-OQAL01000419-OQAL01000419.1-human-gut-metagenome-genome-assembly--contig:-NODE-419-length-10034-cov-2.325023_pt1 | contig 10034 bp, 11 predicted proteins | sample MGYA00242491_ERZ504519 | MGnify/ENA primary metagenome ERZ504519 (study PRJEB26092, sample SAMD00036260) | human gut metagenome | host: Homo sapiens | study: EMG produced TPA metagenomics assembly of... | reverse complement strand
AACCAAAACGTAAAGGCGGGTTTCGTATCTCATTCGACACGAACGCCTTACTCTTTACCCCCTTGCTACTGCCTTGGATTAGCCTCACTCCAGTCCGATGGACTTCATGGTGTGGAGCTTCAAGGACTTGACCTCAAGCGTGCCGGATTCGGCAACAAGTTTGATGGCTCGTGGGCCTTCGGAAGCGTAGCTGAAGGAGCTCATGGCCTGACGGCCGTCGTTACGTACACTTCCACGCAGCCGCGATCCACAAACACGCGCAGCTTGAGCTCGCCGGAAGCCAGTTCTTCGGCGGAAAGCGGCGCGGTACGGTAGCCACGATCGCCCTGGGCTGCGGCCTGACGGTCGATCACCACGCGGCCGATCTGATCGTCGAACGCCACATACGTGTAAGAGCCATCCTCAGTCGCGTGAATCTTCAGACCGGCGCGTTCCGCGGTGGAAGCGTTGAGATCGATGGTCATTTCGATTTCAACGGCTTCGGCATCGTCGGCAATGGTCTGCTCGCCATTGACGTCCAGCGAGATCGCACCGAAATCGGTGGTGTTTTCGCGCAAGCCCTCCATTTCGGCAACCGGAGCGGTGTGCAGATCGCCGTCGGCGCCCAGGGTGATCTCACGCGGAAGGGTCAGGTTGCCGCACCAGCCGTCATCCTGCATCGGAATCGGCTCAACGAACGGGCTCATCCAGCCGTATACGATCTGGCGCTCGCCATCGTTGAAGGACTGCGGAGCGTAATAGTTGTGGCCGCAATCCCACAGGCGAAACTCGGTTTCCGGCTGGAACGCCTCGCCCGGGGTCCACGTGCCGATCATGTAGCCGGCGTTGGAAACGTTGCGGTTCATGAAACCGGAGGCCTTTGCGCCCATGGCGGAGAAGCCGATGACCCACTTCTCATTGCCCTCGGCGTCCTTGATCGGGAAGAAGTCCGGGCATTCAAGCATGAAGACGTTCGGATCCGGGTGTTCGAACAGCACACGCTCGTAGGTCCAACGAACCATGTCATCGGAGGAGAACAGCCACATCTGGCCGCGCTTTTCTACGGAGGAGACACCGAAGGTCATGTACCACTTGTCTCCGGTCTTCCATACCTTCGGGTCACGGTAGTGGTGGTCGACCTTATCGAGCGGGCAATCGATGATCATGCCGCGCTTGGTGGCGCTGGTCAGCTCGTCGTTGTCTGGTTCGGCGATCATCTGCACCTGCCAGTCGCCGCCGGTGTTGTCGATGCCGTTGGCCCAGCGGTGGCCGGTGTAGTAGAACTTGAGCTCGCCGTCATCGCCGATCGCTGCGGAACCGGAGAACACGCCGTCCTTTTCCTCTTCGAGAGTCGGGGCGAACATGATCGGCTCACGCTTCCAGTTGAGCATGTCGTTGGAGGAGACGTGACCCCAGTGCATCGGGCCCCACTGGGTGCGTACGGGTGCAGCTGGTAGAACACGTGCCAACGGCCCTTGTAGAAGCACAGGCCGTTCGGATCGTTGATCCAGCCGCCGTTGGAGGCGATGTGGAACTTCGGATACCAACGGTTGTTGCGCGCGGCGGCCATGGCTGCAACGCCCGCCTCCGCCTGTGCCAGAGCCTCGCTGTGGTTCTTGATTTCGTGAAGGACGGGTGCGTCCGGGGTGAAGCCAGTCATCGTTGAATAGCCTTTCTTGTGATTGTTGAATTGCTGCTTATTGAGTTTTGAGTAAAAGTTGTAAGAATGCTGCCCGAAGCGGAAAAAGGGGAAACGCTTCGAGCAGCACGATTCAGTTATGTTCTTGGCCGGACTTGCGATTGCGTTCAGGCGTTCGCTTCTGCAGCGGCCTGGGCCTTGAGCTGCTTGTCGGTGTAGAACGGATCACCGCCGACTTCCTGGTCGTCCTTCTTGATCACGAAGAAGCCGTAGATCAGGGCTGCCAGCACGATGCCGGAGATGGTGAAGAAGGTCGGGCGATCGCCCATGGCGTCATGCAGGGCGCCCATCGGGGTGGAGAAGATCACCTGGCCGATCTGGGAAGCGATCTGGAAGCCCACCATGTACAGGGTTGCCGACAGCTTGGTGTCGAAGTGCAGAGTGAAGTAGCGGAATGCCGGCAGGCAGAACAGCGGTACCTCGATGGAGTGGAACAGCTTGACGATGGAGACGCTGACCGGATCGTGGAACACGCCGCACAGGCCGATGCGCAGGAACATCACGGTTGCACCGAGCAGCAGGGAGTTGCGCACGCCGATCTTCTTCATGATGATCGGAACAACACCCATCATGGCGGACTCGAGGAACACCTGGAAGGAGTTCAGGGTGCCGTAGGTGGCGTTGCCGATTTCAGTGGTGGAGAAGAGGGAAGCGTAGTAGTTCGGGAACATCTGCTGATCGAACACGGTATAGAAGGTGTTGGTGAACAGCATGAAGACGATGAGCACCCACAGGGTCGGCATCTTCAGAACGGAAATACATTTCCTTGAAGGACGGGTTGGTCGGAGCCGCGTTCGGATCAGCTTCCTTCTTGAGCTCTTCCTTCTGCTCGGCCGGAACCCAGAAAGCGTAGATGCACAGCATGCCGAGGCCGCAGATGGAGCCGACCCAGAAGTTCAGCAGCGGGTTGATATTGAACAGGAAGCCTGCACACAGCGCCACGATGGCGTAGCCGAATGAGCCCCAAGCTCGGGACTGGCCGTATTCGAAGCCGAACTTGCGGGAGTAGCGTTCGGTGAGTGCCTCGAACAGGGAGCAGCCGGCCATGAAGCCTGCGGACAGCACGATGGAGCCGATGAGCACGCCGATGAAACGGGTGGTGCCGCCGGCTGTCAGCATCGGGGCATACACGAACTGCACGAACGGGCCGACGAGCGCTGCGATGGCGGAGACGAAGATCACGAGCTTACGCTTGATGCCCAGTTGGTCCTGGATGGCGCCGTAGGCGAACATGATGACCAGGGTTGCCAGGGAGTTGATGGAGTAGATCTGGCCCTGCTCGGCGGAGGTCATGCCCAGACCGTGGGCCGGGTCGGTAAGCCAGCGGGAGAAGAAGGACCACCAGATGCCCCACGAGCAGAAGAACATGAAGATGCCGAAGGAGCTCTGCAGGTAGGAAGGATTCTTCCATGCAGATCGAGTTGTACTTGCCATGTTGTTGTTTCTCTGTTTCTCTTTGTTTGTGCCGCTGCCGCGCGGCACCTCGGTTGTGTGCCGATGTTGTGTTATGCCGTCATTCACCCAGCTGCCGTGCCAAGTGGATGAACATGGTTAAATAATAGCGCGTCAAACGATTGACGTCAATCGATTGCGTAAGTAATTCCAACGCTTTTTGGAAGTGTTGGAATTAAGCCGAATGGGGGATAAAAAAGAGGCCTCTCGGCGTGTCGTAACGGACACGTCAACAGGCCTTTCATGTGGTCTTAGATCGCGAAACTTAGCTGCGAACCGATCCCTTTTCTATCAGCGCGCAATGGATCTTCGCAGGAATCGGCGAATCCAACGGCGGCATGGGAGCGGTGGTATTCGGCCAAGACGAACTGTCGACGGGCTTGCGTTCGATCATCGAAATAAGCTTGCATGCGGCCCAATAACCCATCTCATAGTGGGGCAGTTCCACCGTGGTCAGCTGCGGTTCCAGCGTTTCGGCGAACACGCGGTGGTTGTCGACGCCGACGATGGAAACGTCCTTGCCGACGGTCAGTCCGCGGCGTGCCGCACATTCGTACACATACCATGCACGCGCATCATTGAAGCAAAAGAAACCGTCGGGATTGCGTTCGTCAAACAGTTTGTCGACGGCACGCAACGCAGGACCATTATTGAGCACATTGCATACCAGCGAAGGATCATAGGCGAAACCGGAATCCTGCAATGCCGCCTGATACCCGGCAAAACGGCCATCCTGCGCAATCATGTTTTCCGAGCATCCGATGTAGGCGATACGCTTGCAATCGGCCTGAATCAGCCGTTTCGTGGCATCATAGGCGATTTGGAATTCGTCCGGCTCGATGCTGGGAATCTGGTTGTCGGCATCGGTGGCATCCACCATCACCACCGGATAATCGCCGAGCGAGGCTGGCACGCTCGCAATGCGATTCGACATCTTCGAATAGAAGAAACCGTCCACGCCATACCGTTTCAGCGTGGCGATTTCGTTCTCTTCGCTCGCCCTGCCATCGGTGCTGACCGTGATGATCATGTACCCGTAGGTGCTTGCCGCGTCTTGCGCGCCCAGAATGATGCCGCCTGCGTACGGCGTGGTGGCAACTTCCTCGCTGATGAAGCCGAGAATTCGCGTGCGGCAAGTGCGCAGGCTGCGCGCCAGAGGATTGACCGTGTAGCCGAGTTCGTCTGCCTTCTCGCGTACGAGCGCGGCCAAAGGGGCTTTCACACGTCCTTCATCCCTGCCGTTAAGCACCAGGGAAACAGTGGAAATGGACACCCCTGTCGCTTCGGCAATTTCCTTCATCGTAGTCATATTCGCTACACTATACCCAAATCAATAAGAAAAGCGCGCCATTCCTTATAAATAGCGCGCTTTTCGATTTTTCTGACGATCTAACAGTTTATTGCCTGATTTATTCCGACAGGATTTTGTCCACAAGTGCCTGCTTGGCGTGGATCTGACCTTCGAAACCCGGGCGAATGTCGAGACGGATCACCACGTCGGTGCGATAGCCCTGGCCAGCCAGCTTCATGGTGGCGTCGCGAATCACCTTGAGCACGTCGTCGATGTCGCCTTCGATGTTGGTGAACATGGCGTTGGTTTCACTCGGCAATCCGGATTGACGGATCACGTCGACCGCCTGCGCCACGTACGTGGACTTTTCAGGGCTTGCGCCGGCGGGGGAGATGGCTACTGCGGCAAGCGTGTTGATATACGGTTTGCCGGTTTCCGGGTTGATCGGCACTTCCTGCTTTTCCGCATTGCGATCAAGGGTCATGTTCGTTCCTTTCGTTGCGTTCCTATCGGCCTGATACGACTTGGATTGGCTGGTGCGGATTTGGCTGTCAGCGCCATTTCCAAGCGTGATCCATCGGTCCGGATCCGTGACCGAGGTCAAGCTGCGCCTCCAGGGCGCCCGTCAGATACAGTTTTGCACTATCGACGCTTCCGGCAATGTCTCGCCAAGCGCCAGATGCGATGCGATCGCCGAAGACAGCGTGCATCCGGTGCCATGCGTGTTCGGATTATTGATACGACGCGCGCGGAACCAAGTGACTTTGCCGCTCGGTTCAACGAGCACATCGCTGGCATCCTGCGTGCCATGACCGCCTTTGACGAGCACCGCGCAGCCGAAATGGCCGGCGAGCATATGGCCTGCCGTCACCATGTCGTTCTCACTGGAGATGCTTTCGCCATTCTCGTAGTCGATCGCGTCGGCACCCTGTTCGACGGCCAGCTCGCACAGCGCCTGGGTCTCCGGCATATTCGGCGTGATGACGGTGGCCAGCGGGAACAGCTTGGAAGTCAGTGCCGCAATCGCGTCGCCTTCGATAAGCTTCGCACCGGACGTTGCCACCATCACCGGATCAAGCACAATATTCGTGGCATCATGCGCAATCAGACGGTCGGCGATCACGTTGATGAGCTCCACGCTCGACACCATGCCGATCTTCACCGCGACCGGCGGAATATCTTCAAATACTGCGTCGATTTGCGCGGCGAGCATTTCCGGAGGAGTGTTCGTGACCATGGTCACGCCTGTGGTGTTCTGCGCGGTCAGCGCCGCGATGGCGGTCATACCGAACACGCCATTGGCAAGCATGGTTTTCAAATCCGCCTGAATGCCGGCACCACCGGAGGAATCCGATCCCGCGATGCTCAATACCGGTGCCAAAGTGCTGGTCATGAATGACTCCTTACTTGCTTTTGCTTGCTTATGATGCGAAGTTCTGAAATATTCGTGATCCGTGATTGCTATTTGCGCAGTATGTGCCCATGCTTTGCATCACCGCGCACTGCCTTCCATCGCGAAACCATATTGCGGGTCGCCTCTTCCGGATCGCTTGCGCCGGCAATGGCCGACACCACAAACCAGCCGGCCGCCTTCGAATGTGCGAGCATCTCCATATCGTCGGCGGTCACTCCACCGCCGACCACAACCGGAAAATCACTCGCATCGCAGATCGCATTGATCTGCGCCTCGTCGAGCGTATGCCCGGAACCATCGTTGCCACCAACGGAAGCTTCCGGCTTGGTGGTGGACACGTGCAACGGGCCGGCCCCGATGTAGTCGATGCAGCCGGCAGGCAGCTCGTTGATCAGCTTCACCAGGCTTTCCGTTTCGGCAGACAAGCCCACAATGGCATCTTCCCCAAGCAACGCGCGGGCTCCTGCGGTTCCAAGTCGGTTTGCCCAATATGCACGCCGTCAACTTTGATGCCCTTGTGACGTGCCTGCCAAACTACATCCACGCGATCGTCGATCACAAACGCCACGGAATCGGATTTGCCATTGTTCTCGATAACCTGCGCGATATCGCGTGCCATGCTGGTGATGTCTTTCGCGTCGGTGTTCTTGGCTCGCAGCTGGATGAACGTTGCGCCCCCGCGCAACGCATCCTCAATCACACCGGTAATAGTACGGCTCTTGCAATCCTGCGGGCCGACCACAAAGTAGGCGCTCATATCGAATGTATCGCGCATCGATGCATATGAATAATTGTTCATATAATCAACCCTTCTCGGTAAGTGATTCAGAAAGCCTACAATGTGAACCGGCAATCGTCCATATTTTCCACATACGCAATTGCCGAACCTGCATGATATGCCGAATACCATGCAGGGTTCGGCAAAGCCTAGTCGATGATGATTTCGGAAGCGGCGACTTCCTCGGCGGTGACGTTCCAAAGCGCGTCAAGCAGCGCCACTTGGAAAGATCCGGGACCGGACGATTTCGCTTCGGCGATTTCGGAAGCCCTGTTATACAGCAATGATGCCGAAATCGCGGCGACAAGCGGTTCGGCCACGGCCAGATACATTGCGGTAACGCCGCCGAGCGAACAGCCGGCGCCGGTGATCTTCGTCATCATCGCGCTGCCGCCGGGCAAACGGAACACGCGCTCGCCGTCAGTCACCAGATCGACTGCTCCGGAAACGGCCACCGCGCCGGCTCCAACAGGGGAATATTTCGCAAGATGACGAGCCACTCGTTTGGCCGCGTCAACGGCGGAATCGACTTCGTCGACGGCTTCCACGCCTGCCGGGCGAGTGCCGGGAACGGTGGAATCATGCTGTGCCAAACCCCACATCGCATCGAGCGCGATGATTTCGCTCGCATTGCCGCGCACAATGGTCGGCGGATATGTGCGGAACGATTCGAGAATGGCGGTACGGGTTTTGCCGATGCCCGCGGCGACCGGATCAAGTACCCACGTCTTGCCGTTCTTGTGCAGTTTGTAGGCGATTTCCGGTAGCGCGTCCTTGAAGAACGGCAGGAGTGTGCCCACATTGATGTAGTTCGATCCGGCGATTTCCGCGGTGTCGATCACGTCGTCAGACAGGAAGCTCATGGCTGCGGTGCCGCCGGCGGCCAGCTGCGCGTTGGCCACAAGATTCATCGTTACGAAATTAGGTGGAACGACTGTGCCAAAGGTGTGGTTTCGCGTACGCCGTTTACTGCCTGCGCAATCTGTTCACGCAATGCAGCTGCATATGAGTCATCGCTCATTGTCTGCTCCCTACGTTGGTCCTAACCAACAGGTTCAAAGGGTCAGGCATTTGCCTATCTCAGCTTCCGCTTTCGCCGGAAGCCCCCCTGCATGTACATAACATGTCTAACCTATACAAAGGTGCTGACAGTGGCACGTTTTGCATAAACGAACAATCGACACGTTCCAGTTGGATGCCGGTCCACTTGTTATCTGCGCGTTGCGCCGTCGGGCCAGTCGATTCCAGGATCGGGCGAATGCAATACGTTCTCGTAAATGTCGTTGCGCACGTAAATTTCGCAGGCGCCTTCCGACCATGTGCTTTTCCAAGGTGTCTTGTTTCGGCGATTTTGATTTTTCGTGTAATGGTTTCTGTCGTAACCAAGGTCGGAGAAGAAAAATGGCTGATACAGAGTGTCGTAGAATTCGGGCTCGCCCCACGATTTCCATGTTTCGATGTCTTTCTTTCCCGCATAGGGTCAACGCACCATTCCCACGACGAATAGCTTCGTCCCTTGTATGCATTGGCAAGAAGCGTATGGTCGAAGTAAGGGGCTGAATCGATAAGGGCGCTGCCGTACCAAGAAGTGTAGTCGATGCAGTCGGTGCCGCCACAATATCCGCCTTTGTCGATGATTTTGTTGATTTCTGGATTGGAAGCGGTGTCGTTCTTGCTGACGCGTGTCCAGCCTGCCATCCAACGGTATTGCTCCAAATGGTTGGTTTTGATAAAAGACGCTACCGCCCGGGAAGACGAATAGTCGTACCGAATATCGCAAATACTGGCGCTTGCCGTCCAATACACGCTGACAAGCATGAAGATAAGACCGAGGATTTTGAAGAAACGGAGATACCGTTCCGTTTTCTTCGGTCCAAGAAGAGTCATAACACGGTTGTTGAGATTACGGATCCACTGAGGCCAATCGTTGGAATTGATTTTTCGATATCGCAATCGATGGCGAGAATGGCGATGAAGAATCCCAAGATGATTCCCGCATGATGCATGGAAAGATGCGCGGTGAACGCAACGCTTATACCCAAGTATGTGGTGAGCAGCAATGATGCGGTTTTCCGGCGTAGGCAAATCTGAATAAGAAAACACCACATCAGGCATGACATTACGCACGGCATAAACAGCTCGCTTGGCGTGAGGGCGATGAACTGCATATTGCCATCCGACAGGGTTGAAGTGAACACGTCTCGGAAGGCATTACCAGCCAGGTGTTGAGGCGCCGCAGAGTTTTTCGAATTCCTCGAGGATCTGCACCTTGGCAAGAGCGTCTTCGAAGGTGATGACGCCCTTGTTGACGAGTCTCGCCAGATCTTGGTCAAGCGTATGCATGCCTTCCTTTTCGCCGGATTGCAGCACGGTACGAATCTGATGCGCCTTGCCTCCGCGAATCAGCGCGGCCACGGCCGGAGTGTTGATCATCACTTCGGTGGCAGGAGCGCGGCCATGCCCGCTGGCACGTGGAATCAGGGTTTGCACGACCACCGCGCGCAGAGTGGATGCCACCTGCACGCGAATCTGCTGCTGCTGATTTTCCGGGTACACGTCGATCAGACGGTCCACGGTCGAACCGGCGTCCTGCGTGTGCAGGGTGGCGAACACCAAGTGGCCGGTTTCCACGGCGGTCAACGCGGTGGAAATGGTTTCGAGGTCTCGAAGCTCGCCCACTTCGATAATGTCGGGATCTTCACAAAGCGCGCGTTAAGCGCTTCCGCGAAACTTTTTGGTGTCGGTTCCCACTTCACGCTGGCTCATCACGCAACGCTTGTGTTGATGCACGAATTGATCGGGTCTTCAATGGTGATGATATGGTCGGCGCGTTCGGCATTCGCTCTGTCGACAATCGCGGCGAGCGTGGTGGATTTGCCGGAGCCGGTCGGACCGCATACGAGCACGAGTCCACGCGGCAGTAACGTCAGATCGGCGATATGCGGGTCGAGACCAAGCTCCTGCGCGGTTTTGATTTCCGTGGGAATGGTTCGTAATGCCGCGCACACGCCCAAACGGTCGCGGTATACGTTGACGCGGAATCGCAGCAGATCGCCGATGGAGAATGAAATATCAAGTTCCAAATCGTCTTTGAACCGTTCCATCTCCAGCTCGTTGGTCATCACTTTGATGGCTTCATACGTGCGGTCCTTGTTCCACACGCTCAGCCTTTGGCGGGGCGGCAGCTTGCCATCACGCGCAGCATTGGCGGATCGTTGACCACCAGATGAAGATCGGACGCGTCAATTCCACCAGCTGGCATATGGCAGCCTCGAATTCCGGATCCGCATCGGGATGTTCGGCATGCAATGTTTCTTTGACTGGTGTCGCTTTGATTCTGCGTTGTCCGGGAACAGCGTCCTCGTCGGAATCATTGGTTTCGGCACTATGAAATCCACGATTAGCCTGTTGTTCATATTGG
>ENA-OQAL01000418-OQAL01000418.1-human-gut-metagenome-genome-assembly--contig:-NODE-418-length-10049-cov-2.019452_pt1 | contig 10049 bp, 17 predicted proteins | sample MGYA00242491_ERZ504519 | MGnify/ENA primary metagenome ERZ504519 (study PRJEB26092, sample SAMD00036260) | human gut metagenome | host: Homo sapiens | study: EMG produced TPA metagenomics assembly of... | reverse complement strand
CTGTAATCGTTTTTTGCCATCCATATTTCTTTCCACAAACAATAATGCACAACAGAATAGTGCAGTAGCTATTGTCTGGCGAACCACATTAATGAGTATAAGAAATACCCACCACACAAAAAAGAAACAGTCAGTAGAACTTTTGAACATGGCATATTATATATAACAATATATATTAAACCTATGAATATAAAGCTTGTAACAATAAATATAGACTGATACCAACTACCTGCAAAATCAATGCATAGCTTGTTAAGCCATAGAAATATTGGCTCCATTGGTGGAGGTGTGCCATTATATATCTGTTTATAAGTTGGAACATATGTAAAAAAATAATCTGTTCCAACTCCATATCGGAATCCAGATATTGTGAATAAAAATCAAAAAAACAATAGCAAAAGGTAAAACCTCTGCTCTTTTATTTAATTTATCTGCAACACATACCAAAAGTATGCAGCAAAAAACAGATGTTATATAAATAAACATTCTTTCCTTATTTTGATGTTTTATATTCACAAAAAGGGGTTTTGTTCAAGAAATTCATCCCATAGAACAAACAGCATAGCCGGTTGATCAAATACGACTAACGCTTCATAAACCATTGCCATACATGTCTAAAGACATCCGCCCTTGAGACATGTATGAGACCAGACGCAAACAGAGCTCCGTAAGCCACGGCCAATCCGCGAAACTTCTTCATCATCAATAAAGTTCGGTTTGGATGACGAAGAATTACATATGCAGTAAGTAGCAAATTCAGCGTCAATGGCAATCCGGCAACTTGCGCTCCAGCTTTGAGCAATGATGTAGCGACGAAAAACAGAGAGTGCATCCATGGAAGACTCCTTGCTGATTATGCGACTATCTGATCACGCAGATGCAAGTACGCGAACGGGAATATCAGTCTGTGGTTACTGCAAGACCGAGGTAATATCTGAGCCTTGGAATCGAGTGGACCGACAGGTACGTGTTTCGTCCAAGAAATGTCCAACTTCGATATACATGACGGGTACTTCGTTATCAGGCAAATGCAAAAGTTTGCGGGTTTTCTTTTCTGCAGTTGCCGTAAACATGGTATTGAGCGGACAAGCTCCAATTCCCAGAGATTCCAAAGATAATAGTAGTGACATTCCGAACAGGCCACCGTCGGTATATCCCTCATTGCGCTCATAAGATGTCATAAACGCGCGCAAGTCAGAAGTAATCATCAGCAATGCGGGAGGGGCTGGATATCCATTAACACCACCTTGAATGTGCAAAGCCTTTGCGATAACTTCCTTGTCGAGAATGACATGCACTCTAGTGGGTTGCCTGTTACACACTGATGGAGTGCGCATGGACATCTGAATTGCCTGGTTAAGTTCGTCTAGGGACACCGGCTCATCAGCAAATTCACGAACTGAATGTCTATTTTCACTTAACGCAGCGAAGGAAAGATCTTTGTTATTGAGCTTGTCACTTTTACGGATAGATATGCTTCCACCATCGTTTGATTCGGCATTCATAATTCGTTGCCACTGATCTGTAGTGAATAACGATTGCTGCCAAGAAATATCTTTCTCCGCATCGAGATGACGCTGCATGTACTCATGAAGCGCAGCAAGACTTTCTTTGTACACAATGTTATTAGCGAAATTCAGATCTGCTTGTTCCAGACGCGTAAGCAGGGTCGGAAGCTCGTTAAAAACTTTTTTCCCAAACCCATAGCGAAAATTGTGATGGCTCAGCCCCTTTTCAATTTGATGGCTGAGAAACATCACTCGTGTCTCGATTCTTACTCGTTCATGGGGCATAATGCGAGAGTAGCTACGATTAAACCGCTTGGCTTGTGCCCACGAATCTTGATGTAGATGAATGCTTTGACGCAGATTCTTGAGAGGAACGATAAGCGGTTTTGGCATCCACTGTTCTACAGTGCTCTTCCAATTCATAATGACATTCCTTTGGCTCTTGATTAATGCTGATTTAGTGGTTCCGATACGCTGCTGTGTAAATAAGCTAATGACTGTTTACGTAATGAAGCGAGTAGAGTATTCGGCTGTGTATAGTCGATGTGGTTGCTTAGCAGGTCGCCACTGGTAACATGCCTGTCTTTTAGTGCCAGCGAATTCAGCAGGTCGAGCATGCGTGAGTTTGTGGTCTGCTTAACTGTAAAGAAGTGGAATGGTTTGTTGTACACAATAGAGAACACAGTGCCATGGAATGAATTTGTCACCACGGCTTTCGCATTGCGAATAAGGTTCACAAAAGTGTTAGGGGAAGCATTCCAGAAATAACGGTCCTGATTAAGTGTGTATCTTCGATGGCAGTACCGATGGTATAGACTTTCACGCCTAGCTTCTTGGCAAGCCGACGTGCGTAGGCATATACCTCTTTCTGACGGTTGTAGCCGTATACCAGTACGTAATCTTCAGTGGGAGTGCAATCGCTGGCGTCGGCGATTACGTCCCAATCATCCTTCTCAAGCAGAAATACTGGGTCAATGACGGATTGAACATTACTAATGCCGAGATCTTCAAGCATGGGCACCGACGACGGTTCACGTACAGACACGGCATCGAAATTGGAAATCAACCGACGATAACGATCTTTCTGATCGTCAGGAATTTCAGGCATGGCAATGCTGGCAGCATACGCTACTTTGCGAGCGCCCGCAGGCGACAAATGACAGGAAGAACGCATCATCTTTACCATTAAGCTTGTTCTTACAGTTCCAAATTTTGGTCGCTGCCACAAATATAGACGTCGGATTGGGGGGTGTCGGCCTCAATCTCGGCAAGGGTGCGGTAAGTTTTGGTACTCATAGGTACATAGTCCTCAAGGAACTTGCCGAACACTTTGCGCCCCTTGGTCAAATCAGGGGAAGCGTACGGATGGTACGAACCATACGAATGGGCAACGGTTGTGTGGATGTGTAGTAGTACTTGGGATTGAATCCAGCACCTTGGCATCCACGCCCATCTTGCGTAGAGCGGTGTTCAAGCCGTAAGTTTGCAGAACCGCGCCATAATTAGTTGGTCTGCTGCAAGTAATGGTGTAAGAAGTAATTAAGTCTTTCATAGAAGCCTCTTTCTCTGTGCCGACTGTCAAGAATTTGATTCAACGTATTCGAGTAATGCTTCATAGCCGCTAAACATAGGTTCGCTTTGAGCAAACGCCTGCCATGAACGTTCGGTATTGTTATCAAGCCGGAAGACCTTTTGGAATGTCTCATTCAGCTGGGTATTCCTAGGCTCAAACAGCCAGAAGAATTCCCGAAGCAACTTTTTTGGCGGCCGTTTTTCCATATGTCCGCTCGTACTCGCGTACTAATGACACGACTTCATTTAATTGAAGGTTGCGGCGTTTATCGATATATGCTTCCAAGGAAGAGATTTTCTTTGCCGGAGCGCCGGCATATACAGCGTTCCCCTCCAAACGGCCTGTCACCACGCTAACCAGCTCCGACGATGGTGTTGTCGCCGATCTCAGCTCCTTTGAGAATCAACGACTTTTGACCGATGAAACATTATTGCCAATATGAAACCGTTCCGCATGACCCCAGCACTTCACCCGTAAGGCGTTGTATTACTGCCCAGCTATAGTCATGTTGCAAAATAGAGCAGTCTGCGGTGATATGTACGTTATCGCCGATTTCAATCATCCAAGGTCTCTGAGTGTCGATTCTGATAGACCATGGCGTGTATAGATGCACATGTTGCCCCCACGTGCATCCCCCTGGCTTCGGAGCATGATACGTATTGTTCCGAGGAAGCCTTGTGTCCATAAACTAACCGCATCGCAAGTTGTTTAATGCTCATATTCTTCACTTACTCCGTTCCGGATGAATGCGCTTATAAAGTAGGAAAAACACGCCGTAAAGCGTTGTGGAGATGGCCATGAGTTTGAGCTGTAAGCGACGCCCATGAGGGAGCGTTACGGATTCAGTAATAGCTTTTATGTTTTGCCTGATGAAAGCACGAGTATCTCTCGCGAAATCTCGCCATTGCCGTTCTTTGGCGTGCCCTGTGACAAGAGCCTGATCATAAAAGGCTTACCATGCTTCTCATCTGTCCGTATAGCGCGAAAGGAAGCTGTTCAGGGAATTTTTGACGTACCAGCTCCACCATGTTCCTGATAGCTTTGTAACTACTAGGGGTAACTTCAGACGGTGTATTAGATACACTGCCCTCTATTTGTCGATAATGGTATAGCGGTGTCGAATCGTAAGTAGTTCGCTTGCTGGCAGCAAGTACATCATAAGTGAATTGATAATCTTCCCCGACTCTTTGACTTTCAGGGAAACGAATATTTCCGAGTACGGAACGTCTAATGAGTTTGCTCCAAGGTGCTATCGTCTGGTATCCCGGCAAATTGACGTATTTGAAAGATTCTGAAGTACTCATTATTAAATGGACATTAGGTTGGCAAAGATAAACCTGATGCCCATCAGAGTATTCCATGATGCTGCCGGTCATAGAGATGTCTGCGTCATGTTCTTCAAGCGCCCGTTGCAAAACTTCATACATGGTCGGTTCCAGCCAATCGTCAGAGTCGACGAATCCGATAAGTATGCCCCTGCTGGATTCAATGCCATTGTTTCTAGCGTTTGCTTGCCCTCGGTTCTCCTGATGAATGACACGGATCCTGCAATCTCTTGCCGCCCAAGCATCACACATATCAGGGCAAGCGTCCGGAGAGCCATCATCGACCAGAATGATTTCCAAATTTCGATACGTCTGGTCGACGATTGACTGTATACAACGGTCAAGATAACGTTCAACCTTGTACACAGGAACAATCACTGAAATCAGGGGGAGATCTTCAGTTCGGGTTTTCTCAGGCATGGCAGATGGATTAGTATTCATGCTGTGTACTTCCTCCTTGTGAATATCAGAGTGATAAGAGGCTTAAGTTCATAACATTGCACGAATGCAATAAGCAGCAGACAAATCGATGACCAGAATAGATAATGGCTACATTGATTCGCGGTTACCAAGGACTGGACAGTCAGCAGCGTCATGGTAATGGCCGTAGGAATCGGCCTCATATTGATGGACATCAGACGACGCACATCAATCACACGAACCACGAAAATCACCAAGCTACCGACAAACACGCCGAATGCAGCAGCTGAAATACCCCCAGTCATGTACGAGGATAGCGGTAAATGCGAGGCATGCTGCAGCTCCCACAACTGTAGCCACAAGTAACGGCTTTGTACGCATATAAGCCTGATAAATTGTGCCAAGAAAGTTGTTGATAGCACTAAGATAAAAGGCAAGCACAAGAATGGATATAAGAGGCCATGCCGAGTAAAACTGGCGCTGCATAAGCACCCTAGCGATGAACGGAGAGAGTGTGATTACTAATGCGCTTCCTACCGACATCAGGGCTTGATACACACGCCAGATTACATCATAGAAATGCTTGAGCCCGGAGCTTTTAAACTCTTGGAACGTGGAAAGTTGCCAAGCCTGTTGAACAATCTGTTGAAGCACATTAAGCAAATTAGGAATCTTTGAAGCTGCAGCATACAAACCAGAAGCGGAAATACCCAGTACACCTGTAATAATGAAACGACTAACTGTCGTCTGAATCTGGTTGCACAATGAATTCGGAGCCAATGGCAGCGAGTAGCGCCAAAGCTGCCTACGAAGAGACGCGTTATTTCGCCATACTGTAAAATCGATAAACTGATACTGCTTACCGGCGAAAAGATATACCAGGATCGCTGAACCATTGCCTACGATATAAGAGTAGAAATACCCCATAAGACCGAGATTCATTCCGGCAATCAACACATAAGCAAGCACGCCCATAATAAGCGCAGACAATATTGAGGCGTAAGCAATGAGTTTCATCTGATCCATAGCCCTAGCGACAGTACCCATCACAGAGGGAAAACACAACGCCGCATAGGACAACAGGAACCAAATTTTTATATCTACCTAGCCCACCAAAATAGGCAAATCAAATACTGGCAGAATAATTGCCAAAAGCACACAGCTTGCCAACATAACCAGCATGGTTTCGGTAATATAAAACGCGGCTTTTGACTTATCATCGAGCGTAAAACGGAGCATGCCTTCGCTGATGAGCAAAGTTAGTACAGGGAATAATGTGGTTACCATGATGGTAGCCATGTCCATGATGCCGTATTCCTCTGTAGACAGGTACAGGGTATATAACGGCATCAGTATGAATGCCATCAGTTTAGTGGCTACTGCGCTGAGTCCGAAGATGCCGACATTGACTAGTAGATTCTTGTACTTACCCACGTAGTCACCTCAGGATACTGGCTAATTGTGCCATGTATGTTTCTTTATTGAATTCGGAACGTAATGTTGTTTTACGTGCGCCCATGGCATCACGTTCGTCGGAGCCTTGAGCAATCTTTGTCATAGCATTAGCAAGCTGGTCAACAAGTTGATCGCTACGTTCAAGGATGATGGCTGACTGCGCATCGGCGTATTCGGGGATGCCTCCGGAACGAGTGGTGATGAGCGGCTTACCAGAAACCAAGCTTTCGATTACCGCGAGGGGTGCTGGATCGTCCCAAATTGACGGTAGCACGCAAATATCAGACATGGCGTAAATGGCGGGCATATCCTCATAATTCACGAAACCAGTAAAGATAATTCGATTCTTTACAGTTGGATTCGACGCCAGATCACGAAGTTTCTGTTCGAATGGACTTATGATATTTGAATTAAAGAAGAAAGCTCCGGCAATAACCAGCTTGGCATTGGGAACTTTTTGCGCTACTTCAGTAAACGCTTTCAATAGTTCTTCGGCACCTTTTTCCGGAGTAAGCGCCCGGAAACAGGAAAACAATATCATTTTCGGCTATATTGAATTTCTTTCGAAATTCAATCGCCTTGCTATTAGCCTCTTCCGAGCCAAACCGGCTTGTGTCGACGCCATTACGCCATACGGCTTTCTGATCTTCGCGCAGGCCAGGCTCACCATGCTCTTTTAAGTATGTGTCAAGCGTGTCAACAATATATTTGGAAACTCCAAGTACTTTTTTGACTTTGGAAATCTCTTTAATGCAACCGAAATCATTAAGAACTTCGTTATGCAGGTGATAATACACTTTTCCCGCATATCGTTCGGAATTGCCGTGCTTTTGCATGGTCATGAACAGCGTGGCGTGGTTTTCGATCATTACCTTGTCGAAAGCCGGACTGCCATTCTTTGTGGGCTGTGCGAGTTTCTTGGAAACCTTGTTGATATACCACAGGCGTTGCGCAATATATCGATAGCTCATGAGCTTCTTCTTGTGAAGCACATGCTTGGCTGTCCAAATAAATGCAGTGATCCACTGCGCGAACCAGCAATGGTGTCTTGATAAAGCAGAAATTAGTATACTTGAAATTACCTTCACGCGTTATCTGATCTACGCCGGGTGCCCAAGAAGAAAAAACAGTGAAATCAAAATTAGGAGTTTTCTCATTCTCTTGAACCATCATCATGTCCAGCGCTTCGACAGCTCCGCCGAGAACGTTAGGCACTGGCAAATAACCTGAAGTGATTACAGCAACATGAGGATTCACAGTGTTTCCTCCCACCCATTCGCGCTTTCCGCACTGCTTACGTACAAGAAAGTCAGACGATTCGCGCTAGCTGAAATGTCATATTTTTCAGCGCATATATTTGATGTTTCGATCTGCCGATTCGCTATTTGTGAGGAAATGTTGAGTACAGTTGAAATCCAAGAAGATTTATTGTCCAAGCTTATGAAAGATGTTTTTCCGGAAATATCAGCTTCGTGCGGAACCTGATCGCTGAGGACACAGGGGCATCCGGCGACCTGGGCTTCGATGGCGACCATGCCGAGACCTTCATAACGGCTCGGCAGACAGAAAGCATCGAACGCCTGGTAAAGGTGGTTGACGTCCGTGCGCTGGCCCAAGAACAGAATGTGGTCACCAATGCCGAGTTCTTGGGCGTGCTGCTGTACGTCTGGCCTGTCTGGACCGTCACCAACGAACGCGAGCATCGTGTCCGGCTTCTGGGGAAGGAGTTCGGCGAGAACGTCGACAAGGAAAGCCTGATTTTTCTGCGGCATGAAACGACCCACATGGCCAATCAGGAACATGCCATCGGCTATGCCGAGTTCCTTGCGGGTTTCCTGGCGAAGGACTGGGTCGAAATGGAACTTCTCCAGTTCGATGGCGTTGGGAATCACCGTGAAGTCAGCGTCTCTGCCGAACAGCCATTTTCCGGCGTATTCACTGCATGCGAAACGTTCTGTAGGGTAAAGGTTCGAGAGCGGACGCAGTGCAAGCTTCATCAGGTTCTTGGCAAACTCGCCCTTGCCCATCGTGGAATGCGAGTGGGCGATACGGACCGGCACTCCAGCCTTTTTGGCCGCAGACAATGGGAATACACTGAGCGTGTTGATATGGCTGTGCACGATCGGCCAGTGTTCCTCATGGAAAAGCCTGACCAATTCCTTGCGGTAGCGAAGGGGATGCTGGTATGGAGGGATGTGGAGAACGCGGCCGCCCAACGCTTTGATTTCCTCTTCTGGAACGCGGGTAGAATCGTCATCCACTAAAAAATCGAACTGCACTTTGTTGCGGTCGATATGGCGGTAGTAGTTCATCACTACGGATTCGACACCACCGCCAAGCATTTTCCCCATGACTTGGGCTACACGAATCGGCACTGGATTACCGTCCTCGAACCGGGACTAAACCGACGTAACGGCCGTTATCGGCTCTTTGTCTATTTCGGAACCATAAGAGAGGCGTCAAAATCAGGTTTTGAGCAAGGCCTCAAAGTCGCGAACAAGCAAAGTGTTCATGGAAAACCCGTGAAGAGCATCTCTGAGGTATGTGGCGGGACTGGGCGTGTCTAAGGGGGATGCAAAAATCAGTGCTGTCAGATAATGAACGGGATTTGGCAGTTCCTGTGCGGTTCGCGTTGCGCTTGAAAAACACCAATCGGGGTTCATTTGGAAGGAAAGGACGGGACTCGCATGCCGGCCACAGGTCGATCGATTGCAAGAAGAGCCGATAACGGCCGTTATGTCGGGTTTGGCGGGAACGCCGTCCGTACTCCGCTTTCCGAGACCGTTACGGAGGTTCGTGGGATTTGAGCGAGTCGATCCGCATAGCAGTCGCAATGCACAAGCCGTACCGCACGCCCGACGACCCGGCGTACCTGCCGCTCCACGTCGGCGCGGCCCTGCACCCGGACGTGCTGCCCGGCATCCAGGGAGACGACGAGGGAGATAACATCTCGCGCCTCAACGCAAGCTATTCCGAACTGACGGCCCTGTACTGGATGTGGAAGAACTGCGACGCCGACTACAAAGGCCTCGTGCACTACCGCAGGCTGTTTGCGTCCCCCAGTCTCGCGAACCGACTGCGAAAAGACCGATTCGTTCGAATCGCATCCGGCAAGGGAGATTAGGGAAGCGCTGAAAAAGACGGCGCAGTCGTGCCCCGTAGGCGGAACTACTATATCGAGACGATGCGCTCGCACTATGCGCACACGCTCGATGGATCCCATCTGGACGTTATGAGGGACATCCTCATGTCGAAGGCTCCTGAATACGTTTCCATGTTCGACAGGTGCATGGCCTCGACCGGCGGTCACATGTTCAACATGCTCGTCATGCGCGCCGACCTGTTCGACGCGTACTGCGCATGGCTCTTCCCGCTGATCGACGAATTGACCTCCCAGATCGATGCCTCGGCATACACCCCATTCGAGAAACGTTATTCCGGTAGGGTCAGCGAGCTCCTGCTGGACGTATGGCTCAAAACAAACGGACAGGATGTCGTCGAATTGCCCCTTACCAGCCGGACCGACTAATTGGTGGGAAAGGGAGCAAGGGCTTCCTCATGGCCAAGTTCGCCGGCAGGAAATACGCGAAGAGCTTCTGATTATATCGGCAAATCAGAAAGGAATCAAAGATCCTTGTTCATTTTGTTTTTTATTATTTCAGTCTTCACCATATATTTGGACTATTCTGCCCACAAAGATATATCAAGTCCTGTGATCGTTTTCACCTCTTTATGGCTGTTCATATGCACCCTCGCATCATTGCGACT
>ENA-OQAL01000417-OQAL01000417.1-human-gut-metagenome-genome-assembly--contig:-NODE-417-length-10055-cov-1.526591_pt1 | contig 10055 bp, 14 predicted proteins | sample MGYA00242491_ERZ504519 | MGnify/ENA primary metagenome ERZ504519 (study PRJEB26092, sample SAMD00036260) | human gut metagenome | host: Homo sapiens | study: EMG produced TPA metagenomics assembly of... | reverse complement strand
CCGAAGGAGCAAATATCGCTTTTACAGACTTGGTAATTGATGAAAACGGTCAGAATACAGAAAAAGAAATTGCTGCGTTGGGTGTAAAGGTGAAAGGTTATGCTTCTAATGCTGCGAATTTTGAGGATACTGAGAAAGTGGTTAATCAGATTAAGGATGATTTTGGTTCTGTTGATATTCTGGTAAACAATGCAGGGATCACGAAAGATGGCTTGATGATGCGTATGAGTGAGGCACAGTGGGATGCGGTAATCGCTGTGAACTTGAAGTCTGCCTTTAACTTTATCCACGCATGCACTCCGATCATGATGCGTCAGAAGAGTGGGAGCATTATTAACATGGCTTCTGTAGTGGGTGTTCACGGAAATGCCGGTCAATGTAACTATTCTGCTTCAAAAGCCGGTATGATCGGTTTGGCTAAATCCATCGCTCAGGAATTGGGTTCTCGCGGTATCCGTGCCAATGCCATCGCTCCGGGATTCATCATTACGGATATGACAGCCAAATTGTCTGACGAAGTAAAAGCTGAGTGGGCTAAGAAGATTCCTTTGCGTCGTGGAGGTACTCCTGAAGATGTGGCGGATGTGGCTACTTTCTTGGCTTCTGATATGTCTTCGTATGTATCAGGACAGGTTATCCAGGTTGACGGCGGTATGAACATGTAATATGATAGTTGTTTACGAGGATAATCATATTATTGTAGTCAATAAGACTTCTTCTGAATCGTTCAGGGAGACAAGACCGGTGATACTCCTTTGTCGGAGATGGTGAAACAATACCTGAAAGAGAAGTATAATAAGCCGGGCAATGTTTTCATTGGGGTGACCCACCGCTTGGATCGTCCCGTCAGCGGATTGGTGGTGTTTGCCAAAACGAGCAAGGCATTGCCCAGACTGAATGAGATGTTCCGTAATGGTGAGGTGAAAAAGACCTATTGGGCGATAGTGAAAGAGTGCCCCAAGGAACGGAGGGTGAGCTGGTACACTATCTGGTACGTAACGAGAAACAGAATAAGTCTTATGCATACGATAAGGAAGTAAAAAACTCCAAGAAAGCTGTACTGCATTATAAGCTTATCGGCCATTCTCAGAATTATTATTTATTGGAGGTGGATCTGAAAACCGGAAGGCATCATCAGATTCGTTGCCAGTTGGCCAAGATGGGATGTCCCATTAAAGGTGATTTGAAATATGGCTTTCCACGTTCCAATCCGGATGGCAGTATTTGCCTGCATGCTCGGACGGTACAGTTCGTTCACCCTGTGTCGAAGGAAATGATCCAGTTGACTGCACCGGTACCCGAAGGTAATTTGTGGAACGGCTTTGAGATGGATTAAAGATAGAAAACAAAAAGGGAATGCTTCACAGCATTCCCTTTTCTTACTTTTAGGCATCTTTCATTTACTTCAAAACTTCTCCGCTTTCGCTGAAAAGTACAGTGCTTTCAGTTCCCTCTTCATCAGTTAAAACAACCTTGTAAGTTTTAGTTCCATCTTCGTTCGCTTCTACGGCAGCTTCTTTGATAGTAGCTTCTGCATAGTTCTTTGTGATAGCTTCCTGCACGGCAGCCGGAAGGTCTTTCACTTCAATAGGGGTAAAGTCATTTATCATAGTTACGGTCACAGAGTCCACCATAAAGTTGTCGGCGAATGCTGCTGATGTTCCTAATCCCATTACCAATGCTGCTGCAACAAATAACTTTTTCATAATTGTAGGTTTTTACTGTTAATACTATGTTGTTTAGTTTTCTCTGATAACAGAAAAACAATATCTGTGCCAGAAAACGGGATTGTTTTTTAAAGTGCTGATATTTAGTAAATTGCCTCGATTGGGATGAAAGGAAGATGGGAAAAAGTGTGGAATATGGGGAATATCTTGTGGAATTATTCCACATGGCCGATGGGGGAATGGGGTATATACTGTAAGGTTGTGCCCTACTGGAACAGTAGGGGTAACAGCCTTACGGTACAGTAGATTCTTGTTGGTAAAGTTATTGAATATCGTACAGCTTCAATTTGTTTATATAAGTTTTCCGGTCTATGCCTAATAAGATGGCGGCTTTACTTTTATTATTTCCTGTTTGCTTCAATGCCTCAAGGATACGTTTCTTTTCTGCCGCTTCATCATGCAGGCTGAATGTCTGCGGACCGGCGGACCTTATAGGTTCCTGCAGCTCATAACCTAATTCGGCAAGGGTGATGAAGTTGCTCTGTGCCAATAGGGTGGCACGTTTTACTATATTTTTCAATTGCCGGAGGTTTCCGGGCCATGAATACGTTTGTAAAGCTTGGCTGGCAGCGGTATCAAACCCTATCAGCTGGCGGTCCAGTTCTCTGTTTGCCTGATCCAAAAAGAAATTGGCGAATAGCAGGATATCTTCTTGCCGCTCTTTTAATGCCGGCATACGAAGGGTGAATTCATTGATGCGGTGGTAAAGATCTTCGCGGAAGTTTCCTTTTTCAATGGCCTGTTGCAGGTTCTCATTGGTAGCGCTGACCAGTCGCACGTCTACCTCTATTTCTTTATTGGAGCCGACCGGACGGATACGTCTTTCCTGCAAGGCACGGAGCAACTGTATCTGTACTTCATAACTTAAGTTGCCTATTTCATCCAGAAACAAAGTACCTCCGTTGGCTTCTACGAATGCTCCTGTTTTGTCGTTTAACGCCCCTGTGAAGGAGCCTTTGACATGACCGAAAAAATTCGGAAGCTGCCAGCTCTTTGGGGATAGAACCGCAGTCTATGGCAATGAATGGCTTGTCGGCCCGTTTGCTTAGCTGATGAATACGGTGCGCCACATACTCTTTACCTGTTCCGCTAGCACCGTTTATTCAGCACGGACGATGGGGTGGGGGGCTACCAGACCTACATAATTGTAGAGTTGGCGCGCTGCCTCGCTTCCCCTCCAGAAAATTAGAGGGAGGAACGGTTGCACTGTGGGGAACGGCTTTGTTCTTAGATGCTTTGGGCGCGACTGTGTTCTTTTCTATTCCTACCGGTGTGGGTAAAGCTTTGTTTTGCAATGCCTCATTAATTTTCTTCAGCAACTCATCCGGTTGTATCGGCTTTGAAATGTAATCACTGGCTCCATGTTTTATAGCCTGTACAGCGCTTTGGATGTCAGCATAGCCTGTCATGATGATGAGTGGGATGTTATATTTCTGTTCTTTCATCCATGAAAGCAAGAAGATACCATCTTGATCAGGCAGGCGCAGATCAGACAAAACAAGATCGTATGGTTGTGCATCCAGTTGTTTGCGTGCGCGCGCATTACTGCTTGCTGTATCAACCGAAAATCCTTTTTTACCCAGCCAAGTTTTCAACATGGTGGCAAAAGTCAAGTCATCTTCTACTATCAGAATGGAATGTGGCATCTTTATGTGGTTTTTATTCGTGCAAATAAGCTTTTTTCACGGTGTACCGAAACACGGACTCTATTTCTAATACCTTTTAACTTAACAGGGCTTAATTCTTCATGCTTCATTCGGTATTTCGATCTGCTTTTTGCTTCGTCAATTACTTTTTCTATTTCTTCTATTATAAAGTTTGTTTCTCTATCGCTTCTTCACCGATTTCGGTTGTCCCTCGTCTTTGTTCCATCCATGTCAGTGCAGGAATGCAACGGGTAGCTCCCAGCATGGTGAACAGTGGCAACAGTTTATGAGCTATTGCCGTGATGTCTTCCATATTCTTTTTTCGCCAATGCTTCTTCCATACACTCTCGGTTCTTTTTTTGTTTCGCTGATGAAGGTACGGAGTATTTCTGAGGCTGCTTCCGGATCATCTTCCGAGAAGGCGGTCAGGGCGGAGAAATCCAACGTCTCTTGTTGGGGATGATTTTCTTTGGCCGGTGCTATATGGGGAGTCGGATTTCCTGTGGCGGGTACATCCTTTCCTGTGACCTGGAAGATGGCTGTAAACAATTCGTTTATGGTGAAAGGTTTGTGCAGCAACCGGCAAAGCCATGTGAACAGAAATAATTTTCGTCCATATCGCTACGGGCGGTCAGGGCGATCACCGGCAGGGTTTGCACCCATGATGTGTCCAGCGTGCGGATGGCTTTCAATAAATCGAATCCGTTCATGGCAGGCATCTGTATGTCGGTGAGCAGGGCGTCGAAGCGCTTGTCTTTCAATTTGTTGAGAAGCTCTTCGGGATGATGGCAGCAGGTCACAGTCACTCCGGGGCGTTCCAGCATGGCGGTGGTAAGCTGTAACTGTATGCGGTCGTCGTCAATTAAATCAGGTGAATCGGCTCACTGTCTTCGCGTGGAGTGTCTGTTTGCCGGATCCCGGTTGCGTCAGGGGAAGCAGGAGTATGTTCTGCTCCCGGTCCGGAAAGATTTTCATCCGGATGGGAAGGACCCTCAGGCAAAGGCAGATATACATGGAAGCAGCTGCCTTTGTCTTGTTCGCTTTCTATCTTGATATCCCCTTCGAGCAGAAGCACCAGTTACGGGTGATGGCCAGTCCCAAGCCGAATCCTTCTTGTCCTTGTGCATTATGGAGCCGGGTGAATTCCTGAAAGATACGTTGTTGCTCTTCTTGGCTGATACCGCATCCTGTGTCACTGATACTGAAATGCAATTGGCCGTTTTCCAATGCTGCCCGCAGGGTGATGCCTCCTTCTTTAGTGAATTTCAGTGCATTGGATAGCAGATTCTCCGCTATTTGGCGGATACGGAACGGGTCTCCTATGTATACGCGGTTCAATGATTCGTTGCAATGATAGTTCAGTTCCAGCTGTTTGGAGTCTGCCATCGGTTTGAAGCTAATATAAATGGTGTCGAACAGGTTGGTGGGGGTTGAACGATACCTTGGTTGACGTCCATTTTATGTGCATCCAGCCCGGTGGTCAATCCAGCAGGGATTTGACCAGGCTGAGCAGGTGATTGGCTGAACTCTGCATATTGTTCAGATAGAAACGCTGGCGTTCTTCGGTAGTGATCCGCTCCAGCAGGTCGGTATAGCCCAAGATGGAACCCACGGGAGCTTTGATATCGTGGGTGATGGTCAGCATTAGTTTTTCACGCGCCGCCAATAAGTCTTCGGCGCGACGTTTGGCTTTTTCCAGTTCTCGGCGGTAGTGGTTGCTGCGAGTGATGTCTCTCCATATCAGGACCAGAAAGAAAATAGCCAGAACCACAGCGACAATGGCGATTCCCGCCACTGTGCGGATAGAGCTTTGGCGAATATATTCCTCTTGTATATGTTTGTTTTGGGCCAAAGCTTGCTCTTCCTCCTCTATAGTACTTAATAGCTGATTGACTTTCTGACTTAGTTTCAAGCCGCTGAGGCGCAGGGACTGGGTGCGGCGATTGACCATTTCCATACGTTCTTGTTGGGTATCGGTTACTCGGCTCTGTATGTTTTTCAACATGGTGACCACAGTATCTGCCGGACTGTATGCCTCGGTCAGCGTATCGGTATATTCTTCCTGAATCACATTGTTGACCTGTGTGGAATCTGCTTTTCCGGGGCGAGAACACTTCTCCCAAAACGTTTGAAGAAGCTTTTTGGGCTTTTTACGAATAATATAAGAATTGGTGTGTGTGATTACTTTTTTTTCGTACATGGGGAAGGCTGAGCAAGGAATCTTGCTGGGCGATCAGTTCGTCTATATGCTGTTTGTAAAGTATATCTGTCCCACCGTCCTGAATTGCTTTCAGCAGGTTGCGCATATTCCGTTCTTTATCCATGAAAAGCATTCCTACGGTATCCAGTCGCGCCAGTTGTATGCTGTCTGTCAGCAACGTGCGTAGGGAGTCAAGTGCCGTGGTGGCTTGTTTCATGGCTCGTTGGTATCGGTAGTATTGTTCTATTTGTCCCGTACTGAGTGATTGTCCGATGACTTCCGCCTGATAGAGCTGGCCGATAATTTGGTTGGTGACATGGCGCCGTTGGCTCAGGATGGCTTCATCATCACCGGTTCCGGACAGTGACTTCATTTCTTGATAGATATATCCGATAGATATAAAGAGCAGTGCAGTCAGCAGTAATATAGCCGAATGCAACTTTCAGCTTGGTGGGACGGTTGGGCAGGCTCATGGTGGTTTTATTTTTATTTCGTATCACGGTTAAAGCGCAGGTAATAGAGTATTCCGGCTGTAGTCAGTCCGAAAGGAAATGCCATCCATATTCCTATGATTCCCCAATCCATGATGAAACCGAAAAATAGCCGGCCGGCAGGGAGATAAGGAAATAGGCGATGAATGCGATATACATCATGGGTTTCACATCTGCGATTCCACGAAGGGCATTGGCGAAATTTATCTGTAAACCATCACCAAACTGGTAGATGATGAACGGAATGATAAGTTGTGCTACCATTACGCTGACCGCCGGACTGTCGCTGAACCATCCTCCCAGTTCGTTACGCAGCAGGAAGATGGGCAGGGCGCCTATCAGTGCGATGAGCAGCATGATATGGAATCCGGCGTATGCAGAGCGCCTGACGTTCATCCGGTCATTCTGTCCGCGGAAGTTGCTAACCCGCACGGCAACGGCTGCTCCCATGCCATAATACATCATAAAGCAGATTTGGGAATGGCGAGCATCACTTGGTGGGCCGCCAGAGCAGTAGTCCCGATCCATCCCACCATAATGGCACTGAGACTGAACGAAGCAGTTTCCATTCCCATCTGCATGGCAATGGGCCATCCCAGTTTGTTCAGGTGCAGGAAGTCTGCCCGGTTGAGCGTATTGTGTAGAAAGCCTTCTTTATAAATATGATAACGTCGGGTACAGAAAAAAATGACGGCGAACACGATCACCATCATGATACGGGAGGCCAATGTGGAAATTCCCGCTCCCAGCAATCCCATTTCGGGCATTCCCAGTTTACCGTAAATCAGAATATAGTTGCCGATAATGTTCATTACATTTCCTGTCAATAAGATCCACATGGAAACGCGGGTATCGGTTATGCCGTCGGCAAATTGCTTGAAACCGTTGAAAAGCAGTACAAACAACAAGGATATCAGTAAAACGATGAAGTAGGGACGCATTAAAGGCAGCAGTTCTTCGGGTTGCCCAGTCGGTGGATATTCAGATAAAGTATCCACATGATGAGTGTGAGCAATACGGCCAGCAGTGTGTTGGCAAACAGGCTGTTCTTCAGCATTCGTCCCACTACATGGGTTTCTCCTCGTCCGAACAGACTCCCTACGATAGGAGTCAGCCCGTATGAGAATCCGGTAGCGAAAATAATGGCCAAAGTAAACATATTGTTGACAAAACTGGCGGCGGCTAATTCATTCGTGCTGTGATGGCCTATCATCAATGTATCGGCAAAACCCAAATGATGACACCTATCTGGCCGATAACGATAGGGATACCTAAAGTGAAAAGTGCTTTGTAATGTTGCATGGTTAATAAATTGCTAATGTGCCAATATGCCAATATGCTAATTTGCCAACTGGCTGCGCTGTGTTCCGCATGGCGCAGCCAGTTGCAAATTAGCACATTATCAGGTCGGCAAATTACTTTTATAGTAGAGTGTGGAACAATTTTCTCGCACAAATGTTTTTGTGCAGCTTCTTTTATCTGGCCGGCAGTGACCGAGCGATATTTGTTTACTTCATTGTTAATATCTTCCGCTTTGCCGGTCAGTTCAAAATAAGCCAGATTGGTAGCCACATTCAGGTAATTCAGGTTATTGAATATCTGTTCACTTTCATAGCGGTTCTTACTTTTTCCAGCTCGTCTTCATCCACACTTTCTTCCGTCAATGCCTTCAGTTCCTGCCATACGGCAGCTTCGGCAGCTTCCAGCGTGACGCCTGGGGCGGGTTTGCCGGTGATATGGAACAATCCCTCGTCAATGCTGCCCGATATATAGGCGTCGATACTGTTGAATACCTGTTTCTCTTGTACCAGATGCTGCACCAGACGGCAGGAACGTCCGCTGCTCAGCAAGTCGCTTAGCATATCAAAAGCATAGTAGTCGGGATGGCGTCGTTCACAGATATGGAATGCCATAAAAGAGCGCGTCTACAGGCACGTTCCGCTCTACTGTCAGTCGGCGTTCCTCCGTTTGCCGGGGTTCTGCCGGCAGTGAGCGGGGGCTACGTTGCGGCGCGGGATAGGGCCGAACCACTTTTCAGCCAATGTCACTGTCTCTTCAAAAGTAATATGTCCCGTTACAGCCAGAATGGCGTTGTCCGGTGCATAATATTTAAAGAAAAAGGCTTTCACCTCTTCAAGGGTGGCATTGGCTATGTGGCTGATTTCTTTACCGATGGTAGGCCACTGGTACGGATGCACCTTATAAGCTAGGGCGCGTAGCAGATGTGAGGCGTCTCCGTATGGCTGGTTCAGGTTCCGCTGTTTGAACTCTTCGATTACCACTTGCCGTTGCACTTCCAGACTGCGCGGGTTAAAGTCGAGGGACAACATACGGTCACTCTCCAGCCAGAATCCGGTTTCCACATTCTGACGAGGGAGGGTGATGTAATAATTGGTTATGTCATTATTTGTCCATGCGTTGTTTTCGCCTCCGGCATTTTGTACCGGAGTGTCATAGTCGGGCACATGGATGGAGCCTCCGAACATCAGGTGCTCAAACAGATGGGCGAATCCGGTATGATCAGGATCTTCATCGCGTGCGCCCACATCGTACAATAGGTTCAGTGCCACCATCTGAGTCGTATTGTCCTCATTGTGTATCACACGCAGCCCGTTGGACAAGGTGTATCGGTTAATGTTAATCATCTGAGTCGCAAATTACTGAATACTTGCCTTGAGAATCCGGATATTCTCTATAGGGCGGTCTGCGCGGTTCGTTTTTGCTATTTCAATATTGTCCACTACTTCCATACCTTCGGTTACTTCACCGAATACGGTATAAGAACCGTCCAGGTGGGGAGCGCCGCCTATGGTGCTGTATGCTTTGATCTGTTCGGGGGTGAAGCGGAATTTCTCTTCTTTGTCCGCCAGCTCACGGGCTTGGGCTTCCAAGGTGTCCTGTAATTCCAGTAACCCGGCATTGTCTCCTGCCTTGCGCATCTTGTATATTTCCTTCATGTGCTGGCGTGCCAGACTGTCGAACAGAGCTTCTTCACGCTGTTTCGTTTTATTTTGTTCTCCCATGCCCAGCAATTGCGGTTCGGTGAACTTGCGTCCGGTAACAATATAGAACTGGCAACCCGATGAAGCCTTTTCGGGGTTCACATCATCACCCTGGCGTGCTGCCGCCAATACTCCTTTCTTGTGGAAGAATTTCGGATTGAACTCAGCGGGAATGGTGTAACCCACATCACCGCTGCCCAGCATGGCAGTATCCGATGCGTTTTGCTGTCCGGATCGCCAGCTGGATCATGAATTGTTTGATAACCCGGTGGAACAATGTACTGTCATATACTCCTTCTTTTACCAGTTTGATAAAGTTATCACGATGTTTCGGCGTTTCATTATACAGGGCCACTGTGATATTTCCCATGGTGGTTTCCAGTTTTACCAAGGTACGCTTTTCATTTTCCATATGATGATTTGTTTGTCTTTTCGAGCCGGCGTTGCATGCAGTCAATGCAATGAAGGCCAGGCATATTAGTAAAAATTTTTGTTTGAAGTCATGAGCTATTTTTTTATTTATCGGACAAAAGATAGGAAATAAAAATTGAGAGTAAGAGCGGAAAAGCGAAGAAAAGGAAGGATAAAAAAAAGGGAGAGAGCGGAGGAATACTTCAGACGCAGACGCGGCAGAACCAGGTCTTTTTTCCTCACAAAACGTGCGTGTTCTTATAATTTGTAGAGAAGAAAAGTAAATGAGGCAGAGTGAGGGGAAGAGAAGCACCGGAAGAGAAAAGACAGAAAGAAATAGATAAAGACCGGCGGACAAACCGGAAGATGATAAACTTGAAAAAGAAATTAAAAAGTTTCTGAATAACATGGTTTGCATAAGTCTTGAAATTCGCATTGAATAGTAGTATGGCATCCATCGTTTCAGAGGGAAGTCTTTGATGAAGGATGCCGGATTTATATCATATTTGTAATATGCGCGCACGTGTGTGAGAAAAAAAGGAACTGCGTCTACGTTGGAAGTAGCTTCCGTCTTCTTG
>ENA-OQAL01000416-OQAL01000416.1-human-gut-metagenome-genome-assembly--contig:-NODE-416-length-10055-cov-1.591962_pt1 | contig 10055 bp, 26 predicted proteins | sample MGYA00242491_ERZ504519 | MGnify/ENA primary metagenome ERZ504519 (study PRJEB26092, sample SAMD00036260) | human gut metagenome | host: Homo sapiens | study: EMG produced TPA metagenomics assembly of... | reverse complement strand
TGATGCCGGAGGTTGCGCTCCTACCCAGAGCGGTAATTTCGGCGGAGTATGTCCGATTTAAACCGGGCGAAACGAATCATTGTACGACGCGGACCGTAAGGGGTCCTTGCAGAGCGTGACTTGCGAACGCGCTATGCACCGTGTAACCGTGCCCGAATGAACTCCTTTCATTCGGCTTTATTTACGGTAAGGGTTGAAACACACGGGGTGGGTAGTCAAACAATGGTTGCTCGCACCATCAAAATTTCATGGAGGAATTTCACATGGCAGCAAGTAAAGTTAAGATCCGCATCAGACTGAAGGGTTATGACCACAACCTGGTGGACCAGGCTGCGGAGAAGATCGTAGACACCGCAAAGCGCACCGGCGCTCAGGTGAGCGGTCCCATCCCGCTTCCCACAGAGAAGGAAGTTGTTACCATCTGCGTGCTGTACACAAGTACAAGGACAGCCGTGAGCAGTTTGAGCAGAGAACGCACAAGAGACTCATCGACATTCTCAGACCTTCCAACAAGACGGTGGAAGCGCTGACAAGTCTTGAGCTCCCGGCAGGCGTGAGATCGAGATTAAGCTCTAATTGAACTGAAAACAGATCGCAACCCGGTCGAGGTCATGTTGGGGAGACCCAACCAATAACCAAAGGAGGAATAAACATGAAGAAAGGTCTTATCGGTAAAGAAATCGGCATGACCCAGGTCTTCGACGCACAGGGTCATGCAATCCCTGTAACCGTTGTGGAGGCCGGTCCTTGCACGATTACCCAGAAGAAGACAATGGAGAACGACGGCTATGAGGCCATTCAGGTGGGCTTTGGCGATGTGAAGATCACACGCGTCAACAAACCGATGAAAGGTCATTTTGACAAAGCCGATGTGGCTCCCAAGAGACACTGAAGGAATTTCGTCTGGACGACATTTCCGCAATGAATGTAGGTGACATCCTGAAGGCCGATATTTTCGCTCCCGGCGAAAAGATCGATGTGAAGGGCACCAGCAAGGGTAAGGGCACCGCAGGCGCATTAAGCGCTGGAACTTCTCTCGTCTGAGAATGAGCCACGGTACCGGCCCCAACGCCCGTCACGCCGGTTCTTTTGGGTGCCTGCTCCAGTCCTTCTCGCGTATTTAAGGGCAAGAAGATGGCAGGTCACCTGGGTCACGAGACCGTAACCGTTCAAAACCTCGAGGTTGTTAAGGTGGATGCCGAGAATAACCTCATCGCCATCAAGGGCGCCGTTCCCCGGCCCCAAGGGCGGCATTGTTGTCATCGCTGACGCAGTGAAAGCTTAACGAAAGGAGAGATTAAAATGGCACAGGTTCAGGTTTATAACCAGGAAGGTAAGAAAACTTCTAAATTGGAACTTGCAGATTCCGTTTTCGCCATTGAGCCGAACGAATCCGCAATGCATCTTGCAGTGGTCAGCTATCTGGCTAACCAGCGTCAGGGCACACAGTCAACTCTCACTCGTTCTGAGGTCAGCGGCGGCGGTGCAAAGCCTGGAGACAGAAAGGCACCGGTCGTGCCCGTCAGGTTCTACCAGAAGCCCGCAGTGGACCCACGGCGGTATTGCTCTCGGCCCGAAGCCCAGAACATACGGCATCAGCATCAACAAGAAAGGTGCGCAGACTGGCTATGAAGTCCGCGCTGTCCAGCAGGTTGCTGCTGAGGAGATGATGGTAGTGAACAAGGTAGAGCTGGAAGACATTAAGACCAAAGCTGTGGTCGAGATGCTCACCAAGCTGAAGGCTGCCAAGAAGACCCTGATCGTCACCGCAGATAAGGACGAGAAGATTTATAAGAGCGCACGGAACATCGCCGGCGTTAAGGTTGTGACCGTCAACACCCTTTGCGTGTATGACATCCTCAACTGCGACAGCTTCGTTGTTCTGAAGGACGCCGCCAAGAAGATCGAGGAGGTATATGCATAATGAAAGCTGCACAGGACATTATCATTAAGCCGATCATTACGGAAGAGTCCATGACCGGCATCATGATGAAGAAATATACCTTCAAAGTTGCCAAAGACGCCGGCAAGATTGAGATCAAGAAGGCTGTTGAGGAACTGTTCCCCGGCACCAAGGTGAAGAAAGTAAACACCCTGAATGTAAGAGGTCAGAAGCGCCGCCAGGGCGCCAATGTGGGTTACACCCCCTCTTGGAAAAAGGCTGTGGTTACCCTCACCGAGGACTCCAAGGAAATTGAGTTCTTCAACGATATGATGTAATCTCTTATACATTATATATACAAACACTAAGACAACCATGATTTCGGGTGATGAGGTATGAAAGGAGCCATCCTTTCGCAAAGTTATCCGGAAAGGAGAAATAAGAATGGCAATCAAAACTTATAAGCCGACTACGCCGTCCAGACGGAATATGTCGGTTACCGATTACTCTTCTCTGTCCAAGGTTGCTCCGGAGCGTTCTCTGCTTCAGCCGCTGAACAAAAAAGTCCGGCCGCAACTCCTACGGCAGAATCACCGTTCGTCATCGTGGCGGCGGTAACAGAAAAAATACCGTGTGATCGACTTCAAGCGCAACAAGTTCGATGTTCCCGCTGAGGTCAAGACCATTGAGTATGATCCCAACAGAAGCGCGCACATCGCTCTCATCCAGTATGAGGACGGCGTGAAGAGCTACATCACCGCTCCCGAAGGCCTGAAGGTAGGCGACACCGTGGTAGCCGGTACGGATGTAGACATCGTGGCCGGTAACGCTCTGCCGCTGCAGAACATTCCCGTTGGTACCATGGTACACAATGTGGAGCTGTATCCCGGTAACGGCGCGCAGCTGGCTCGCTCTGCCGGTAACGGCGCACAGCTGATGGCTCTGGAAGGTCCGTACGCACTGCTGCGTCTGCCCTCCGGCGAGCTGCGCAACGTGCCCTGCAACTGCATGGCTACCATTGGCGTGGTTGGCAATGCCGATCATGCAAATGTGAAGATCGGTAAGGCCGGTCGTAAGCGCAATATGGGCTTCCGTCCCACTGTTCGCGGTTCTGTAATGAACCCCAAACGACCACCCGCACGGTGGTGGTGAAGGTAAGTCCCCCATCGGCCGTCCCGGTCCTTGCACCCCTTGGGGCAAGCCTGCTCTGGGTTATAAGACCCGCAGCAAGAAGAAAAAGTCTGACAAGATGATCGTTCGCCGTCGCAACGGTAAATAAGAAGAAAGGAGAAGATTAAATGAGTAGAAGTGCCAAGAAGGGCTTTTATGTTGAAGAAGCCTGTTCAAAAGGTTGAAGCCCTGAACGCTAAGGGCGACAAGCAGGTTATCAAAACCTGGTCCAGAGTTCCACAATCTTCCCTGAATTCGTAGGTCATACCTTTGCTGTTCACGACGGAAGAAAGCATGTACCGGTCTATGTGACCGAGGACATGGTCGGCCATAAGCTGGGTGAGTTCGCACCCACCAGAACATTTAGAGGCCACGCAGGCTCCAAGTCATCTAAGTAATCGGAAAGGAGATTTATTATGGAAGCTACAGCAAAAGCAACGTACGTCCGTATCTCTCCCAGAAAGGTTCAGATCGTACTTGATTTAATCAGAAAGCAGCCTGCCGACAAGGCCATGGCTATTCTGCAATACACCCCCAAAGCCGCTTGTGAGCCTGTGATGAAGGTGCTCAAGTCCGCGATGGCAAATGCAGAGAACAACCACAATATGGATGTTTCCCGTCTGTATGTGAGCGACTGCAATGTAGGCGCCGGCCCCACTCTGAAGAGAATTCAGGCCAGAGCCAGGGCAGAGCTACAGAATCAACAAGAGAACATCTCACATCACCATTACCGTTAAGGAAATGGAAGACTAAGCGAGGAGGAAGAGTTAAATGGGACAGAAATGTAATCCTACCGGTCTCAGAATCGGTGTCATTAAAAACTGGGAACTCCCGCTGGTACGCAAAGAAGGGCGAGTTCGGCGATACCCTTGTAGAGGACTACAAGCTGCGTAAGTATCTGCTGGAGACCCTTTCCGGCGCAGGTGTTCCTAAGGTGGAGATTGAGCGTGACGCCAAGCGTGTGCGCATCAACATCCACTGCGCAAAGCCCGGTATGGTGATCGGCAAGGCAGGGCGTCATGAGATTGAAAAGCTCAGAGCGCTGTAGCGGCCAAGAAGCTGGGCAAAGAACTGAACGAAGTGTACATCAACATCGTTGAGATCAAGCAGCCCGATCTGAATGCAACCTTGGTTGCTCAGAATGTGGCCGGTCAGCTGGAGCGGCGTGTATCTTTCCGTCGCGCAGTAAAGGGCGCTATCCGCAACACCATGCGTTTGGGCGCTCGTGGTATCAAGATCCAGGTCAGCGGCCGTGTAGGCGGCGCCGAGATCGCGCGTACCGAGACATACAAAGAGGGTACGATCCCGCTGCAGACCATCCGTGCAGACATTGACTACGGTTTGGTTGAGGCTAAGACCACTTACGGCCGTATCGGCGTAAAGGTTTGGATCTACCAGGGCGAGGTTCTTCACGAGTCTCGTAATAAGAGAAGAAATCGTCGGGAAGGAGGAAATCGATAATGCTGTTACCTAAGCGTGTTAAGCACCGCAAGCAGCACAGAGGTCGTATGACCGGTGTGGCTACCCGCGGCAATAAAGTTACCTACGGTGAGTACGGTCTGATGACCACTGAGCCTGCATGGATCACTGCGGCACAGATCGAGGCTGCCCGTATCGCTATGACCCGTTACACCAAGCGTGGCGGTCAGGTATGGATCAAGATTTTCCCCGACAAGCCCATTACCGCTCGTCCTGCCGATACCCGAATGGGTAAAGGTAAAGGTAACGTGGATTACTGGGTAGCCGTGGTAAAGCCCGGTCGCGTTATGTTTGAGCTGGGCGGCGTTGAGGAGTCTGTGGCGCGCGAGGCTATGCGTCTTGCTGCCAACAAGCTCCCCGTAAAATGCAAGTTCGTTAAGAAAGAGGGAGGCGAGCAGGAATGAAAGCAGCAGAAATCCGTGCTTTGAGCGCCGATCAGCGCGCAAAGAAGTTGGCAGAGCTCAAGGATGAACTCTTCAACCTGCATTTCCAGCAGGCCATCAATCAGCTCGACAACCCTATGAGAATTAAAGCGGTCAAGAAGGACATTGCACGCATTAAGACTGTGGAGCGCGCAATCGAACTCGAAAGCGCTAACTCTTAAGAAGGAGGTAACTGATCATGGAAAGAAACCTCAGAAAGACAAGAGTTGGTCTTGTTTCCAGCGATAAGATGGATAAGACAGTTGTGGTTAGCATTCAGGACAGAGTGGCTCACCCGCTGTATGGCAAGATCGTAAACCGTACCGTGAAGTACAAAGCACACGACGAGAAGAATGAGTGCGGCGTAGGCGACAAGGTTATGATTATGGAGACCCGTCCCTACAGCAAAGACAAGAGATGGCGTGTGGTTGAGATCATTGAAAAGGCTAAATAATTCAAACGGATTACTTGGTTTTTCATACAGACTGCTTTTGCAGTCGGAACTAAAATAATAAACTGCAAGATGAGCAAAGTGTTATTTTGCAGTACGAAGGAGGAAAATGCTGTGATACAACAGGAAAGTCGGCTGAAGGTCGCAGACAACACCGGTGCTAAAGAGATCCTTTGCATTCGCGTGCTGGGGCGGCTCCGGCAGAAGATACGCCAACATCGGCGACGTGATCGTTGCTTCCGTCAAGAAAGCAGCACCCGGCGGCGTGGTGAAAAAGGGCGAAGTTGTTAAAGCAGTCATCGTTCGTACAACCAAAGGTGTACGTCGTGACGACGGCCAGTACATTCGTTTTGATGAAAATGCTGCCGTAATTATCAAAGAGGATAAAACGCCTCGTGGCACCCGTATTTTTGGACCCGTAGCAAGAGAGCTTCGTGATAAGGATTACATGAAGATTTTGTCCCTTGCTCCGGAAGTGCTTTAATGGAGGTGCGAGAGAATGAGTAAGATGTTTGTAAATCCGGCGATACCGTTCAGGTGCTGTCCGGTAAATCCAAGGGCGTGCGCGGCGAAGTTGTTGCCGTTAGCCTGCCGAGGGTAAAGTCATCGTCAAGAAGGTCAATGTGGTTACCAAGCATGTAAAGCCCCGCAAGATGGGCGAGGCCGGCGGCCTGATTGATGTTGAGTCCGCGCTGTACGCTTCCAAGGTACAGCTGGTGTGCCCCCAAATGTAACGAGGCGACCCGCGTCGGCCACAAAAAGGGCGGCGCACGCATTTGCAAAAAATGCGGCAACGAATTTTAAGTAAGGGAGGAACATAACAATGGCTGCAAGGTTAAAAGAAACCTATAAGAGCGAAGTTGCTCCGGCATTGATGAAGAAATTCGGCTACAAATCTGTTATGCAAATCCCGAAGCTTGACAAGATTGTTATCAATGTTGGTTGCGGCGAAGCCCGCGAAAACTCTAAGGTTGTAGATGCAATCATCTCCGACCTGTCCCAGATCACCGGTCAGCGCCCCGTGGTGTGCCGCGCAAAGAAGTCTGTTGCAAACTTCAAGCTGCGTGAGGGCATGCCCATCGGCGTAAAGGTCACTCTGCGTGGCGAGAGAATGTATGAATTCCTGGACAGATTCTTTAATCTGGCTCTCCCCAGAGTGCGTGACTTCAGAGGGATCAATGCAAACTCCTTTGACGGCCGTGGTAACTACGCCATGGGGTATCAAAGAGCAGTTGATTTTCCCCGAGATCGAATATGACAAGATCGACAAGGTGCGCGGTATGGATATCATTATGGTAACCACCGCAAACACAGACGAAGAAGCACGGGAGCTGCTCAAGCTGATGGGCGCACCGTTTGCAGAGTAAGGAGGGATTATCGTGGCAAAAACATCTATGAAAGTCAAGGCAGTTCGTCCTGCCAAGTATTCCACCAGACAGCACAACAGATGTAAGATCTGCGGTAGACCCCACGCATACCTGCGTAAGTATGGCGTGTGCCGTATCTGCTTCAGAGAGCTGGCTCACAAGGGCGAAATCCCCGGTGTGCGCAAGGCATCTTGGTAATCTGAGAATTGAAGATCGAATAAGGAGGAAATATCAATGCATATTACAGACCCTATCGCTGATATGCTGACCAGAATTCGCAATGCGAATTCCGCAAAGCACGATACTGTAGATATTCCCGCATCTAACATGAAGAAGTCAATTGCTCAGATTCTGGTAGATGAAGGTTATATCAAAGGCTACAAAGTAATTGAAGACGGCAAGCAGGGCGTTATCCGCGTGACCCTGAAGTATGGCGAGGGCAAGAGCCGCGTCATCACCGGTCTGCGCCGCGTGTCTAAGCCCGGTCTTCGTAAGTATTCAAGCGTTGAGGATATGCCCAAGGTAATGAAGGGCCTGGGCGTAGCCATCGTTTCTACATCTAAAGGCGTAATGACAGACAAAGAAGCTCGCAAAGAGAATGTGGGCGGCGAAGTTCTGGCATTTATTTGGTAAGGAGGTGCAGTCGTATGTCACGAATTGGCTTAAAGCCTATTGAAATTCCTGCCGGCGTGACGTAAAGGTTGACGGAACGACTGTTACCGTAAAGGGCCCCAAAGGGGAACTTACCCGGAATGTTCATCCGAACATGGCAGTCGCAGTAGAAGGCAACGAAGTTATTGTAAAAAGACCCAACGATGAGAAGGAGAACAAGTCTCTTCACGGCTTGACCCGCACCCTCATTCACAACATGGTTCTGGGCGTGACCGAGGGCTTCAAGAAGAATCTGGAAGTCAACGGTGTTGGTTACAGAGTACAGGTACAGAACAACAAGCTCACAATGAACCTTGGCTTTTCTCACCAGGTGATCATGGACGCACCGGAAGGCATTACCATTGAGTGCCCCAGTGCCAACGCCATTGTCATCAGCGGCGCAGACAAGCAGGCCGTAGGTCAGTTTGCCGCGCAGGTCCGCGAGAAGAGACCCCCGGAACCCTACAAGGGCAAGGGTATCAAGTATGACTTTGAGCATATTCGCCGCAAGGAAGGCAAAGCAGGTAAGAAATAAGGGAAGGAGTGAATTACAATGGTTTCAAGACAAGACGCCAATAAGGCAAGACAAAAGCGCCACATTCGTGTTCGTGGCAAAATCAGCGGCACTGCTGCTCGTCCCAGACTCAACGTATATCGCTCCCTCAGCAATATTTACGTTCAGCTCATTGATGATGTTGCCGGTGTAACGCTGGCAAGTGCATCCACCACTGAGAAGGACTTTGCACAGTACGGCGGAAATGTAGAAGCAGCTAAGGCTGTTGGTAAGACATTAGCAGAAAGAGCCACCGCAAAGGGCATCACCGAGTGCGTATTTGACCGTGGCGGTTACGTGTATCACGGTCGTGTGGCTGCGGTTGCAGACGGCGCTCGTGAGGGCGGACTGAAGTTCTAACGAAGGAGGTAAATACTTTTGGCTACAAAGATTGACGCATCTTCAATGGAACTTGAAGAAAGAGTGGTTACCATCAACCGTGTTTCTAAAACCGTAAAGGGCGGTCGAATTTTTAAGTTCTCCGCACTGGTGGTTGTTGGTGATAAGAACGGTCTGGTCGGTTTCGGTATCGGTAAGTCCGGTGAGGTTCCGGACGCTATCCGTAAGGGGATCGAGGACGCAAAGAAGAATCTGATCAAAGTATCTCTGCGGGGCACCACCATTCCCCATGAGATCACCGGTAAGTTCGGTGCTGGCGAAGTGCTGCTTATGCCCGCTCCCAAAGGTACCGGCGTGATCGCCGGCGGCCCGGTTCGTGCGGTTGTTGAGACCGTTGGTATCGGCGATATTCGTACCAAGGCCGTTCGCTCAAACAACCCGTACAATGTGGTTCGCGCCACCATTGACGGCTTGAGCAGACTGCGCACGGCAGAGGAAGTTGCTGCTGTTCGCGGTAAGTCAGTGAAAGAAATCGTAGGATAAGGAGGGGCGCATTATGGCAGATATTAGAATCAAACTTACAAAAAGCCTGATCGGCAGTAAGCAGGACCAGATCGCCACCGCCCACTCTCTTGGCCTGCGGAAGATCGGCAACGAAACCGTTCAGCCCAACAACGACGCAACTCAGGGCAAGATCAAGAAGATCGCACACCTGATCACCGTTGTTGAAGAATAAGGGGAGGTAGCAAGATGAAATTACATGAACTTTCTCCTGCTGAAGGCTCCAAAAAGAGTGTTAAGCGTATCGGTCGCGGTACTGCTTCCGGCCAGGGTAAAACCGCCGGTAAAGGCCAGAAGGGTCAGAAGGCCCGTTCCGGTTACAGCAGACGGCCCGGCTTTGAAGGTGGTCAGATGCCCCTTCAGCGTCGTGTGCCCAAAAGAGGTTTCAACAACATTTTGCAACGGAGTACGCCATTGTCAATGTGTCTGATCTGAACGACAGATTTGAGGACGGCGCAACCGTGAACGCTGAGAGCCTGGTGGCCTCCGGTCTTTTGAAGAAGACCCTGGACGGTGTAAAGGTTCTGGGCAAGGGCGAGATTACTAAGGCTCTGACCGTTCAGGTCACCGCCATCAGTGAGAGCGCCAAATACTAAGATTGAGGCAGCAGGTGGCAAGGTGGAGGTGCTGTAAATGATCAAGACCTTCGTAAACGCTTGGAAAGTTGCGGACATCCGCAAAAAGCTTTTGTTTTACAGCATTTGTTATCCTTGTTTTTCCGAATTGGCTCTGTCATTCCTGTTTCCTTTCCTGAACATTGTTTGATGAGATCAATGTAGGTAAGGGCAACACCATTTTAACCTACCTGAGCTTGATGACCGGTAGTGCATTCACATACGGAACAATTTTCGCTATGTCCATCACACCGTACATCAATGCCTCCATTATTATGCAGCTTCTTGCTGTGGCCATTCCTGCACTGGAGCGGTTGCAGAAGGAGGGCGAAGAAGGCAGAAAAGAGGATCGCCACGATCACCCGTTTCGTTACGGTTGGTCTGGGTCTGTTGCAGTCCCTGGCATACTTCTTCTTCCTGCGTGCCAACGGCTATCTGATGAAGGATGCCAGCGGCGCAGCATTCACCGGCTTTGACGCCGTGTTCCAGGCAGTGGTCATTATTGCAGTGCTCACCGCCGGCACAGCCGTGATTATGTGGCTGGGCGAGCAGATCACCATTCCGGT
>ENA-OQAL01000415-OQAL01000415.1-human-gut-metagenome-genome-assembly--contig:-NODE-415-length-10076-cov-2.688009_pt1 | contig 10076 bp, 10 predicted proteins | sample MGYA00242491_ERZ504519 | MGnify/ENA primary metagenome ERZ504519 (study PRJEB26092, sample SAMD00036260) | human gut metagenome | host: Homo sapiens | study: EMG produced TPA metagenomics assembly of... | reverse complement strand
GCCCCGTCGATCGATGCGGCCTCGTACAGCGATGCGGGATCGTGGACAGCGAGCTGTAGAAGATCAGCATGTTGTAGCCCGTGAACTCCCACGTCACGATGTTGCCGATCGAAGCGAGCAGCACGTTCGGGCTCAGCACGTCGAGGTTCGTGCCCAGCCAGTCGTTCAGCGAGCCGACCAGGCCGTACTTCGCGCCGTACATGAAGCCCCACACCAAAGTCGACACCACGGCCGGCACCGCGTACGGCAGGAACGTGGAGATGCGGAAGAACTTCGCGCCGTGCAGCTTCATGGAATCCACGCCAGGGCCATCGCCGCCGACAGGAACAGCATGACCGGCACCTGCACGCACGTGAACAGCGCGACCCTGCCGACCGAGCTCCAGAACTGCTGGTCGTGGAACAGACGAATGTAGTTGCTGATTCCCACGAACTTCGTGCCGCCGATCATCTGCTTCTGGAAGAAGCTGATGTAGATCGCGTACAGAATCGGGATCACGAACACGAACACGAACACCAACGCGAACGGCCACATGAACTTCCAACCACGCCAATCCGCCTTGTGTTTATTGACACGCACGGTTGCCGAATGCAGTGGCATATTGGCAACAACTTCCGTTGCTGACATCATTCCTCTCCTTCGAGGCAATACCATTCACAGGGCAATTTACACCCCCGTAAAACAGCTCCTTCCAAATGTTTGCGTTATCATAATAACACCATATTCCAAAAGTGTCTACTTTTCGCACATTCTAGACCACATATTCACTTCATCGAACAAATTGCATGGTGACGAAAACAATACAGAAGTAAGCATGTAAAATTAAGCACAGTACGCATTTTCGTTCGGAAGGTAGATACACATGGCACGCAACTCAGTCTCGCTGCAAGACGTCGCCAGGGAAGCAGGGGTTTCACCGCAGACCGTTTCCCGAGTGGCTAATGGGAGCGATGCCGTACGCCCAGCGACGAAACTTAAGGTCGAGGCAGCCATGGAGCATCTCGGATACAGGCCGAATTATGCGGCACGTGCTTTGAAAAGCGGACATTTCAACAATGTTGGTGTACTGCTTTCGCATATGTCGGCCTACGGGAACTCACGTATCCTCGAAGGCATCACTACAGCGGCCGCGAATAGCGGCTATTCCATCACCATTCGCCCCTTGGATAACCTGCAGGATCAGTCACTCGCCGGCGCACTGAAACTTGTGGAAGGCCTCCCCCTCGATGGTGCAATCGTGATTATGGAACGCGATTCACCGACTTCAACCAGTTCAAGCCATCCGACAACCTACCTGTAGTGCTTATTTGCGAGGAACCGGCAAACCACTGCCCCACCATCGATTCGGACTCGTATGGTTGCGCCACTGCAGCCGTGGACTTTTCCTGTCGAAGGGGCATAAAACTGTGTACCACATCGCAGGCCCCACCGTTTCACGCGCAGCACAGAGCCGCATCAGAGGGTGGCGCGACGCATTAGCGCAAGTCGGCATTCCCACACCACCCCATGTATTACGGCGACTGGGAAGCAGATAGCGGCTACCAAGCCGGATTGGCCTTGGCTCACGAAAAGGATTGCACCGCAATTTTCGCAGGCAACGATCAAATGGCATACGGTGCCATGCTTGGCCTGAGGACAGCAGGAAAGCGCGTTCCCGAAGATGTCAGCATCATCGGTGTGGACGATTCACTCCGCGGCGTTGTGCCCCGTCTTGAACTGACCACCATACGGCTCAAGCTCAGAACTGTGGGAAAAGAGGCTTTTTCCATGATCGAGCAACAATGCAATGGCAAAAAAAGTGCCTTCTGGAATCAAGAAACTTATCACCCCCGAATTCATCGACCGCGGATCCGTGGCGGAACTCGACTAATCGCAATATCTCGCGACTTTAATCAACGCAATCAATCAAATCAGCCAATACGAAAAGCGCCTCTCCAGCGTGGGTGAACCACGTGGGAGAGACGCCTTCTAGATTGAACGAAAAGCTGAAATCGGGTGAAATCAGGCTTCGATGCCGAGCTGCTGACGTTCCTTCTTGGAATACATGACGCCGGAAGCTGACGGCCCTGCTTGAGCCAAGCATGATATTCGGCGGTCGCCGCAAACTCCACGTCGGAAGCGGAATTCAGACAGGTCTCCACGGAATCCTGGATGACGCCGATGATGAAGCCAACGCCCACCACCTGCATGGCGATGTCATTGCTGATGCCGAACAGCGAGCAGGCCATTGGAATAAGCAGCAGCGAGCCACCGGCCACACCGGAAGCGCCGCATGCGCCGAGCGCCGACACCACAGACAGCAGAATGGCGGCCGGCAACGAAATCTGAATGCCCATCGTATTAGCGGCGGCCATGGCCATGATGGTGATGGTGATGGCGGCACCGTTCATGTTGATGGTTGCGCCCAACGGAATGGACACGGAATACATGTCTTTATCAAGACCAAGCTTCTCGCACAGCTGCATGTTGACCGGAATGTTCGCAGCAGAAGAACGCGTGAAGAATGCGGTCAGGCCGGATTCCTTGAAGCAGCGGTACACCAGCGGATACGGGTTGCGATGCAGGTACAGGAAAATGACCAGCGGGCCGAACACGAGCACCATCAGCAGCATGGTGCCGACGAGCAGGAGCAGGAGGCTACCGTACTCGGTGAAGGCCGCCAAGCCGTTTTCGGAAACGCTGGTGAACACCAAGCCCATAATGCCAAACGGGGCGAGATTGATGACCCAACGAATCACCTGAGACACGCCATCGGCCACATTGGCAAGGAACGCCTTGGAGCTTTCATTGGCAATACCCTTCATGGCAAGACCGAACAGGCAAGCCCACATCAGAATGCAGATGTAGTTGCCGTCGATCATGGCCTGAATCGGATTGGCCACGATATTGGTCAGCAACGTCTGCACAACCTCGCTCAAGCCCTGCGGCACCACATCAGCGTCAGCGGCATCGCCCAACGATATGGTCTGCGGGAACATGCGAGACGTCAACACCGCCACGACGGCGGACAGGAACGTGGTGAACAGATACAGGAAAAGCACCGTGCCGAAACGGCCGTCAAGCTTGGAATTGCCTTGAGCCAAAGCGCTTGCCACCAGCACAAACACCAGAATCGGAGCGACGGCCTTCAATGCGCTTACGAACAGGGTGCCGAATTCGCCGATCCACATCATATGCGGAACAACCAATGCCAGTGCGGTACCTGCGATAAGACCGACGATAATGCGAATAATCAGTGATACGCCGTTATATTTGTCGGCAACGCCACGAAGCGCTTTTGAAATATGGTTCATATTCTCTCTCGTTCTTTCCAGCCGGCTTGCCTTTGCCAGCCAGCACAACAAGAGCACATCCTAATCACGCTCGATAACACGAAATGTAAAGTGTCCAATTATAGGGACGCGCAACTTCAACACGCCATAGCGAAGCGAGCAAATATGAGTACAGCGATGGACAGTTTTTATATATCTTGATTCAGCGAGCAATACCTGCTGATCAGACTGTTAATCAGCCAAGCGGCACTTTCGAAACGAATGTACGAGGCTCTCCCGTCACTGGATCGTCGAAGCGTAACTCACGAGCCACTAATTCCAACGGCTGCGAGAAATCATCGTAAGAACGCTGCACAATATTCGGATAGAATCATCGCCCAAAATCGGCAATCCCAACGAATTCATATGCACACGCAACTGGTGCGTTTTGCCGGTTTTCGGGTGCAGCACGTAATTCACATATGCTTTGCCGTCGATGCAACGTACCGTGCTTCCCCGCTCAATCACGTTTGCGCATTGATGGTTTCCGGAATTTCGTACGCCTGAAGTCGCCCGCGATCCTTGCAAATATGCGATGCTCGGATTGCCGGAAAGGTTGATGCCTGTCGATTCTTACGATTGTTCCATATTGCGGATGCTGTTGCGGGGGCAAGTGGCGCCAAACATTCATAGGTTTTGATGGTTTTGCGATTCTGGAACAGCATTTGGTAAGCGCCACGCAATTCCGGTTTACGCACAAATACGATGATGCCTGCGGTAAGTCGGTCCAAACGGTGCGCGGGAACAATATCAGGTTCGCCATACTGTTCCCGAAGTCGAATCAACGCGGTTTCGCGATACCACATGCCGCGCGGTGTGGTGGCGAGAAAATGCGGTTGTCAACCACGATAATCGCATCGTTCTCGTAAAGAACCTCACATTCGAACGGAATGTGAGGTTCTTCCAGAACGTAACGATGCCTCTTCTGCTGACGCTGTTGACGCATCGTATGAACGATTACTCCACGGTGACGGACTTGGCGAGATTACGAGGCTTGTCAACGTCGTAATTCTTCAGCTTGGCCATGTCCATGGCGAATAGCTGCAGCGGCACCACGTCCACCAGCGGGCTCATCAGCGTCGGGCAGGCCGGACGCCAGAACACCACGTCCGCATAGCGTTCAACATCGGGGTCGTTCTCTTCGGCCACGGCGATAATGTACGCGCCACGGGCCTTGACCTCTTCGATACCGGAAATAACCTTGGCGTGCAGCACATTGCGGCCACGTGCCGGCGGCACAATGAACACTACCGGTTCGCCTTCGTCCACCAATGCGATCGGACCGTGCTTGAGCTCGCCGGCCGCGAAACCTTCGGTGAAGGTGTAGGCGATTTCCTTCAATTTCAACGCGCCTTCCATCGCGACCGGGTAGCCGACATGACGGCCCAGGAACAGGAAGGACTTCGCATCGACCATCTGCGCGGCAGCATCATGCACGGTCTTGGTCTGCGTATCAAGAACCCACTGGATCTTGCGAGGCATGTCTTTGAGGGAATCCAACGCCTGCGCGATCTCGTCGCGGAACATCGCGCCCTTGACCTGCGCCAAATACAAGCCAAGCACGTAGGCGGCAGTAATCTGCGCCACGAACGCCTTGGTGGAGGCGACCGCCACTTCCGGACCAGCGTGCGTGTACAGCACCGCGTCGGATTCACGCGGAATGGACGCGCCCTGCGTGTTGCAGATGGCCAGCACCTTCGAACCCTGCTCACGCGCGTGACGCAATGCCATCAGCGTGTCCATGGTTTCACCGGACTGCGAAATGGCCACCACCAACGTGCGCGGGGTGAGAATCGGATCACGATAACGGAATTCGTGGGCAAGCTCCACTTCCACCGGAATACGCACCCAATGCTCGATGGCGTATTTGGCCACCATGCCCGCGTAGGCGGCGGTACCGCAGGCGATGACGATAATCTTGTCGATCGCCTTGAAATCATGCTCGTCGATGCGAACCTCGTCAAGATTGAGATTGCCGTCCTTGCCAAGACGTCCCAACAGCGTGCGCTGCACCGCCGCCGGCCCTTCGTGGATCTCCTTGTCCATGAAGGAGTCCCAACCGCCCTTTTCGGCCGCGGAAGCATCCCAATCCACGGTATAGGTCTTCGGATCGGCCACGATGTTGCCCATGAAATCAGACACCACAACCTTATCGGCGGACACCATCACGGCCTGATCCTGGTCGATTTCCATGGCACGCTTCGTGTAGGCGACGAACGCGGCCACATCGGAACCGAGAAAATTCTCACCTTCGCCAAGACCAACCACCAGCGGCGAATCATGGCGAGCACCGACCACGATACCCGGCTGACGGCAGTCGGTGGCGAGAATCGTGAACGCGCCTTCCAGCATGCGCGCCAAGCGTCGCACGGCCTTGAACAGATCAGGCTTGCCGGTTTCCTCAACGATTTCTCGCTGATTTTGCCTAGCAGTTTCGCCGCGACCTCCGTATCGGTTTCCGATGAGAAACGGTAACCTTCCGTCTGCAGATCAAGACGCAGCTGAGAGGCGTTTTTCGATGATGCCATTATGAATGATGGCGACCTTGCCGTCACGCGAAGTATGCGGATGCGCGTTTGATGTCATTCGGCACGCCGTTGGTGGCCCAACGGGGTGTGGCCGATGCCCACGGTGGCCATCGGCATTGGATTGCGTTCCACGTCTCGATTAGATTGGCGAGACGCCCCGCCTTCTTACGCACTTCCACATGATCCATGCCGGGCGCGGTCAGCGCCACACCGGCCGAATCATATCCACGGTATTCCAAACGCTGGAGGCCTTGGAGGCACACTTCCAACGGCTTGCCGCACGCGGTTTCCACATTTCCTGCATATCCTACGATTCCACACATAACACCTCAGCTTATCGGGTAATGGTGTCATTTTCGAAACGAAACCGTCTCATCGCGCTGAACCTTTGATATATGAACACAAAAATCCCCATGCTGACAGTTTTCAACATGGGGATTTTCTCAGCCATTCCCTTGATCGCAATCCTTACGACGAAGAGATGTCTGATTCTTACGATTATGCTTGCGGCGATTTACAGCACGTGCTGCAGGAAGTCCTTGAATCGTGGTTCCTGCGGATTGTCGATGATTTCAGGACCGCCCTGTTCCACAACAACACCGCCGTCCATGAATACGATCTGATCGGCGACTTCGCGCGCGAAGCCTATTTCATGGGTGACAACCACCATGGTCATGCCTTCTTTCGCCAAAGACAGCATGACGTTCAGCACTTCGCCCACCAATTCCGGATCGAGTGCGGAAGTCGGCTCGTCGAACAGCATGATTTCCGGCTTCATGGCAAGCGCACGGGCGATGGCCACGCGCTGCTGCTGGCCACCGGAAAGCTGTGCCGGATAGTGATCGAGGCGATCGCCCATGCCCACGCGATTCAGCTCTTCGATGGCAAGCTTGCGGGCTTCCTTTTTATCCATGTGCTTGACGTGGACTGGCGCTTCCATCACATTTTCGAGCGCCGTCATGTGCGGAAACAGGTTGAACCTCTGGAATACCATGCCCAGTTTGGAACGCTGCTCGGCCACTTCCTTGTCGTTCAGGGTCTGCAGCACCTGCTTGCCGTCCTTGTCGACGTACTTGTAGCCGATCATTTCGCCGTCGACGTCGATTTCGCCGCCGGTCAGCGTTTCCAACTGGTTGATCAAACGCAGGAACGTGGATTTTCCGGAACCGGAAGGTCCCAGAATCACCGTCACCGAGCCGGGCATAACCGTCATATCGACGCCCTTGAGCACGTGCAGGCTACCGAAAGCCTTATGCACCTGCGTGGCCTTCACTGCGGGAACAACACCGTTGGTGGTTGGTTCAGTCATTGCTCACTCCCCTCACGCGGTCATGCCCGCGAACGTTGCCTCGTTCTGCTTGGCGATATCGTCTTTCGGTTCGCCTTCGGTTTTGCCCGGCAGCGGCGGCTGCTTGCCACGCGCGCCGGCCGGTCGCGCATCGAAGCCCTTGCCGAAATGCTTCTCCAAGCGAGACTGCAGCACCATCAGAATGGAGGTGATCACCAAATACCAGATGCAGGCCACGATCAGCAGCGGAATCGGCTTGTACAGTCGGGTTGCGATTGCGGTGGTGGCGAACTGCAGTTCCAGCGTGAACGGCACGGCGTTGACAAGCGACGTGGTCTTCAGCATGCCGATGAACTCGTTGCCGGTCGGCGGGATGATGATGCGCATGGCCTGAGGAAGCACCACACGACGCATGATCATGGAACGCTTCATGCCCAGTGCCTTGGCCGCTTCGGTCTGACCCGGATCGACGGCTTCAGACCCGCACGCACGATTTCGGCCAGATATGCCGCTTCGTTCAATGCGAGACCCAGCCATGCCGCGTTAAACGCGGTAATGACGGACTGCGAGTCAATGCTCCAGAATTCAATGGAAGTGAACGGAATGCCCACGCCGATGCGAGGCACCAACACGGCGAACAGACCCCAGAACACCAGCTGCGTATACACAGGGGTGCCACGGAAGAACCAAATGTAGAACCAGCTCACGCCACGCAGCACCGGATTGATGGACTTGCGCATTACGGCCAGAATCACTGCCAGAATAATGGCGATGACCATGGAGATGACCGTCAGCAGCAGCGTGTATTTGATGCCTTCGAGCACATTCTCGTTGAACAGGTACTTCCAGACCACATTCCATTCGAAACGCGGATTGGTAATCAGGCCCTGCAGCAGCATGGCGGCGAGCAGAGCGACGATGACCGCCGCCACAATCGGGCCCGTACGCTTAACCGGCAGCGCCTTGATGCGATTCGGAATATCGAGGCCGTCGCCGTCGATTTGTTTCTTCGCCATGATGCTTCAGTTCCTTCGTTGTTGATGTAAATAGTGGGGATGAAATCAGTCGAGATCGGTCGGGTTGATCTCAGCCTTGTCGAGAGCGCCGGATTCCACACCCCAATGCTTGAGGATCTTCATATACGTACCATCGTCCATCAGCTTCTGTACGGCCTTCTGCACGGCTTCAGCAAGCTGGGTGTTGCCCTTCTTGACAGCGATGCCCTGCTTGGCCACACCTTCGACGTCACCCAAGGCTTCAAGCTGTCCGTCGGTCTGGGAGATGGCATAGCCGGCGACCGGAGAATCGGCATAGAACGCATCGGCCTTGCCCGTAGCCACTGCGGTGGCCGCTTCGGCCTGACGCTTGTACGACATCACTTCGGCCTTGTTATCGGCCTCGCATCCTTTGGCGATGGTGTTGGCTTCCTCTTCCTGCACGGTGCCGGTCTGCACCGCGATCTTCGCGCCGCACATGTCGGAAGTGTCAAGCTTCTTCGGATTGCCCTTCTTCACGGCCCACGTGGAACCTGCACGGTAGTAGCTCACGAAATCCACGGACTGCATACGCTCTTCAGTGATGGTCATGGCGGTGATGCCCAGATCATACTTGGAGCCAATGGAAGGAATGATGGTGTCGAACATGGAAGACACGATGTTTGGCTTCAAACCAAGCGTCTTGGCGATGGCCTTGGTCATGTCGATATCATAGCCGACCGGAGTCTTGCCGTCTTCGGCATAGAATTCAGCCGGAGCGTACGAAAGCTCCATACCGGCGGAAAGCTCGCCGTCCTTCACCAGATCGCCGGACGGAACCAGCTTGGCCAGCTCGTCATCTTTTTTAATGGTGCTGACATCGTAACCGGTGGTAGTGTTCGACGAATCCGACGAATCGCCGGAATTGGACGCATCAGAGGTGCCGCAAGCGGCAGTGGAAACAACATCGCCGCACTCAGCGCAAGCGCCACAACGGACTTGATCTTCAAAGACATGGTACGCATATCCTTCTTCTTATCTCTTCATTGCCATACCGAAAATCTCAACGCCATTCGGTTGCAGAGAACCTCAGTATCTCAAATAGGCACGATAAGAGCGCAATGCTACATGTACGTTACATTGCGCAAACCTTACGTATCAGCCAAGAATCGCGCAATGTAGCTCCGTCGAATCACGGAAGATCCATATACGAAAACGGAAGACACGCGGATTTGACCCGCATGCCTTCCGTCATATCGGCGTCACAGTATCGCCGTGTGCGATGTCTGCCTTACGTTTGATCGTTCAGCCGAGGTCAGTCGGATTGATTTCGGCTTTGTCGATCGCTCCGTTCTCCACGCCCCAATGCTTGAGGATCTTCACATACGTGCCATCATCCATGAGCTTCTGCAGTGCGGCCTGCACCGCCTTGGCGGTATCGGAATCGCCCTTTTTGATTGCCACGGCCTCCTTGGTCACGCCGACATCCTCGCCGAGGGCTTCCAACGTGCCTTCGGTTTGCGGCACGACCTCAAGACCGAACATATTGGCGAGCGCCTTCGCGATATCAACATCGAAGCCGACCGGGGTCTTGCCGTCCTCCGCAAGGAATTCGGCGGGAGCGTACGACGTGTCCATGCCGATGGTGAGCTTGCCGTCCTTGGTGACTGATTCCGGCAGCATCGCGGCTATATCGTCATCCTTCGTCACGCCGGAAACGTCATAACCGGTGGTGTTCGACGACGACTCAGAATCACTGGAAGCCGCGGAATCGGACTTTTCCGATGTGCCGCACGCACCCAACGAAAACGATCATGGCGGCGCTTAGTGCAAAAACAGCGAGTTTCCTCAGATTATTGAAAGCCATCGTCGGATCCCTCTCTTCATTCCAACCGTATGAATAACGGCCGAACCGAAGCCTGACAGGCACCCATAGAAAACGATTGCTAACGGCCACGTTAATAGTACGCAAACT
>ENA-OQAL01000414-OQAL01000414.1-human-gut-metagenome-genome-assembly--contig:-NODE-414-length-10085-cov-1.023599_pt1 | contig 10085 bp, 19 predicted proteins | sample MGYA00242491_ERZ504519 | MGnify/ENA primary metagenome ERZ504519 (study PRJEB26092, sample SAMD00036260) | human gut metagenome | host: Homo sapiens | study: EMG produced TPA metagenomics assembly of... | reverse complement strand
GAAGAGGTTTCCAAACCTGTGCAAAGAACGGGTCGACCTTTGCACGCTGACCGTAATTCCAACTTTTACGCTCACATTCATCACACCAATGACCGCCCTCTAAAACAAGTCGTGGGCTTGCCTTGAATGTGTGACCAAATGCACACTTGAATTCAAGCTGTGTTGACCAATCGCCCTTTTTCATCTTTGTTGAAAGACATTCACCGCCACGGAACTCTGCGGCTTTTTCATATCGTCAAGCGTAAGCTCGCTTCCGGCTTTGATTCGTCATAGCCGTGGTCGAGAATAATCTGCTTATCCCAATCAAAGAAGTGGTTGAAGTCGATTGTAGTTTCCGGCAGAGCCTCCCAAGCTTTGCGACTGCCCCAATATGCCTCAATTCTGTCCTCCATATCGCAATCTATAAAATGCTTTGTGCCGTGTTCGCCGTCTGCAAGCTTGTTGAACATATTGCCCATAACGGTTGCCATCAGTTTTTTCGCCGCCCGGCACCTTACACATTACCTTTGCCATAGGTGCTGTTGCACCCAAATCCTTGATGTAGCAATCATAGTAATATTCCATACTGTCACGCTGAAAGTGAACAAAATGTTCCAGCTTGTCGCTGTCCAAATAGTAGTGACCGTGGAAATTGCGTGTTGCCTGCATTTTTGGCTTTAGAATGAGCGACAAATTTTTAATTCCTATGTCGCCGTAAAGTCTTTCAAACATTTCGGCTGTTGATACACGGCACTTTTTCACCGCCGCCGATATTGTAGATATGTCCCCAAAAAGCCATATCCATTGTGTCTGTTGCATCTTGATAAGATAGATTGCGAAGAAGCACACCGCTGCCTCTGTCCGATACATATTCAAGCACATTGTCATAGCAGTTGTGGAACATAATTGCGTCACGGATTTTGCTCATAGCCGGACCGATAATTCCTGTTTGACGAAGAGATACCCAATATTTAAGTCCGCTTTCAATCACATATCGCTCACTTGCAACCTTTGAAACAGCATAGTAATCAAACATACTCGGTTTAATCGGGTCGCCGACTCTGCCCCAATGGATAGGCGGCATACGGTCGCCTGTTTCGGCAACCGTTCCGATATACACAAACTTGACCTCGTTTTCTCTTTTCTGCTCTTTGATTGCTGTAATCAGATTTTTTGTTGAGCCGTAGTTTACCTGCATTGCCTTTTTCGGATTATAGTCTGCCTGCGGAGAAAACAAATGCTGCCACATGCAAAATTAAATCCGATTTTTTCAACGCATTTATATACCGTATCATAATCGTTTAAGGTCGCCCCAAACAATTTCTAAGTTTTTCTTGTGCCATATAAGGCTCAAGCATTTTTCTGTTTTTTTCGCTGTCACGAACAAGCACAAGGGTGCTGTAGCTGTCGCCGTCCTTTAACATTCTTGTAAGCCCCTGAAAGCCCATACCACCGCAAGCGCCTGTTAAAAATACAGTTTTCTTTTCCATATTATTCACCCTTCATTGCTACAATGTTTTTGCCTTGCCGTCCAAAATATCCACGCAAAGCTTTACACTGTCGCCGATTGCGGAATCTATATCGTCATCTTCAACGCCAAGCAAAACACAACCAAGCTTTTGTCGATAAACTGATTGGAACATTGAAGCTCTGTAAACTTAATCATATCAAGTCCGCCTTGAATGCCGTCTTTTTTCTGCTGCTTCACAATGCTTTTGCCTGCCATACCGTACATCCAATCGGGAATAGTAATAATCTTTTATTCGGACAACCAAGGTGTTTATGGCAAATAGCAAGCATTTCTTTCCAAGTAAGATTGTAGTAGCCGATAGGATAGCAGTTGCCGCCCTTGTTGCGTTCAATCGCCCCTGCGATTGCCTGACCGACCTGCTTTACCGTTACCATAGTTGAACCGCCCTTTGGCCACATAGTCACGCCCGGCATTTTGCGAATACTCTCCACAAGGAACACCCAAACCGGCTTTCTGCCCGGCTGTGTGCCGAAAATATACGGAAGCTCAAGCACAGCCACATCAAAGTTGTCATCCGCAAAACTCATGGCAACCTTTTCTTGGTCAATACGGGAACGGATATACGGATGATATTCGGTAGGTGCATTTGCGGTCTTGCCTTCGCAAATATGAAAAGTACGAACCGAGAATAACGCAATGCTTCACTCCGCATTCCTTTGCAATTTTGAGCAAACGCTTTACAGGGTCAATGTTGTATTTTTGTAAAGGTCATAAATCGGCGCAGGTCCCTCGACTCTTTCGTCAACGCCTGCCGCAAAAACAAAACCCTCGCAACCCTCAAACATTTTCTTTATTTCATCATCGTTCATTTCAAGATAATTGCCGTAGGAAATTTCCATTCATGAGCGGCAAAACTGCACCCTGCGGAAGCGGAGGCAGAGCAATGGCTCTAACCTCGTGCCCTCTTGAAATCAATTCTGCCGCACCCTGACTACCAAGCAGTCCCGTGCCTCCGATCATACAAATTTTTCATAATTCTGTCCTCTTAAAATATATGTTTACCTGCTGTAACCGTTCGCTTTTCGCCGTTTTTGCAAAATTTATTTCAGCCGTGCAGTTTTGCAGGGATTTTCAATTTTCATAAAATATATTTTATCATTCTGTTTTTTCCAGCCTGATTTTACCGTACCAAATATGCTTTTGTATTCTGCTTTGGCAAAATCAAAATGTCCGCCCGGCCGTGGCTTGATGACAAAGTGATTTTCACCGCTTACATTTATTCCGCACATTGCTCTGAACAACCATTCACAAACAGCACCCTTTGAGTAGTGATTGAGAGATGCTATACCGCCCTGTGCCTTTGTGCCTTCCCAGCTCTCCCAATGGTTGTTGCGTCCATTTTAGTCATAAAGAGCCAACCGGGCATTTCTTCATTTTCAAGTAGTTTATAAGCATATTCAATGTTAATATCTGCCAAAACATCAAGGATGAACGGCGTTGACAAAAAGCCTGTGCCAAGTCGCCAACCGTAATTATCAAGCGCTTGACAAGTCGCTTTTGGCAAATTCCGTTGCTTTTTCATCAAGCAGGCGCATATATAACGGCCGCACGAGTTTTGCCTGACGGTCGGTGTCGATTGAATAACCGTTTTTTGTAATCAACTCTCTGTACGCCTGCGCACAACCGTTTTTGTATTCCTCAAATAACGGCAAATTCTTACTGTCGTTCATATATTTTGCAATTTCGCACATCAACGACATAATATATGAAGTGTACGCAGTTGACTCCTCCGGATTCGGCAACACGGTGTTTTCCAATCATTCGGGAAAACATCCTTTGGCTCTGCCCATTCACCGTAGGATTGACCGAAGTTTACAAAGTATTTTCTGTTTTCGCTCGAAAGCCGAATGTTATGCTTTAGCGGTGTCCACTTTCCGCAGCGGGAAATCATAAATTTCGCATATTTCACCATACCGGCGTAATACCTTTTGATTAAGCAATCGTCGTTGTAAATTTTCCAAAACGATAGGGAAGAAGTACACCCACATCAGACCAACCAACAGAGCCGTTCATCCACGACATGAAAAAATCAACACCACCGTATGGAACGATTTGAGGCAGTTTGCCATCCTTTTGTTGCCAATCAAATACATCACGAATGTATTTTTTGCTGAATGTGGCATAGTCAAAAAGATAAGCTGCCGTGTTAAAGAAAAATTTGTGCGTCGCCTGTCCAACCGTGTCGCTCTCTTGTGGGGCAGTCGGTAGGCAAATCCGCACTGTTGGATTTTGTGGACCACTTTGTTGCGTTTACAAATTTGTTGAGCAATTCGTTGGAGGAGTCAAAAAAGCCTGTTTTCTTCCATATCCGAATAAAACCGCAATCGCTGTGAAATCATCGGCAGATATATCAATATCCGTGTCAATTTCCATATAAGTAAAACCGAAAATTGCAAAGTTCGGCTTGTATTCGTTTACACCGTCCTTGCAAGTGTATTTGATTGTTTGCAAAGGTGTGGTGATTTTTTGTTTGTAGCATTGAATGTTCTTCAGCGTCAGCTCTCCGTTTCGTCAAGCATTTCTCCAAAACGAAGGGTGATTTTCTGTCCCTTTTTTGCATGATTTGAACGAAACATAGCCTGCCATATTCTGCTTGAAATTGATCAATTTCTTTCCGCTCGGCGCAGTTGTCATTTCGCCCTTAAAGGTTTCTTTTTCTGCAATCGGCACATTGTTTGAAGCGCTCGGCACAACATTGTGCGATGTGAGTTTTGCCCTTGTGTAATAGGTTGGAACTTTGTTTGCGTCAACAATTTCGCCGTCCTTGTTATCTGCAAAAGAAATTGCGCCGTCATTCGACCAAAGCCATGAGCTGTCTGTTGCGATTGTGTCCTTTGTGCCGTCTGCATACTGAATTTCAAGCTGTGCAAGTATTTTTGTTTCGCATCCGTATTGATTTTTAAGTCCCCAAGCACCGCACGAACCTCTGTACCAGCCGTCCGCAAGGTCAATGTTGATAATGTTGTTTTCTTTAATTAAAGCAGTTACATCATAAGTTTTGATATTGTACTCGCTTACGATAATCGGTTACACCGGGTGCAAGAGGCATAGAAACTTTTTGCCGTTGATGTAAGCCGAATAAATACCGCAGGCAGTTGCGTAAAGTCTTGCGGTTTTATTTCTTTTTTTGCCACGAATTCCTTTTGAAGCAGTCAACAGGGAAGCGCATAGGCTCAGGCTTGTTTGAAGTAGCAAGATAATTTATGCCCGAAAGGAAGAATGATTTTTCAAGTTTTTTCTCTTTTTCATATCCTTTTTTGTCTACCTCATAGTTGCCGGTAATCCACTTTGCCGACCAATTTTTGATGCCGTATTCAAAAAGTTTTCTTCACTGAATTCGCCCTCGGTGCCGTTTTCGTCCCAAAGCTTGATTTTGAAAGTAACCCTTTTACCTTTTTCAAATTTTACAGGGATAACGGCACACATTGATCCTGACTCAACTTTTCCGCTGTCCCAATCATCTGTAACGATTTGATATGCAGTTTGAGTTACACCACCTTCACAGTTCCACATGAGCCTTGGATTTTCAATATCAATACCTAAAGGATTTTTAAGATATTCCGTTTTTAAATTAATTGCTTTCATTTTGATCTTCCTCTTCTTTTCTCGCCTTAATTTCTTCTTGTTCTTTGTCGATATGCTTTTCAACATTTATAAATGCAAGAATCACAATAAGAATAATTGCCGTATAGTTTCAAGACCGACGAATGAAAAAAGTGATTGCATTCTTTCGTCGCAACGCTTTGAGCGACAGCTACGGTTTTCGCCGTTGATGAATGATGGTGCAACATATCCGCTTTTTGAAAGGAGCATATTGAAAAGACCTGTAACAATGCCGACGCTTGTAACCGCAATGATGTTATAAATCGACATTGCAATTCCGTCACATCTAAAGTTGTTTTTCCACTCCAAATGGTCAAGAACATCTGCAAACAGCGCCATAAATACATAAGCGCAAGGAAGTCCGCCAATATTTTTGATGAACTGACCAATAAGCACAACCACCATATTTGTTGGGCAAATCCAGCAAATGGCACTGCCGATTGCATAAAGAACAAAGCCTGCCATAGTGAGATTACGCTTGCCGAATTTTCTTTGCAAGAGGCCAAACGGCAAAGATACCGATACCCATAGGAATACCGCCGATAACGGAAATCATTGTTTGCGTTTTGCCGTCATTGTAAGTGCCGAGAACATAGTTGCAGAAATATACAAGACCAAGGTTTTGAACTGATGTGCCGACTGTGTAAATCAAAAAATAGAGCAAAATCAGCACCATATATTTGTCTGTAAAATTGCCTTGAGAAGATTTTATACGGGATTTTCTCCTCCTCTTTCTTGTTGATGTCCTCCATTGTGACACGCTCTTTTGGTGAAAATAATATTCCATCAAAGTCAGCGGTAAAAGCAAGGCAGGACAAAAATGCTCATAGTAACAATCCATTTGGATTTGTCAACGCCGAGCTGTGGCATAATGAGCATAGGGAAGATGAGAGCAACTATAATACCGCTCATCATAATTGTTGAAATCTGATTAAATACAGAAAGAGAGCCTCTTTGTTCGGTGTTTCTTGTTGACAAAGGCACCATAAGATTATGGCTCATATTGTAAATTGTGTATGCAAACGAATAGAACAGATTATAGGACAGCATAACCCAAATGACCTGTACGGTTTCGTTGCCTTGTGGCACAACAAACAGCAACACACCGCTGATTAAAAGAAGCGGAGCCGAAGCAAGATCCACGGACGAGCCTTGCCCTGTACGGTTTTTGTGTGATCGATTATGTAGCCCATAATCACATTGGTGATTGCGTCAATAACCTTTGAAATAATGGGAAAAATGGTTAAAAACGCACCGCCCCATATAGTTGTAAGTTTCAGTACATCGGTGTAATACACATTCAGATATGTAGCAAGCACGGCATTTAAAAAGCAATGCCCCTGCCGGACCTATAAAGATAGCCGAGCCATTTTTCTTTTGCCGTTACATCATCTTTTGTAAACACGGCTGTTTAAACAGTGGCGAATTTAATTTTATTTATCATGATGATTACTTCTCCTGTGTAATTTTTTATTGAAATTTAAATGAATAAAGATTAAAAGCACCTTTGCCAATGAATTTAAAGGACAACGATTTTTCTTTTTAACCCCTGCACATGATATTTTGTACTGACTGTTGTTCTGCCAAAGTTGTTTATAGGCATTCTTGCAATAACTTCATCATCGACAGTAACAATCATTTTACCTTGTGCATTTGAATCAATATCAAAACCGATTTCACCGTCCCCTTTTATAAAATCAAACCACTTATAGGTAATGGTTGTTTTATTGTCTATATTTGAAATAAATCTTTCATTACCTTTGTGTGTGACCATAGGTATCGATTTTTACTTTTCTGATTTGACAGATGCGGCATTTTACCGTTTGTAATATTGCAGGCTATTACACTCGGATATTTGCCTTTGCAATCAACGGCACTCTGTTAGTCCGCCAGAACTGATTTCCACTTGATGAATACTGCCGTCAGGTTCAATTTGAATCGGTTCGGCACATGCCTGCCTACTGTAATCGGAGCCATGCGTAAGTCTGTGATAAAACACATACCATTGTCCGTTAATATTTTCAATGCTACCATGTGCCGTTCCTGTGGCATTAAGCCTGTCTTTTTCTTTTCTGCCGTTATACCCTACATCACCGTTTGAACAATTGTTCCGCCGTATTTGAAATTTCTGTCGGGATATTTACTCGTGGCGTAGCACAGCTCATGATTTTTTTTGTGAGGAATATATAAAATAATATGTATCTTTTTATTTTCCTTATTGACGAACCCTCAAAGAAGCCATGCCCCTCAAAGGTAGTTCCCTTTACCTTTTCCGGAATAATACGAACCGCATCTGTTTTAACAGTTAGCATATCATCGCAAAGCGTAATCATATTTGCACCCCAAACGCTTGGAAATTCAGCTAATTTCTTCTTTACTTTTGCCGTAAATATTTTTAAAAATAAGGTGCAGATATAATTTTAACGGTTTGGTAGATACATACCCATGGGCATTGATGTTCCGTAATAAAGGCGTATAATACCGTCATCATGATAACCGAAGGTCAAGCACACGAATTATTAAACGGCGTACCATCCTTATTTTTTATATAACCCAAATATTCGTACTTCCCATCGGGTGTATCACAGACTGCAACACTGATCGGTCCAAAATATCCGCCCTTTCCCTTAAAGCCTGAAAGACCGTAATATAAATAATATTTTCCGTCATTGCCTCTCACAACATCAGGTGCATACATATACGGTCTTTCCTTGGAATATAACGCATCCTGCTCAGCCCTGTAATTGATACCTTTACTGCTCCAATCCGATAAATCATAAATAGGAGCACTCCAAAACTCATAATCAAGCATACAAAAGGTATCTCCACCCTCCTTATCGTGACTGCCGAATAAGTATATTCTGTCACCGAATACATGCGGCTCACCATCGGGAATGTAAACATCCAAAGGTAAAAAAAGGATTATAAACCTGTTTTTTCATAAAACACCTGCCTTGACATTTTCTTGAATTTATATTACACTTTCATTATACCAACACAATGTTGTATTAACAATCATCAGTTACCTAATAGTGGCTATAAGACCAACAAATCAATTCAATAGTGGTGGAATAATAATGAACACTAAAAATAACCAGCGAACAAGACTTTCAAAATTACTTTTTAAAAATGCGTTGATGGACCTGCTAAAGGAAAAAGGCTCAGTGGCAAAAATCTCTGTCAGAGAGCTTTGCGACCGAGCCGAGCTTAACCGCTCGACCTTTTTATGCACATTATAACGAGCCGAACGATTTGCTAACCGAAATAGAAAATGAAATTTTGCAATCCACCGAAGAACACTTGCGTAAAATCGGTGAAGAAAATGATGCAGGCGCGCACAAATATCTGCATTCGTTTTTGAAATACATCAGAGAAAACGACAAAATCTTTCGCACACTGTTGATAGACTCTGCCGACCCCGATTTTCGCTCTCGCTTTATGCAACAATCGCTCATTCAGTTTGTTGACAATTTGCGAATTGAGCTTCCAAAGGAGTTTGAACAATACATTTTTTCATATATACTCAACGGAAATACAGGAATTATCATTCAATGGATGCGCAGTGACTATTCTGTTGACGAAACAGAATAGTTAATTATTGTTTCAATCAATCAAGCACATTAATAAATTTGAAGCTATAATTAATAAACACAATTTAGAAAATTGATGTTTTTGATGATGCACCAAACGGATTGCGTGGATTGGTGCGGCACAAAGTGAACAAAAAACTGTGCGATAAAGAAAAAGTGGCGTACGGAAAAAACCGTGCGCCGTAGTTTTATCTATATGGAAAAAGCAAGTAAAATCGCTGTAAAACAAAAGCGATAGTTTCCCCACAAGATTGCCTATGATATACAAACGGACTTGAAGTTGCTTCGCAACCCCTCTTGCGGTGCCCAAAATACGGCGGTGTTACGCCATATTTTGACCACTGCGCCATCCTCGCTCGCTGCATCTGCCACAGGCAGCGCTCGGCGACGAAGCCCGGCACGCGGTTTGGTGAGCCGAAAAGCACGCTTTCAGTTAAGCCGCGTGTTAAAATACAGTCCCACCACAAAATCCGCATAAAAAACAGCACTTTCAGGATTTGAAAGTGCTGTTCATTTTTGTCATTATAGTTTTGTTGAAATGATGCTTTTTTGATGCTCTTGAAAAATGAAACATATTTATAACTCGAATATAATGCACCCCACTGCAAGAAATAGTGACAAATAATAGTAAACCCTTTTCGTTAATTAATTTCAATTATCCAATCTACTATTCGTCAATTATTTTGCATTTTTTAAATGGCAATATAAAAACTTGCCATCTGAATAAGTATCGAATGTGCCGACAACCGTTATTTCCGTATGTTTGTTCAAGTATGATGATTAGTTTTATCTGAATGTTCAAATTCCAATCCTTGTTGACAACAAGCAGTTGCATCAGGAATAATCACGGCATTGTGTATTTTGCCTGTTTCTTCATCCGTGTATTGATTAAATTGACCTTTCATTTTTATAATCTTGCCTTTATAATCATCAGGGCGTAATAAGCATATTATAAACTTCAGAGTAGACTACCGTGCTGCTTAGTTCCGTCAAGTCCAAATCAACGGACTTCGCCTCGGTTGTTGTTTCAGTTGCTTTTGTTGTGGTCTTTGAATTAGAATTCTCGTTTTTATCACTGTTTTTTGAACAAGCGTACAAAACTCAAAGCCAAACACTAAAGCTAATATAATTGCAATTATTTTTTTCATACTCTTTACACCTCTCTTAACGCTTGATAAGGCCAAGCAAATTATAAATCCGGCTATATCGACTTGCAACAATGGTTGAGCCTACCGGCGTTCCTGCAAGAATTGAGGCAAGAAGTCCCACAACCGTACATACAACGGAAAAGGCTGCAGAAAAGATAATTACAGATTTAAAGCTTTTAAAAAGTCGCATTGCCGAAAGTGCAGGAAAAATAATCAATGCAGAAATAAGAAGTG
>ENA-OQAL01000413-OQAL01000413.1-human-gut-metagenome-genome-assembly--contig:-NODE-413-length-10087-cov-1.748193_pt1 | contig 10087 bp, 10 predicted proteins | sample MGYA00242491_ERZ504519 | MGnify/ENA primary metagenome ERZ504519 (study PRJEB26092, sample SAMD00036260) | human gut metagenome | host: Homo sapiens | study: EMG produced TPA metagenomics assembly of... | reverse complement strand
AAGGACAACAGGTATAAAAGTAGGATTCGGAAGGGAATAGATGGAATGATTCTTTGTTCTGTTTCGTCTAACTTCTGCCGTTGTCTCTTTTATTTGTAAGTATAGGTTTGTCCGTTAATGCTTTGGTCGGTAAAGAGGGCTCCTCCTCTTTTTTCCAATCCCGTTGAATGCCATACTTTTCGTCCAATATGGCATCCTGTTCCTTGAATACAGGATCTATATAATCTATTTCTGTTTCGTAGTAACCGTAATAGCCCGTTTTATTTGTGTGATTTTGGCCAGATAATAATTGTTCTTTCCGGAATTCATCAAACGTGACTTCATAGTATATTTCAAAATAGTCGGAAATTGTTCCTTGATAAACTCCGTTACCTTTTTTTAATTGTATGACTGGCGTTTTTTATAGCTACTTTCTTTGGTATGATATCTTCTGCCGTTACCGTACCATATTCGGGGGTGGATGCAACAATTTTTATCCGGTCTCCTTCTGCCGGGATTGTATTTGAAAGGAATAAGGTATCCGGCTGGTCTGGGTTCCGGGGATTATTCAGTGTTTTCCATTGCATGGTTTCTATGTATTGATTGTTGATATAGAGCTCCACATGGGCGTGAGGGAGATTGACATAAGGCTTCTTGTCTGGATAGAACCAGGTCCGGGTGATGGAGGCCATTACCACTGTGTCGGGGGGATACTACACTGTTTATTACCATTTTTGGGCGTAGTGCGATTATTTCGTTACAAATCTTATTTTTCGATAACAGGAGGTAAGGAACACTCCTAGAAGTAATGTATATAGCAGATGTTTCATAATCATTTAAAATTTATAAGTGTAAGAAACTGATGGTATAATGGGAACTATGCCCAGGGTATAGAAGCAGTCGTTATTATACCACCATCTTTGCGTATGCTGACGGGTGCCATGTAGGAATAGACATTGTAGATGCTGATATTCCATATTCCCATCCGGTTCTTTTTTTTTCTTGGCCGGTAAATATTGATGCCCAAGTCGAGTCTGTGATAGGCGGGAAGTTGGAAATTATTACGTTCCGTATAATAGTCTAATCCGCCTGAATCTATATAAGGAGGAACCAGGCTGCCTCCCGGAAACGGATGTTGGGGAGAAACGGCCTGGTAGTTTTCGAAAGAACCGTGAGCCGGTTACCGGTTGCGTAGGTCCAGCTTCCGGTCAACTCCAGTTTGGGCTTGATTTTCCAATTGGCTATTATATTGAATTTATGCCGGTTATCGAATTTGGCAGGAAAACGCTTGCCTTTATTTATCTCAGTGAACTGTCTGTCATTCCAGCTTAGAGTATAGCCTGCCCATCCGGTTATTTTCCCTTTTTCTTTGCGGGCAATAAGTTCTACGCCGTAAGAACGTCCTTTTCCTTGAGTCAGTTTGTCTTCCCAGCTGGTGGAAGGAGGGAGAAACTGGTAGTTGTCTTTATAGTCCATCAGATGTTTCATCCATTTATAATATCCTTCTATGGAGAAAGAGTAGATTTTGTTGCCGGTGGTGTAATAAGCTCCTACAGCCAGTTGGTCGCTCTGCATCGGTTTCAGCTTGCGGCTGACCGGTATCCATGTGTCTGTGGGCAGGTTGATGTAGCTTTCATTGACTTGATGTACATATTGGCTCATCCGGGTATAAGAGGCTTTGAGGCTGAGTTGCGGATTGATCAGGAAACGACTGGAAAAACGGGGTTCCAGGGAAGTGTACGTTTTCCCGTCAATGGTGTATAGTCCGAGGTGAACCCCAGCGTTCAAACGTATTCTTTTGTTCATTTTTCCAGTCTTCTTCCATATATATGCCTAATTCATGTGCAGGTAGGGCAGTGTCGTTGTTTTGTCTGGTCTGGGTGGTCATGCCATTGGAAAAATGCGATTTTTCGTCTACGGGATGAAAACGGTGGTAAATATAATGAGTGCCGAAATGCAACTGGTGGGAAGCATTGGGGCGGAAATCGAAATTGGCTCGTATGCTGAGGTCGTCAATGCGGTTCCGGGTTGAACTTTCCTGTGATACGTAGTTGGCTTCTGTTCCTTGGTAGTAGTCTCCTTTCAAGGTGGAAGAATAGTGGGTAAAGGCGGCATTCACATTACCGAAGAGTTGGTTGTTGAATACGTATGACCAGCCGGTAAATGCCATGATGTTTCCCCATCGCAGTCTGCCGGTGTTTCTGCTTTCATATCCATTGTCACCTTCTCTTTTTCTCCTCCCTTCAAAAATCGTTTCCCCAGTAAAGACCGGCATATCCGCGGCTGCGGTCATTGAACTGGTGGTTGAGTTTAAAGTTCATGTCGGTAAAAGCGTATCGTGCCACTATTTGGGTTTCTCCTTTATTTCTGGTAGCGTTCCAGATGGCGATGGTTGGGGCCGAAAGCGCGTCAATCCATGAACGGCGTAATGCAAAGTTGAATGAGGTCCGGTCTTTGACCAACGGACCTTCCAGATTCAGGCTGCCTGAGGTCAGTCCCAGCATGGCGCTTCCGTGATATTCTTTCATGTTGCCATCCTTTGTATGGATATCGACTACGCTGGACAGTCTTCCTCCGTAACGGGCGGGGAAGGCGGACTTAAAGAATTCTACATCCTTTACGGCTTCGGCGTTGAAGGAGGAAAACAGACCGCCCACATGGTTGATCTGGTATAACGGATTCCCTTCTATCATATAAAGATTGTCGTCTCCATTACCGCCCCGCACATACATTCCTGCCAATCCGGCTGTGCCTGCCGATACACCCGGCAAGGTCTGTAGAGTTTTTATAATATCAGCTTCTCCGAATAATACCGGGGTTTGTTGGATCAGGTCTTTGTTGAGACGGGTATGTCCCATATCGGATGTTTGGACTAATGGAGAAGAGGTATATTCTCCGGTCACTACCACTTCGGCTAATTGCTGGTGGCTGTTCAGCAGAACCGGAAGCAGCGTGTCTTGTTCCAATTGTGTGAATGAACGGTGGAAACTGTCATAACCTACATAGGAGATGTTCAGGTATACATCGTTTCCGGCTTCCAGAGTCAGACTGAAAAGCCGTCGGCGTTGCTGGTTGTTCCTTGATGGCTTTTGGCATCATAGATGGAGGCGCCTATAAGGGACTCTGAGGAGGATTTGTCTCGTATGAAGCCGCTGATTACAATGTTTTCTGTTTTTTCTTGAGGATGATGTATTTGCCTGATTGTATATATTCTACGGGCAGTTTTTGAAACAGAATGCGCAAACAGTGGGATAACGGCTGGGCGGTTATTGTTATATCTATCGGTAACAGATGTTTTGTTAAGGAGGACTCATACGAAAAGGTTACACCTGTCTGCCGGGTGATTTCTGCCAAAACTTTACGATGGGGGTTTGTTTCATATCTAATGTTACGAGGGGCTCATCATGTTCTGTTCCTTTTGCCTCAATACAAATGTGCATGAGGCAAAGGAGCAGAAGAAAAGAAAATTTAGAATGGAATTGCATCATTGGGTTATGTCTAGTTTCGTATCTAGTGTTTGGTTTATGATTTCAATTATGTCTTCTATCGGAGTATTGTCAAAGGTCGTGGTCAGATAGTACTCTTTTTGTGGAATTCCGCCGATATGGACCTTATAGACTTCTTCTAATTCTTTTACTACCTTTTTCAAGGGGGCTTCATTATAAACAAACACGTGGGTCTTCCATGCAAAAGTGTTGGGGTCACTTTGTTTGTTTATTTGCATTTGTCCTTTTTGGTTAATGAAGGCATACATGCCTTTTGTCAGAATAGCCTCTTTTTGTTCTTTGTTATAAAAACGGACTTTTCCAGACTCTACGGTTGCCGAAGTCTGATTTGCATTTGCCGTTACTTGGAATTGTGTACCCAGTACTTGTATGTTTGCCAGTTCGGTCTGTACCCTGAAAGGACATTGTTCTTGATGTGTGACTGAAAAATATGCTTTTCCATTTAAAGTGACGTTCCTGTTTTTTTTACCGTATGCCAAGCGGTCATACTGTAAGGCCGAATTCTCTGCCAGCGTAATATGGCTGTTGTCCGGAAGCGTGACTTCTTTGACAGCGTGTGCGGATGAGGCAATGACAATCCAGTCTTGCCTGTCGTATATCCACCACCAACTGAATCCGGCTATCAGGAAAGTGACAGCAGCGATAGTTATCAGTCTATATAATAAGATAGAGTTATTTCTTTGTTTGCCGATACCTAGTTTTGCCAGGCTTGTGTTGTGTCCAGCCTGTTTTCCCGATGAACCGGGCTACAAAACGAATATCTTTCTCTTCTTTCTCCATGCGATCTTCTTTCTTTTTATTGTTAAGACAGGGAAAAGACAAAATCCCCCTATTCGCTTGCCGATTTTTTATCCGAAGAAAGTAAGTATATTAATTGATGCTGTTTCTCGTTAATGTTTTCAGTGCCTTACTGATTTGATGTTCGACAGTTTTTATAGAAATACCCAGTTCGGTGGCAATTTCCTGATAAGTAAGGCCGTCACGTTTGGAAAGCAGAAAGATCTTTTCCGTTCGGTAGGAAGGTGGTCGATGGCTGTCCATAAACGCGCGTCACGTTCTGACCGGATGATGCGTTCTTCTTCTGTTAAATCTTCCAAGTCTGTCAGTTCGGTTGTTTCACAGTGTGTTTGTCGGTTGGTTATCAGTGTGAGTGAGCGGTTACGTACAGTTTGGTACATATAAGCTTTCAGGTTTTGAATAGATGTGCCTCCGACAAGCTTCTCCCATACATCAGAGAAGGCTTGTTGGACGATGTCTTCTGCGTCATCCAGATTTTCAGTATAGCGCAGGGCATACATATTCAGCGGACGGTAAAGACAGCGAAATTGGTATTCAAATTCCTTGGGTGATAATTGCATCCTGTGTTTTATTCTTTTTGGAAAGCAAACTTACGGCTTTTCTTTTATTTGCCAAGCAACAAGAGATGAAAAGTCTTTAATTTCATTTAGTAATGATAACAATTCGGGTGCGGGAGGTTATTGTATCGGCTTTTCGGAGGTAGTCATAAAATAGGGCAAACCTCACGGTCTACCCTATCCGAAACTTTAATATGGAATACCTATGAAACAAAAATCACAGTCTTTACCTTAAAATATTGCCTTTAAAAGTTTCCTTTATCAGCATTATCCCACCAAAGATGTGTACCGCCTTTGTCGCCGGAAATACCGAATTTGCTGGAATTTTCTTCGTCCAGAAGCTTGATTCCGCCTTCTACTCCCTTAGCGTTGGCATCATAAGCCTGGCTGCTATAAATTACGCGGCGCACACCTTCTTCTGTGTTTACGGCTCCATTACTTTCATTGACGAATGCAGGGAAGAAGCGTGGATAGCCGGTGCGGCGTTGTTCTGCCCAGCCTCGGTGGATAGAGGGAATAGGGCGAGCCATTTTTGGGTGATGATTCTTTCCAGCTTTTCTTCGTTGCTTGCGCTCTCATCCCATTTTACACTTAATTTATTTACAGCCGGAGTGCTTAATTCGGCTTTGATGGGATCTGTATAGTCTATTTGGGTGCTTGTTCCGTTGATGTAGGCATCTACTGCTCCTTCCGGATATTCTTGATTCCGGCATAAGCCCCCCGATAAGCTAATTCATTAGTCATGGAACACGGATTCCATTTCATATAGGTTCTTTACACTTTCACTGCCAATATCCCATCTTAATTTTGCTTCAGCCAGTAGGAAATAGGCTTCCGCTGCTTTCATGATGGGCAGTGGCATGGAATAAGAGGAACCGTTGTTTCCTTGAATCCAACCGGAGAAGTTACCCCAACTGTTTGGTTTGGCAGGCAGGCCACTGGCAAAACGGATACCCAGGTATTGACTATTGGCAGCTACTGTGGTAGTACCGGCTTCGTTTTTGATATCTCCGGTATTCAGGGTCATATATAACGGTTGGCGCGGATCTTTGGTTCCACTCATAATAGTTACCAGATTGGCATTGAACCCACAATCACCCCAATTGAACATCAGCCACATTTCATTCTCAAGACTTTTATCGATCAGAATATCCTTGTTGACTGTTGCCAAAGTGTTTTGGGCAGCCTCGGTAGCGATTGCCTTAAGGTTCATTCCGGCGTTGCCGGCTTCGGTTTCCCGTTTGGACAGGCGTAACGCCATGCGTAGTTTCATCGTATTGGCTATTTTTACCCATAGGTCTTTGTCGCCGTTGCACCAACAGTCAAAGGATTTCAATTTGGCTATTTCATCTGCTCCCATGGCACTGATGTCAGTAATGGCTGTACTCAGATCTTCAAGCATGGCTTTATACAGGTCTTTCTGGCTGTCGAACTCGAAATACACTTCGTTTTCTCCCGATAGGATGGAGCTGTAAGGTATCGGTCCGTAGGCATCTGTGGTCATCAATGTTCCGTAAGCCTGTACGATACGCATCACGCCTGACAGGCCTCTTTCACCACTGGCGTCACATTGTGCGATGATGCGGCGGGTGTTATTGAAAATATGGAGATAATAGTTTTCGTACATACCACCGCTATGTCCCCGGTTCTCTCCCATATCACCGTTGGTGAAGTTACCGTTGGGAGTCATAAAATAACCTCCATAAAGGTCAATAGTCAGGTTGGTCCAAAACTGGAACATATTTTGCTGAGGAGGATAACAGTAGGTCATCGGTTCGGTACATTGTGCGGCAAAAGGAAGGTCTGCCGGATCTACCTGTATGTTACTGGTATTCAATTTCTCGAAGTCGTCTGTACAGGAAGAAAAGATGTTTCCTGTAGTCATGGGGATTGCCATTAAGAAGGCGTATGTTAATATCTTATTCCGTTTCATAGTTTCAAGCATTAGAAGTTAAGTTTTAAATTAAGACCAAAGCTGCGTGAGGTAGGCAGTGCAAACATATCTACACCTTGTATTCCATTACCTGTACCTGCCGATACATCCGGATCCATCGGGGCGTCTTTATGGAAGAAAAACAGGTTGCGGCCGATGATGGCTGCTGTCAGGTTCTTGCCTGCACCCAGCAAGTTACGGAAGGTATAACCGAAAGTCACTTCACGAAGACGTATATTGGTAGCATCATAAACATAGTTTTCCACAGCGTATGGACTGTTGAAGTTGTTGTTACCGGTGGTACGATAGTACTTGTCGGCATCAAATTTTACTCCGTCCACTGTAATACCGCCGGCATCACGGGCTTCACCTGAACGTTTCGATACGCCCCATCCGTCCAAGGCGGCTTCGGTCATACTAATCACTTTTCCACCGAATTTAGCATCAATCAGGAACGATAGTGAGAAGTCTTTGTAGCGGAATGTGTTTGTCCATCCCATATTTACTTTGGCATTCATATTGCCTGCGTATTCCAGTTCGTCCATAGAATCACCACTTACGATAGGCTCTCCTTTTTTCGTTTTGCAAGGGTTTGCCGTTCTCATCACGCATCAGATGACGTACATACAGATCTCCGTAGTGGCCGCCTTCTTTCAATATAACTTTTGCACCTCCGAAATCGGTCAATGTCAGTCCGTTGGGAAGGTCATCTACCAATTCTTTGATTTTATTATCATTATAAGAGAAGTTCAGGTTGGTACTCCAGCTGAAGTTGTCAGTGAACTGCTCGTACCATCCGATATTGAATTCAAAGCCTTTGTTTTCTACATTACCGGCGTTTACATAACGGTTTCTCAAGCCTGATTCGTAAGGAGCCGCAACGGAGAAGAACTGATTTTTTTAGTGTTGGTTTTATAATAAGTCAGGTTGATATTCAGTCGGTTCTGTAAGAATGTACCGTCAAAACCAATTTCTAAAGAATGGGTTTTTCCGGCTTCAATGTTCTGAACGGAGCTTTGTCGGGGGGAGTGATGGCACCTTGAGAACCTAGAGAATAGAGTAGATTACTCATGAATACAGGTACGTCATTACCTACGATAGAATAGCTTGCACGGAATTTGAACAAATCAATGTTCTTACCCATATCTACAAATTTGTTCAGCAGGACACTACCTCCAAAAGAGGGATAAAAGAATGAACAGCTTTCTGTGAAAGCCAATGCCGAAGACCAGTCATTACGTGCTGATATATCAAGGAATATGCCTTCACGGTAACCGAGTTGTGCGGTGGCGAATACTGAGTTCAGCCGTTTTTGGGTCATCCAGTTGTCATCTTTGCCCACGGTGGACATATTGCCATAATAGTTGTTCGGAGTAAAGATGTTCGGATAAAAAAATGTTTCCGGAACCGGGCTGTGAGAACTGGGAACCCTCGCCCCATAGGTCTACATGAGAGGTTTTGGTTTTTGTAAAACTGGAACCTGCGGTAGCGGATAGAGAAAAATCATTGAATGTATGGTTGTAGCTTACTAAAACATCGCCATAAAGTTGGTCGCTGAAATAGCGGTTGTCTTTCATGCGTCCCATCGGATAAAGGTTTCCTACGCTGGATGCGTAAGCATTGTGTATCCAGTGTTCTTCTCCTCTTTCGTAACGCATACGTCCTTGGATATTCAGATCCGGAGTAATGTTCCATTTGATGCTTCCGCCGAATTCATAGCGGTTACGGTCGGTGATAGGGGTCTGTCTGTTCAACATCCAATATGGATTACCGAATTGCTGTTGTTGTGTATTTGTCCAGTTTTGGACATAGCAGCCTCTTGCGGGATCATATACCTCGAAGTTCTCTTTATAGCCATTCCAGTCTTCTCCTCTAGGGAAGAGATAAACACCGGTCAGCGGATTCCATAAGTAACCGGCAGCTGCCTGATTGGTGATGTGCTGGTTGGTAAACTTGGCCGTGAAATCAATATGAATGTCTTTCAGAATATTGAAACCTACTTTTGAATTCAAATTGTGGCTTCGGTAGTCATTCTGGGGAGTGATGCCTTGTGAATAGACATTGGCATAGGAAAAATAAGATTGGATATTTTCATTGCCTCCGCTTAAGGAGATGGAGTTATTCGTTGTAATCCGGTACGGAAGAATTTTTTGCATAGTTTGGAGCTTTGCTGCTTAGTTTCTCACCCCAGCTGAAAGTACCGTTGTCGCTCATTCCATAAGTAGTCTGGAATTCGGGTAGCACCATTGGGCTCTCCATCGTGGTGTTGCTGGATACATTAACGGAAACTTTACCCGACTGTGCTGATTTGGTGGTAATCATAATGGCGCCATTGGCTGCTACCGCACCATAAAGCGCTGCTGCCGATGCACCTTTCAGCAAAGTGATTTGGGCGATGTCGTCCGGATTGATTGTAGACATGGCGTCACCACCGTCTCGCTGGCCTCCGTAGTTGCTGTCTACTTGTGAGTTGGTGATATTCATCATGACAGGAACTCCGTCTACTACTACTAACGGTTGGTTGTTACCGCTGATGGACTTATTGCCACGGAACAGAATCTTGGAAGAACCGCCGGCTCCGGTTGAGTTCGGTGTGATCATCATACCGGCACTTTTACCTTGCAGGGAGTTAATCATATTGACGCTCTTGATGTCATTAACGTCTTTACCTCCTACTGTTTGCGCAGAATAGGTCAGTGTTTCGGATTGGCGTTTAATACCCATTGCCGTTACTACGACTTCACCCAGTGTTTCTGTATCCGATGCCATTTTTACGTTGATTACTGTACGTCCGTTTACAGGTTCCTCTATGGTTTTCATACTTAAATAGGAGAATACCAGAATGTCTTTGTCACCGGCTTGCAGGGTATACTTTCCGTCGAGGTCGGTCACTGTTCCGATAGTTGTACCTTTAATTAATACGTTTGCGCCGATCAGAGGTTCGTTAGCGTCTTTATCTATTACAGTACCGCTGACTGTATGCGTTTGTGCATACAATGCTGTTACAAACACTCCCAATAGGAATGTCAGGAAAAAGTAAAATTCGTCTCATAAGGTTAGATTTTGAGGTTCGTTCTTAATTAGATTTTGTTTTCAGATTAATAATAGGTTTGTTGATAATTGGGCATGTTTACCCAATAGGTTTGATTTGATAGTTTTTCGCATAGGCATTCAGTTTAAGGTTAACTTATCAAGGTTTATTTATTAAGGTTTCTGTTAATCTCTCTTTAAGTTCGGTCAAACATTATTAATACAAATATCATAAACCGGGTTACATAAAATCAAACTATATTTTTGTATTTTATCTCATCTTG
>ENA-OQAL01000412-OQAL01000412.1-human-gut-metagenome-genome-assembly--contig:-NODE-412-length-10096-cov-1.824656_pt1 | contig 10096 bp, 20 predicted proteins | sample MGYA00242491_ERZ504519 | MGnify/ENA primary metagenome ERZ504519 (study PRJEB26092, sample SAMD00036260) | human gut metagenome | host: Homo sapiens | study: EMG produced TPA metagenomics assembly of... | reverse complement strand
CCCTCGTTCAAGGTCAGATCAATGCCGCAAAGGGCCTTTTTTCTCATTGATGGTGCCGGGGTTAAATGTCGTTTTAGTACACCTGTGATTTTAAGCATTGTCCTTGCCCCCCTTATTCGTCTTTACATGCTTGGCGCCCAACTGCCCTTTCCAGTACGGCACGCCCAGGAACAGCGCCACCACCAAAGCGGAGAACAGCTTCAGGTCGTTGGCGTTCAGGCCCATTTGCAGCACCAATTGAATGACAATATAGTAGATCACGCCACCCAGCACCGCTGCCAGCAGGCGCAGAGCGAAGTTTTTGAACAGCTTGCCAAAGATCACATCGCCGATGATCACCGCCGCCAGGCCGATAACGATAGCGCCGCGGCCCATGTTAATGTCCGCAAAGCCCTGATACTGGGCCAGCAGACCGCCGGACATTGCCACAATGCCGTTGGAGAGCACCAGTCCCAGCACCTTGTTGAACCCGGTGTTGATGCCGTTGCGCGGGCCATGGCCTCATTGCACCCGGTGGCGCGCACGCCGCGCCCAGCTCCGTGCCAAAGAACCAGTACAGCAACCCAATGATCACCAGCGCAAAAGCACCGCCGACGAGAATGGATTTGGGAATATACCGCAGGGATACCAAGATCCCGTATTCATCAATATTCAGCGCCACATTGGCACGACCGCTCATAATCCGCAGGTTTACGGAATACAGCGCCAGCTGGGTCAAAATACCTGCCAAGATCGCCGGTATGCCAAACTTGGTATGCAAAATACCGGTAACCAGTCCGGCAATACACCCGGCCAAGAACGCCAGCAGCATGGCCAGCCAAATGTTCATCCCTGCAATGGTACACACCACCAGCACGGCGCCGCCGGTGCCAAAGCTGCCGTCCACCGTCAAGTCGGCCAAATCAAGAACCTTAAAGGTCAAATACACGCCCACTGCCATGATACCCCAGATGATACCCTGGGCACAAGCACCGGGCAAAGAAGCTAAAAATCCGCTCATTGCACAATCTCCTTCAATTTAAAGTGCTAAATTCGCAAAGCGTAATCCTATCTTACCAAATCCGCCGTAAAAAATCAAGTAGAGACGCCAATATAAAGGACGCCAATCTCTCCACCACCGAACCACACGCCTAATCAGCCACACAAAAACCGGGCAGCATTTCTGCTGCCCGGCATCGTGGCAATGTTTAACTTTCGATCGCCTTGTAGCCGTCTACCACCTTCAGGCCCAGTGCCTTGCAGCGGGCGGCGTCATATTCCTTGGTCAACTTGTCTTCCGACACGAACTCAATGTCCATGGTTGCCGGGTCTTTGCCGTTAACCAGAACTGTCATAAGCCATTTCGCCGGCCTTGTAGCCGATGTCGTAATAGCTGATGGACAGAGTGGCTACACCGCAACCGGAGCAAATGCCCTCCTCACCGGCAATAATGGGTACGCCGGCAGGCTGTGCAATGTTGTCAATGGTCTTAGCGCTGGAGGCCATAGTGTTGTCTGTGGGAACATACAGCACATCGCTGTTCTGGCAAGCCAGCTTAGTTACGGATGCGATCTCATTGGAGTCCGCAGCGGTGTATTCCTTCACTTCCAGACCCATTTCCTTCAGCTTTGCGCCCACAACAGTGGCCTGGTACTTGGAGTTTTTCTCCGCAGAGCAGTACAGAATGCCCACTTTCTTGGCATCCGGCACCCACTCTTTAACCATGGCGGCCTGCTTATCCAGCGGTGCCAGGTCAGCGGTACCGGGTCACATTGATCCCGGTCTTGGTGGCAGTCTCGTCCTTCAGACCCAGAGCCACACCGTAGCTGGTAACGGAGGTACCCACAATCGGAATGGTGTTGGTTGCCGTGCGGGCAGCCACCAGTGCGTCCGTAGCGTTGGCCATGATCAGGTCCACATTCTGAGACACATACTGGTTAACAATGGTGGAGCACAGGGTGGAATCGCCGGCGGCGTTCTGCTCTTTGAAAGTCACCTTGTCGCCCAACTTGTCCGTCAGCGCCTTCTTAAAGCCCTCGGTAGCCTTGTCCAGTGCCGGATGCTGCATGGCCTGGCAGATACCTACGGTATAAGTGTCCTTGGCACTGCCGCCGGAACAACCGGCAAATACAGAAGCCACCAGCAGCCCGGACAGCGCCACGGCAGCGATCTTCTTCACAACCTTATTCATTGTAATAACCCCTTTTCTCGGTAAATTTATGATGATTTTAGTTTAGCACATAAAAGCGTTAAAGTCAACACCTTTTTTCTTGCATAAATGCCTGCCCGGGTGTATAGTGAAGTTATCCTAACGAAAAGGGGATATTCCTATGCAACTGAACCCGTACCAGGATCTGCCCTGGGAGCAGCTGATGCCCACCGCCCGGCGCAAGCTGCTGTGCAGCGACAAAGACTATATGTTCGTCTTAATGGAGTGCAAGGCCGGCACTGCCCAGCCGCCCCACAGTCATCCCCACACCCAGGTGGATTACCTACTGGAGGGCGAGATTGATATGCAGGTGGGCGACGAAGTGCGCCGTATGCACGCCGGCGACATTGTGCAGGTACCCGGCAATGTGCCCCACGCCTTTTGCCGGGTCTACCGGGATACCCGCTGGCTGGATTTTTTCACCCCTGCCCGAGTGGACATTTTGCCCCGGGAAGAACAGAAAGAAAAGAATAATTCAAACCCTTTGGCGCCCCTTGTTGCAAGGGGCGCGCTTTTGTTTGGCTTGTTCCAATAAATAAGTAGGGGCGGCAATCTGCCACCCTTATCGAAAATCACAAACAACATCACACCACCTATAAAGCCCGACGCTTCCTTTTCCCTGCCTGCCGGGCATAAAGCGCCCCGCAAAATACGGCGCAAACGGCGGCAGCAATGGGCACGGCCCACCAAACAGCCCCGGTGCCCAGGGGTGCCGCCAGGCACGCACCCACGCACAGGCACAACGGCAGCGCACCGGCGGTAACCAGCGCCGATTTGGCTCGGTTTACCGACTGAAAATAGGCACTCACTGTCAACACCGGCGGCAAGAATAAAAGAGCCGGTGCCAACCGCCGCAAGCAGTGGGTGCCAAATTGCACGATCGCCGGATCGCGGGTAAAAATACCCAGCAGCGCTCCGCTCAAAGCATAACACACAGCCACAGCCGCCACCGCATACACCAGCCCCAGCTGCACCGTGCGCACCACCGTTTGGCGTACCCGGCTATACAGTCCGGCACCGTAGCTGCTGCCGATGATAGGCGCTGCTGCCAAACAAAGGGCGGAGAACGGCGCCAAGGCAAATTCCGCCAACCGGCTCACATAGCCAAAGGCCGCCACACCCACCGTACCTGCCCGAGGGGCTAACAAACCGTTCATCACCACCAGCACAACAGACAGACTGCCCATTTGCACCAAGGTGGGCAGTCCCAGAGTCAGATCCGCCATACTGTGGCGCAATCCGCCCGCACGCCGCGGAATTGCTGGCAGGAAAACCGGGTGAAAAACAATACGCTCATACAAAAGCTCGCCGCTTGGGCGATCACCGTGGCCCAAGCCGCACCGGCAATACCCAGGTGCAGCCGATAGATCAGCAACCAATCCAGCAGCAAGTTCACCCCGGTAGGCAACAGCCAGATCCAAAGGCTGTAATCCATACGCCCCTCCGCCCGCATAATAGATGAAAAACCGGTGGAGAACACATTGCCCGCTGCCAAAATGGTAAAATAGGTGCGGGCATAAGGCAAGATCTCTGCCGTGGCACCGAACAGCCGCAGCAGCGGCGTGCGAAACAACAAGCAAATGCAGGTAATCCCCAGCGCTGTGGTGTAAAAGAACGCCATGGCGCTTTTTGTGACCCGGCCCGCCGCCCGGTAGTCCTTTTGCCCCAAACAGGGCGACACCAGCGCCCCGGCACCGGCGCCAACCATTTGGGCAATAGCGCCCTGCAAAACCGTCAGGGGAAAGACCACGCTGATTCCCGCAGCCGCCAGATCGCCTACCCCGTGGCTGACAAACAACGTGTCTGCCACATTATAAAAGGCACTAAAGAGCAGTGCCGCCAGCGTGTACGGCAGGTGCCGCAGCAGACGGCCGGTCACCGGCGCAGTGGTCAGCGCCTGCGCCTTGTCCTGCGCCTTTTGGCGCCCGCCCTTACCCACGGCGCAAAGTGGCAAAGGCAGCAGCGTAGCCGGCAGCCGCCCCGGTCACATCCACCGCCCAGCCCTGACTCAAGGGCGTAAAGCGATAGTATTTTTCCACTTCCTGGATCAGCGCCAGCAGCCCCTGGGCAAAGGCGTAGCGCAGCCGGGTCTCTCGGTTGACTTGCACCGGTACCCGGCAAAGGGCATTGTGGGTTGCCAAGGACAAAGTCTTTTGTCCAGCGGCGCGGTAAAGGACTCCAGCGGCAAAAAGTCCAGCACCGGGTCGCCCCACAGGCTGCGCTCCGGGTCGATCCAGGCAAAACGGGTTTGTCCGTCCACCGTATGGCACAGGATATTGCTGCTCCACAGATCAAAATTCACCATCACGCAAGGTGCCGCCGCCAGCACCGCCCGATACTGCCGGGCATACGCCAGCAGGCGCTGCCCTCGGCGGCTGGTCTTGCCCATACGCCGGGCGTCTGCCAGCAGGTTCTCGATCATGGAAATGTAAGCGTCCGCCCCAGTTCTCATACAGCCCCATTTTGCACATAACCGTAGCCGGTGCCGGACACATTATGGATCTGCGCCACCATCTCCGCCCGTGCGCCGGTGTTTCTCCGCACTTGGCAGCGGGCACTTGTCTCGGTGCACCCCGGGCAGTCGCTCCATCACCACCCAGGCGCGCCGCACAGGTTGCCCGCCGGGTCACTATACAGAATATCCGGCACGGTAATCTCCGTGTGCTGCCGGATCTGATCGTACCAGTACAGCTCGGTGGCCAGCATATCCCGCTCATAGGTCATCACCGGCACCTGGGGTCGGGGCGCAATCTTCATCACCACCGGCGGGTTTGTCTCCGCTGCAAAAACAGCGTTGAACATACCGTCTCCCAGCAGCCGAAATTGCACCCCTGCGCTGTCCAGTCCGGCTTGTTTCAGCATATCCCGCAGCACCGCATCGGTAGGCAGGGTCTTGGTCTTACTTTTCATACTTCGGTCACTCCTTTCCAACGCTATCATAGCATACCTCCCCCAATTTGTCTACCAAAAAGCCGAGAAAATACAACAAATCCCCCATTGACTTGCCTCGCCCCCGGTTGACGGACAGTCTCCGGTCGGCTATACTGCACTTAGGGGGAATTCAAATGGATAGTGCGTCTTTAATGAGTATTCGGGTGATCCCGAAAAGCATCAAGGAAGAAACCGGACACCACGCGCTGGAGCGACTGCACCATACCCCATACCGGGACGAGGTGCGCCTGTTCTCCTGCCTGCAACGGGGTGATCTGAAAAAGCTGATCTACGAACTGGGGCAGATCGGCATACAAAATATTACCGTAGGCCAAATGTCGGAGAACGACTTGCAGCAGCAAAAATATATGGCTGTCAGCTTTATCACCCTGGCCACCCGCTACGCCATTCAAGGGGGTCTGGGCGAAAGCAACGCCTATGCGTATTCGGACGATTTTATTCGCCGCATTGACGCGGCCAGCACCAAGCGCACCGTGCACGCCGCCATTGTAGACGGCGCCATTGAACTGACCAATATGGTCAGCCGGGCGCAAAAGGACCTGACCTATTCACCCCATGTGCGCCGCTGCATTGCCTATATCAACAAAACCCGGACCGCAAGCTGACGGTGGCTGCCGTGGCCGCCCACTGCGGCCTGTCGCCGGACTATCTCTCCCACCTGTTTAAATGCGAATTGGGCGTAAACCTGAGCACCTATATGACCACCCAAAAGCTGGAGCTGGCCAAGACCCTGCTGTGGGAGGGCTGCACCGCCGAGCAGGTGTGTTACAGCCTGGGTTTCTCCTCCCAGTCCCACTTTATTGCGTTATTTAAGCGCCGGTTTGGCATGACCCCACGGGAATACACCGCCCTGCTGGGCACGGAAAAGTGAATGTATAATAACAGCGCCCCTTGAAAATCAAGGGGCAGTTTTTGTTTTACTTGCCGTAGGGCGGGGGCTTGCTCCCGCCGTCCAATCCCTCCGTCTGCTCGCAAGCTCGCAGCCACCTCCCTATGCAAGGGAGGCAAATCGGTTACAACACCTTAGGCTCCCTTGTAAAGGGTGACTCCCCGCAGTGCGGGGAGATGTCGCGCAGCGACAAAGGGGACGGGCGCCAGTTAGGCGCTGTCAGCGCAGCTGACTGAGGGATTTGCGGGCGGCAGATTGCCGCCCCTACCAAGCATCAAATCAAATACGGTACGATAGACAAAAGACGCAAGCACGCGCTGCAAATCCCTACGCCACCGCACTTCACCCTTGATTCTTCCGCAAAAGGTGGTATAATCGTTGTGCACATTTTTTGTATGCGGAGAGGGAATTATGAAATATAACAAAAGCGCGACTTTGCGCTTTGCGTTCAAGCAATCACTGCCGGTGCTGTTCGGCTACTTGTTTTTAGGCGCAGCGTTTGGTATTATGCTGTTTAAGGCCGGCTACAATTGGGTGTGGGCAGCGCTGATCTCGCTGCTGGTGTATGCCGGGTCCGGCCAGTTTCTGCTGGTGTCGCTGATCTCCTCCGCGCCGGGCTGGCCACCACCGCACTGATGACGCTGTTTATCAACACCCGCCACATGTTCTATGGCCTGTCTTATATTGAAAAGTTCAAAGCCGGGCGGCTGGCGCTATCCTTTTATGATCTTTACTTTAACGGACGAAACCTACTCGGTAAACGCCTCCATCCTGTCTGTGCCGGATGGGGTAGACGAGCCCCGGGCGCGCTTTCTCATCGGCGAGTTTGACCATGTGTACTGGATCATCGGCTCCGTGCTGGGCTCGCTGCTCAGTGCCGCCCTGCCCATGGACTTTACCGGCATTGATTTCTCTATGACCGCCCTGTTTGTGGTGATTTTATTGACCTGATCCGCAACCAAAAGGGTCGCGCCGGGCTGATCGGCGCTCTGGGGCTGTGCACCGGGCATTCTGTGCCTGCTGATCTTCGGGGCAGACAAATTCCTGCTTCCCTCCCTGGTGCTGACCGTGGCGGTTCTGTCCGCCGGGCGCCCCTTCTTTTGATCCGGAACGGAGGGCTGCCAAATGACCAACACCCATTTGCTGATCATGGTGCTGGTGGCCGCCGTCTGTACCTTTGCCACCCGCCTGTTTCCCTTTGCCCTGTTTGGGGGCAAAAAGCAGGTACCCAAGTTCGTGCAGTACCTGGGCAATGTGCTGCCGGTAGCGATCCTGGGCATTCTCATCGTCTATTGTCTTAAGGATTTTGAACAGGGCAATGTGAACTACATTGTGCCCCAGCTGATCGCCGTGGCGCTCACCGCCGGGGTGCATCTGTGGCGCAAAAATACCCTCCTGAGCATCGCCGTGGGCACCATCGGCTATATGCTCCTGATCCACTTTGTGTTTGTGTGACAAAAACAAAAAATACAAGAATGACCGCACCGGGGAATGGTGCGGTCATTCTTTTTTCGCTCTCAGTGATATTCACACCGCAGCGGGGACAAAGCGATAGCCACGACCCCACACTGTATGAATCAGATCTAAATTAGAATCCAACTCCTTGAATTTGTCTCGGATCCGGTTGACATGGACGGTGACGGTAGAGGTCTCGCCCAAGCTGTTGTACTGCCAAATCCGATCAAACAGCTGTTCCTTGCTAAAGACTTCGTCCGGGTGGCCGGCCAAAAATACAGCAGCTCAAACTCCTTATTGGTCAACGCCACCTCCTGCTCCCGAAACCAAGCACGGCGGGTGGCAGGATCCAAACGCAGGGCACCGCTCTCCAGCACTGCGTCCTTGGTCGGCGGGTGCGAAGTGCCGTCGCCGGTGAGCCGTTCATACCGGCTGATATGCGCCAGCACCCGGGCCACCAACTCGCCGGGAGAAAAGGGCTTAACCACATAGTCGTCCGCACCAACGCCCAGACCCTTGATCTTGTCCAAATCCTCTTTCTTGGCACTGACTAAGATAATAGGTACATTCTGCTCCCGGCGAATGGAGCGGCAAACCTCCAGTCCATCCATTCCCGGCAACATAATATCCAGCAAAATCAGGTCAAACCGACCATCCAACGCCGTGCGCAGTCCGGAAGGGCCGTCCGCTGCCACCGATGCCTGTAAGCCTGCCGCCTCCAGATAATCCCGCTCCAGCCCGGCAATGCGTGGGTCGTCCTCAATAATCAATATCTGCTTCATCTACAACATGCTCCCTTTTGGGTAACGAAATAAAATCGACAGCCCCGCGTCCGTATGACTGCGGGCCCAAATGGAGCCGCCGTTCTGCTCTACAATTTGCTTGCACACCGCCAGCCCCAGTCCGCTGCCCTGGCTCACCTGGCTGCGGGCCGGATCCGTGCGGTACATGGCGTCAAAGATCTTGTGCAGCTGGTCCTTATCCACGCCGATGCCGTTGTCTGCAAATTCCAGGATTACCACCCGATCATAGGCGGTGGCCGTCAATGCCAACCGACCGGGTACACCCGGGCGAGCGTATTTAACCGCATTGCCCAGAATGTTCAAAAACACCCGGCGAAAAGCGTCCGTGTCGATCTCAATCTGCGTATCAGCCGGGCAGTGATTTTCCAGCGCAAAGGTACAGCCGCGGTTCTCCATAAAAGCCGTCAGCTCCGGCGCAGCATCATCCAGCACCGCTTGTAGCTGCACAATGGAGCGATCGTTGCCTGTGCTGCCCAGCTCCAGTTTGGACAGCGCCAGCAGATCATCGAGAATTTTCTCTGTCTGCACAGCGGAGTCGTAAATGGTCTGCAAATACCGCTGCTGCTTCTCCCGGCGTGTTGGCATGCGCTCCCGCAGCCCCTCGGCGTAGCCTTAATGCTGGTGAGCGGGGTGCGCAGATCATGGGCAAAGCGGCGGTCATCTCCCGCCGCAGTTGCTCGCTTTTTTCGCGGCTCTCAATGGTCTCTTTCAACCGCAGACGCATGGCGTTAAGCTCTCCACCGTTTGGCCCAACTCATTGGTAGAGTCATAGTCGATCTGATAATCCAGATTGCCGCCGGCAATGGCGTCCGCTCCCCGGGCAATCTTCTGAATGGGACGCACAATGGTGCGGCTGGTAAAGAAAGAGAACGCCGCCACCGCAGCGGCAAAATCAGCACAATGGCCAGCACCACCAACCCGGTACGCCCCATCAACAGACGCGACAGCGTGCCCCGCGCCGCCGCTCCGTTTGATCCGCCACCGTATAGCCGGTGCCGGTGAGCACCAGGCGGCAGCGCTGACCCCCGGCCTGCACATGACTGACGATCACCAGCCCGTCCTGACCGAAGTGGTACACATTTTTTTCCGAATCAAAGGCCACGATCTGCCGGGCACGCCCCAGCACATCTTTGCACCCGGCGCTTCGATAAAACACCTCGTCACCCCGTCGAATTTCCAGCGCCACGCCCCGCTTCTCCAGCGGTGCGGCGTAGGCGGCAATATCCGCCAGCTTTTCTGCGTCCGTATCTTTGGTGCGCAGCAACACATCGGACAGGTTGCTCACCGTCTGATTCCAACCGATCTGGTTGACCAGGCTGTACCTGTCCGCCGTCTCTGCCGCCAACTGAAAGGTGTGGGAGGTGCTGTGCAGCAGCCCCAGGCACACCAGCGCCACCAGCACCAGCGGTATGGCGATGGCCAGCACGGTGGTGAGCACAATGCGGGTGTTGATCTTTAAGTTCTTGGAAGAACGCTTTGGCTTTTGCCGGACATATCAATAGCTCTCCCGGGGAACCCGTCCGTGCTTTACATCCTTGCTGTGACGAATAATCTCCAAAATGGAGCCCAGATGAATCCGGGCAAAATTGTACGCCTCGGTTTGTATATCCATATCATCATGGGTCACCCAGTAACGAATAACCCCTTCATACCGGTAATAATATATTCAATACTCAGGTCACTGATCCCTCAATGTCCCCTTTGATCACGTCCAACGCCTGCGAATGGTTTCTCGATCTTTTTCAGAGAACACCACGGTGCCCGGATCCGTCAACAGCAACCGATACAAATCCCGATCCTCGTCGATCA
>ENA-OQAL01000411-OQAL01000411.1-human-gut-metagenome-genome-assembly--contig:-NODE-411-length-10120-cov-1.409687_pt1 | contig 10120 bp, 18 predicted proteins | sample MGYA00242491_ERZ504519 | MGnify/ENA primary metagenome ERZ504519 (study PRJEB26092, sample SAMD00036260) | human gut metagenome | host: Homo sapiens | study: EMG produced TPA metagenomics assembly of... | reverse complement strand
CCTTTACGGAGGTGATAGATCGCAGAAGTGTCGGTATATTCAAGATCGGGCCCGAAGGGGTCGTAATCGTCCTCAATGTCAATGAGGGTATTGGGGTCCTGACCGGCTTCCACTACGGCTTTTACATCTGCAATGGTCTTGCCCTTATAAAGGTCCATGTTATAACTCCAGGAAGGAGTAGTGACGACGGTGCCTCGGGAACATGGGAATACAAAATAACTCTCGTTCGTGCGGGCTGTGTCGCCGTAAGGAACGCTTACAGTGATCTGTTCCACACTGTTCAGCGGCTGAGAGAGGGTATAGGTGCCATCGGTGATCCAATCAGAAGTAAACGGCACCATAAAGAGACCACATTATCCTTTGATACACCGATGACCTCATCCTTTTCTACAGTATAAGCCCGGATAGAGGTGGAGCCGACCTGATATTCGACGGTCACAGCCAGATCTTTCTTTTTCTGTGCGCCATCGACAGTGGTAACAGTGGAACGCTTTTCTTCATACTTTACGGGAGCTGCTGCGGCACTGGCACTTAAAGTGACCGCGCTCAGAATCAGTGAGGCAGCTGCCAGAACTGCGAATCTTTTCAGAAAATGCGGACAGGGCTTCATATTCTTTCCTCCTGTATTACATGATGCAATAAATTGAATCCAACTCGATTATAGGCGTCGAAGAAAAAACATCAAGAGAGAAATACGATTTTGGAAGAAAAGACAAAATGTCGGCAGCTTTATTGTGCAGCTGCATCTTCGGTATCGGTCATGATGAACCAGAACACGGTGCCTTTGCCCACAGTGCTGTGGACGCCGAAGCGGAAACCGTGCTGCTGGAAGATGGCTTTGGTGATGGAGAGGCCGAGGCCGGTCCCCTGCTTGCCTGCGTCGGAGCGGGAGCGGTAGTAGCGGTCGAAGATATAGGGCAGGTCCTCGGCAGAGATGCCGGGGCCGTGGTCTTCCACCTCTACCCGGACGCCCTCGGGGCAGCGCAGCGCCCGCAGCACGAAGATGCCGTCTTCGCCGATGTGGTGCATGGCGTTGCCCAAAAGGTTATGCAGAGCGCGCTGCATCATGTCGGGGTCGGCACAGACGGGAAGCTCTTCGTTGGGGATCTCCAGCTTGAGCTGCCAGCCGTTCTGGGCGCAGACGGCGTCGTAACGCTCGCTCACCTCGTCGCAGAGCTGGCCCATGTCGAAGTGGACCTTCTCGCACTTGAGTGCGCCGCTCGTGACCTTGCTCAGCTCCATGACGCTGGAAACAAGGGCCGTCAGGCGGTCGGTCTCGTCCACGATGATGTTCATCTGCTCGTCGCGGTGCTTCTTGTCGTCGCCGGTCAGATCGCGCACCGTCTCGGCATAGCCCTTGATGAGGGTGAGCGGGGTGCGCAGGTCGTGGGAGACGTTGGCCAGCAGGTCGCGCTGCATCTGGGAGGCGTGCTGGACCTCTTTTGCCATGTGGTTGAACTCCTGGGCCAGGTCGCCCAGCTCGTCGTTCCGCACCGAGTCCACATGGACGGCGTAGTTGCCTGCGCCACCTGCCGCGCAGCCCCGGAGAGAGCCCGCAGAGGCTTTGTGAACCACTCGCTGAACAACCATGCCGCCGACATCGAGAAGGCGAAAATGAGGGCCGCGGCCAGCGGCAGGACGGTGCTGAGCACCTTGCCGGCCTCGGCCACATGCATCAGGCTGGTAGTCACCAGCACCGTGTAATTTCCGTCGGAGGTCATCCGGCCCACCATCAGCTGGACGGAGCCGGAGGGCGTGGGCGGGTTGATCTTCCGCACCACTGTGCCGCCGCTCTCCCGGCAGAGCTGCCGCATGGCGCGGGCCGTGGTGTAGGCGGTCTGCTCGTCGGCAGTGTCGGTGGGGCGGGTGCGGTGAAGGTTGCAGTAGGGCAGGGTATCCACCTTGAAGATCTGCCGCAGGGTGGTGTCGGAGATGTCGATGCAGAAGCTGCTCATCCCGCCCAGCTCGAAGATGTCGTCCCGCAGCGCGTGAAGAAGGTGCTGTTGACGTACAGCCGGCTGCCGAAGGCCCAGTAGGAGAGGGTCTCGCCCTTCCCGATGGCCTCGTCCATCCGGGCCACAATGGCCTCGGCCTGCTCGGTGAGCTGCTTCTGGATATGGGTGGTGTAGAGGGGTTCCAGCAGCTGGGTGCTCAGAAACCAGAACAGCCCCACCAGCAAGAGGCAGATGAAGCACAGAAAGCCCATGAGCTGGCCCCGGATGCCGATGGTGCGCCGTGTTTTGCTCGTTTGCCGCATGAAGAGCGGAGCCTCCGCTTAACGCGCCGCGTCGGGGTCGAACTTGTAGCCGATGCCCCAGACAGTGGCGATGTAGCCGCGGCACTTGCCCAGATGGCCGCGCAGCATCTTGACGTGGGTGTCCACGGTGCGGTCCTCGCCGAAGTAGTCGTAGTTCCACACCTTCTGCAGGATCTTCTCGCGGCTGAGGGCGATGCCCTTGTTGGAGGCCAGAAAGACCAGCAGGTCGAACTCCTTGGCGTGAGGCTCACTTCCTCGCCCGAGCTTGACGGTGTGGCTGGCCGTGTCGATGGACAGCTCCCCGAAGGTCATGGTGCTGTCGGAAGCCTCGGTGCGGGGCATGGTGCGGTTGAGCACAGCCTTGACACGGGCCACCAGCTCCCGGGGGGAGAAGGGTTTGACCACATAGTCGTCAGCGCCGCCCTCGAGGCCGGCCAGCTTGTCGTACTCCTCGCCGCGGGCCGTCAGGATGATGACGGGGGTGTTGATGCGGCGGGTACGCATCTCCCGCAGGCAGGTCATGCCGTCCATGAAGGGCATCATCAAATCGAGGATGACCAGATCGTAGCCGCGCCGGTGAGCAGCGACAGGGCGGAAGAGCCGTCCCCTGCCTCCTCGCAGGTGTAGCCCGAATACTGTAAATTCTCCCGGATGAGCTCCCGGATGCGGGGCTCGTCGTCAACGATAAGAATTTTGCCATAAGGCATTCCTCCTAAAAGCTTCTATCGCCCAAGCGCCGGAGGCGGCTCAGAGCCAGCCCGGCGGAACTGTATACTGCGTTTAAGTCTATCATACCCTATCAATTAGGAATTTTTGTGAAGTTTGAGTAGATTTTTTGGGAAAACATCCCAGTGGGTGCGTTTCGTGTATGCCCTGATTATAAGGGGCCGCTTCGGGGGCTGGTCAAGCTTGGCCTCATCTTGCGCAGAAAAGCCGAAGTGTGCTATACTACAATGATAAAAGACTTCCCCAAAATCTGACAAATACAAAGGAAAACTGTTCATGCGCATTGGATTCGTAGAGCTGGTACTGCTCCTCTTCATTGCATCCATCACGGTGGGGCCGAACGTGGCCCTTTTTGTGGACCGGTGGCTCCGCCGCGCCCAGCGCACGTCTGCCGCCGCTGCCCGCCGGAAAGCCCAGCTGGAAGCACAGGCCGCCATCGAGCGGGAAGCCCTGGATGACCCGCTTCCGGGTGGCCAGCAACATCTTTGCCCTGCTGATGCTGGCGGCGCTGGCGTACGGCCTGCTGCTGCGGCCCATCGACACGCCGCCGAAGGCCTACACCGCCCCGGATGTGCGGCAGGACACCGGTGCCGCGCAGACGGCCCTCTCCGCCGACAGCAAGGACGGCTGGAAGCTGGGCGGCTATCTGGGCGGTGGACTGCGTCCGCACCCGGGGACGGCTTGTCTACGCTGCTGCCTACAACGGTGCGGCCATGAAAAAGCGTCAGAGCGACCTGTCCGCACGACAGCGGACACACCGCGGTCATCCTGTCGGTGGAGGGCGAGCTGACCGGCTTTGCCTTCGCGCCGACGGCGACTTGTGGCTGACGGTGGTGACGCCTCCGGCGGGGCGCTCTGCCGTGCCCGGCATGACAGCTGGGGGACCTCAGTGGAACAGGTGGTGACCCAAATCGACGGCGCACCGCTGGGTGTGCTGTCGGCGGTGGAGACCGGCCCGGACGGGAAGGTCTATTTCGCCGTGTCCACCGAAGCCGCTGCGAAAAACGGGCTGGAAAGCGCTCTCCGCACCGAGCTCATCGCCCACACCGGCACGGGCTGCGTCTATGTGTATGACCCGTCGGCCCGGACGGTGGAACAGGTGCTGGGCGGCGTGGCCGGTGCGGCTGGTCTGGCCCTCTCGGAAGATGGCCGAACGCTGTACGTCTCCGACCTCGGGAATCGCTGCGTCTGGGCTGTGGACGCCGCGCCCGGGAGCTGACGGCCGGCGGCAAAAACTGCGGGAGCTTCGTGTCCGGCCTGCCGGGATACCCCGGCGCATTGGCGCTGGACGAGGACGGCATCCTCTATATCAGCTACCGCTGGACCCGCAGCGACTGGCTGGAAAAGCACGCGGACAGCACCCTTCTGCGGGGCATCGCCCTGCGGGCCGGTGAGAACATCCAGAAGAAGCTGTTCAAGCTGCCTGCGGACGCCCCCTGCGCCGAGGCTGTGGACACCGCCCGACGGAAGCTGGAAGCAGACATTCTCGGGAAGAGAGCTGGACGGCTGCACGGCGGTGTGCCCGGCGGGAAGCAAAGTGTATTTCGGCGCGGCAGGCTCTGCCAGCCTGCTGTCTGCAAGAGTATAAAAACGAGGTGTTTTTTATGACGGAAGAGTTCAAAAAGCAAATCGAGACCGAAGCGCGGCAGGCTGTGACGGAGCTGCTGGCCCAGACAAAGCTGAAAAAGGGCGATGTCTTTGTGGTGGGCTGCTCGTCCAGCGAGATCGTCGGCGGCCACATCGGCAAGGACTCGAGCCTTGAGGCTGCACAGGCTGTCTACGCCGGCGTCGCCACCGGTGCTGGCCGAAACGGCATCTGGCTGGCCGCACAGTGCTGTGAGCACCTCAACCGGGCCATCATTATTGAGCGGGAAGCCGCTGAGAAATACGGCTGGGAGGAAGTCTGCGTCGTGCCGCGTCCCCATGCGGGCGGCAGCTGGGCCACCACCTGCTGGAAGCAGTTCAAAGACCCCATCGCGGTGGAGGAGATCCGCGCCCACGCAGGCATCGACATCGGAGGCACCCTCATCGGAATGCATCTGCGCCGGGTGGCCGTGCCGGTGCGGCTGAGCCTTTCGAAGATCGGCGAGGCCAACATTCTCTGCGCCCGCACCCGCCCCGAAGCTCATCGGCGGCGAGCGCGCAAAAATATACCGAGGAGGACTGAGCCTTATGGCGGAAAAGAATCTGGAAGAGATGCGGGAGGCTGTGGAGGCCATCCGCGAAAAGATGGCCGCAGCGGCCCGGGAAGCAGGCCGCGACCCCGCCGAAGTGCAGCTCTGTGCGGCCTGCAAGACCCGCACCGCAGACACCGTTGCTGCCAGCGCGGCTCTTGCCATCGATGTGTTCGGCGAGAACCATGTGCAGGAGCTTTGCGCCAACTACGACGCCGGTGCTTACTGCGGCAAGCCAGTCACTTCATCGGCCATTTGCAGACCAACAAAATCAAGAAGGTGCTGGGCCGCGCAAGCCTCATCCAGAGCGTGGACAGCGAGCATCTGCTGGCCGCCATCGAAAAGGAAGCCGCCAAGGCCGGCATCGTGCAGGCGTCCTGCTGGAAGTGAACATCGGCGGCGAGGAGTCGAAGTCGGGCGTCTCGCCGGAACAGCTCTGGCCCCTGCTGGACGCTGCCGCCGCAGAAGAGCACATCCGGGTCAAGGGTCTGATGGCCATTCCGCCCGTCAACGACGATGCGCCCAGAACCGCCGGTATCTGGCCCAGGTGTACAAGCTGTTCGTGCAGGCCGGGGAGCGGGGGTACCAGAACGTGAAGATGGAGACCCTCTCCATGGGCATGAGCGGCGACTTTGAGAACGCCATCCGCGAGGGTGCGACCCTCGTGCGCATTGGTACGGCCATCTACGGCGAGAGAGATTATAGTAAGAAATAACAATGGGAGGAATCATGCAAAAAGTCAACGACCCCGCAGTGCGGCACACCAGCAGCGGCGCCTCATCCGGCGCTTTCTGCCCTATCTGGCAAAATACAAAAAGACTCTGTTCATCGACCTGTTCTGTGCGGCGATGACCACCCTGTGCGACATCATCCTGCCCAAGATCATGAGCACCATCACCAACTCCGCCATGGGCGTGGGCATCACCCTCACGGCGGGCATCGTGCTCAAGCTGGCGGCAGTGTACTTCGTGCTCCGCATCATTGACGGTGCTGCGCAGTATTCATGTCGGGCATCGGCCACATCATGGGCGTCCACATCGAGACGGATATGCGCCGGGACGCCTTCGACCACCTGCTCAAGCTCGACCACACCTACTACAACAACACCAAGGTCGGCACCATCATGGGCCGCATCACCAACGACCTGTTCGACGTGACCGAGTTCGCCCACCACTGCCCCGAGGAATTTTTTCATCGCGGGCATCAAGATCCTGGCATCCTTCCTGATCCTGTGTCAGGCCAGTGTGCCGCTGACGCTGGCCGTGTTCGCCTGCGTGCCGCTGATGGGCGTCGTGTCCGTCAAGCTGAACCAGCGCCTGCGCGCCCGGTTCCGCCAGCAGCGCGTCCAGATCGGTGAGCTGAATGCCACCATCGAGGACAGCCTGCTGGGTCAGGGTGTGGTGAGGCCTTCGCCGCCGAGGACGAAGAGCGCGAGAAATTCGCCAGGGGCAACAAGGATTTTGAGCACATCAAGACGCTGGGCTACTACGCCATGGCTGCGTTCAACACCTCCACCCGCCTCTTCGACGGCCTGATGTATCTGGTGGTCATCCTTGCGGGCGGTCTGTCGCTGGTGTACGGCAAGATAACCGCCGGTGACCTGGTGGCTTATATGCTCTACGTCACCACCCTCATCGCCACCATCCGCCGCATCGTCGAGTTCGCCGAGCAGTTCCAGCGCGGCATGACCGGCATCGAGCGCTTTGCGGAGATCATGGATACCCCTGTGACCATCAAGGATGCCGAGGACGCAAAGCCCCTGCAGCCCGGCCCGGGTGCCATCCGTTTCGAGGACGTCAGCTTCGAGTACCCCGACGACCACAACAAGGTGCTCCACCATGTCAGCCTTGACATCAAGGCCGGTGAGCGTCTGGCGCTGGTCGGCCCGTCCGGCGGCGGCAAGACGACGCTCTGCAACCTCATCCCCCGCTTCTACGAGGTGACGGGAGGCCGTATCCTCATCGACGGGCAGGACATCCAGCACGTCACCCTCAAGAGCCTGCGGGAGGACATCGGCATCGTCCAGCAGGACGTCTACCTGTTCAGCGGTTCGGTGGCGGATAACATCGCCTACGGCAAGCCCGGCGCGACCCGGGAGGAGATCATTGAAGCGGCCCGTCTGGCGGGCGCAGAGCGCTTTATCAGCGCCTTGAAGGACGGTTTCGATACCTATGTGGGTGAGCGCGGCGTCAAGCTCTCGGGCGGTCAGAAGCAGCGCATTGCGATCGCACGGGTCTCCTGAAGAACCCGCCCATCCTCATTCTGGACGAAGCCACCAGCGCCCTCGACAACGAGAGCGAGATCCTTGTGGGCCAGAGCCTCGAAAAGCTGGCCCATGGCCGCACGACCCTGACCATCGCCCACCGACTGACCCACCATCAAGGACTACGACCGTATCCTTGTGCTGGGCGAGAGGGGATCGAGGAGGCTGGCACCCACGACGAGCTGCTGGCCGAAAAAGGGCGTCTACTACCGCCTGTGGAATCAGCTGCCCGGGGAAGATACGTTGTAAAAAGAACAAATATAACAAAAGAGGCACTGCCAGCGGCAGTGCCTCTTTTGTTATACTCTCTCTTATTCTCCGACAATGAGCCGCACGGCGCCGTAAATACCGGCGTCGTTGCCAAGGCTTGCAGCCTTGATGGGCGTCTCGCGGCAGGACTTGAAGGCGTAGGTCTTGAAGTGCTCCACCAGCGGGTCGAAGAGGACGTCGCCTGCGCGGGCCACGCCGCCGCCGATGAGGAACATCTCGGGGTCGGTGGTGCTGGCAATGGAGGCCAGAGCCATGCCGAGGGTGTCGGTCATCTTGTCCACCTCGCGGGCAGCGAGGGCGTCGCCGCTGCGGGCGGCATCAAAGACGTCCTTTGGCCTCAAAATCCTTGCCGCGCAGGACGCAGTCTGCGTCGGGGTTCTCGTCCAGCAGCTTCTTCATGCAGCGGACGACGCCGGTGGCGCTGGAATACTGCTCGAGGCAGCCGTGCTTGCCGCAGCCGCAGGTGGCCGTCTCGTGACGGTTGACGGTGATGTGGCCGATCTCGCCGCCGGCACCGTGTGCGCCGTCGATGACTTTGCCGTTGACGATGACGCCGCCGCCGACGCCGGTGCCAGCGTGACCATGACTGCGCTGCGGCAGCCCTTGGCGGTACCCATCCAGATCTCACCCAGAGCAGCCACGTTGGCGTCGTTGCCCACCAGCACCTTCATGCCGTCCAGCAGGCCGGACAGCTGGGCCGAGACGTTCCGTTCGCCCCAGCCGCCAAGGTTGGCGCAGATGATGGGGACGACGCGGCTGTCCAGCACGGGGCCGGGGACGCCGATGCCGACGCCTTCCACCTGCTCGGAGGTGATCTCCTTCTCGGCCATCTTGGCATGGATGGCGTCGGCCAGATTCTCGAGGATGTGTTTCACCGGCGTTGGAGGTGTCGGTGGGGACTTCCCACTTTTCCAGCAGAGCGCCCGAGGTGGTGAACAGGCCGACCTTGGCCGTGGTGCCGCCGAGGTCGATGCCGAATGCGTATTCTTTCATAACTCATTTACCCCTTTTCTGCGGCGGTCGCCCGCCGGTTATCATTTGACATCAGTATAACATACTCCGGGCCAAAAAGAGCAGGGGGCGGGCCGGTTTTATGCAATCAGACGGAAATAACGCCGTCTTTTTGGCAGAATGGCATAAAACAGGCCGCAAAAAAGCGCACCCTGCTTTTGCGGGGTGCGCAATGACAGATGACGGAAGCCTTAGTCCTCAGTGTCCTCTTCCTCGTCCTCTTCGTCTTCGCTCTCAGAGCGGGGCTTGTAGAAGATGCCGCTCAGGAAGATGCTGACAAAGTAGAGCAGCACCATGGGGATAGCCACCATGCACTGGGACACGATGTCCGGCGGGGTGACGACAGCTGCGATGAAGAAGATGAGCACGATGGCAACGCCCCGGCCCTTTTTTCAAGATCTCAGGGTTGGCGATGCCCATCGTTGGAGAGGATGATGGTGACCAGAGGCATCTCAAACACACAGCCAAAGATGATGAACATAGTCAGGCAGAGGCTGACATAGCTCTCGATACTGGTAGTGGTCTGGATGTAGTCGGCGCCCTCGATGCCGGTGCTGAGGAACCGGAGCATGAAGGGCATCATGAGCTTGTAGGCGAACATCACGCCCACCACAAAGAGGGCCAGACCCAGCAGGATCACCAGCTTGAGGAAGAATGTCTCGCTCTTTTTTCAGGCCCGGCTTTGCAAAGGCATACACCTGATACAGCGCCACAGGCACTGTGACCACCACAGCCGCCCAGCAGGGGAGACGCGGAAAATACTGCATCAGCTTTTCCTGCGGGGCGATGGACACGAAAGGTATAGAAACCCTGGCCCCATGGCGGTCAGCAGGTCGATGAGGCGGTCGGCGTAGCAGCGTGACCACGACCGCTGCCACGAACACCACGGCGCAGACGATCAGCCGGTTGCGCAGCTCTTTCAGGTGGCCCGTCAGCGTCATGTTGCCGTCGTCAGGCATGACTTCGGCTTTCTTTTGCGCTTTACGTTCGTAGCCACAGATTACTCCTCGTCGTTCTTCTTCTCAGTCTCAGTCTTGGTCTCGGCCTTGGCAGTGGTCGCGTCCTCCTCTTCGGACTCCTCCATGCCCTTCTTGAAGTTGTTCATGGTCTTGCCGAACATCTTGCCCAGCTTCGGCAGGTTCTTGGGTCCAAAGATGAGCAGGACGACGACCAGGATGATAAGCAGCTCGTTAGTACCAATACGCATAATAATGATCTCCTTTTTACTTTGCCGCGCGCGAGGCGGGCTGATTACAATGTATAAGGCAACCGCGGGCGCGGGTGCATCGGTGGGGGATTAGAAGCTGTTTTCGTAAGCAGGGTGCGCCGAACAGCGAGGATTTTTGCCCGCAGACAAGGCGATTTCCGCAGCAATCCTGACGGATTGCAAGGGAAAGCAACGCAGAATGCGAGCAAAAG
>ENA-OQAL01000410-OQAL01000410.1-human-gut-metagenome-genome-assembly--contig:-NODE-410-length-10128-cov-1.383362_pt1 | contig 10128 bp, 16 predicted proteins | sample MGYA00242491_ERZ504519 | MGnify/ENA primary metagenome ERZ504519 (study PRJEB26092, sample SAMD00036260) | human gut metagenome | host: Homo sapiens | study: EMG produced TPA metagenomics assembly of... | reverse complement strand
TTCTCAAAGGCTTCCTCCGCGGTGGAAAAGTCTGTGCTAATGGCGGGCAGACGGGTGCCGTCCGCAGACTTTACATCGCGCTTGGTGATTTGGCCGCCGTTGTTGCAAATTTCTACCATTGGGTCACACTGTTTTATATTTGGTGGCGTATTGTAGCAGCCAGAGCAGATTTTCGTGCTCTTTGGCGGTGACAACCTCGCCGGCATAGACTTTTTGCTGAGATAAGTGGCGTAGTCCCCGGTCTGGCTTAGAAATTTATAGGTGCCTGCCAGGTTCATCTGCTCCACCGGCAGGCGGGACAGAGAATCCTTGGCTGATTGGCCTGCTGAGACAGGTCTCGGCTTACATCGGACAGGGTGGCGGCGCCGTTTGCATAGACGCTTTTTGGTCAGATCGGTTTCAATGCCCTCCAGGTCCTCTGCCAGGGCAGACAGGCTTTGGCGATAGGTGCTTTCCAGCCGCGCCCGGTACTGGGCAGCCTGTACGGTGCCGGTGATGGCATAGATAATCAAAATACCCGCCAGCAGCAAACCGAAGGACAGCAGGCGCACGGAGCTTCGCTTTGTCATAATCATTCCTCATTCCCTTGGGGCAGCGCTGTGCTGCCGCCGCATTTCTTTTTTCTATTTTTGACGGAATTTTAGAAAACATACAAAAAAATCTTAACTCCAGGACTAAAGTATGGTATACTGTAACTGATTATGTAACCTGGAGCAGTGTATAATGAAGTTGACGGAGAAAAAACGCATTGTGGTCAAAGTAGGCACCTCCACTTTGACCCACGACACAGGCAAAACCAATATTGCCCGGATGGCCAAGCTGGTATCTGTGCTGGCAGATCTGAAGACGCCGGTCATCAGGTGGTGCTGGTGTCCAGCGGCGCCGTAGGTATCGGTGCCGGTAAGCTGGGCATGCGTGAGCGACCGGACCATACCAGCGGGCTGCAAGCCTGCGCGGCGGTGGGGCAGTGCGAATTGATGTTCCTCTACGACAAGCTGTTTTCCGAGTATGGGGTGGTGGTGAGCCAGCTGCTGTTTACCGGTTACACCTTAAATCACCCGGAGGAAAAGGCACATTTGGTGGACACCTTTAATCAGCTGCTGGAATATGACGCCCTGCCCATCGTGAATGAGAACGACAGCGTGTCCGTTGAGGAGTTGCTCCACGGTGACAACGACTGCTTGTCTGCCACGGTGGCGCAACTGATCGGGGCGGATCTGCTGATCCTGCTTACCGATACGGACGGCCTGTTTGACGCCAACCCGGCAGAGAATGAGGACGCGCGCCTTATCGGCCGTGTGGCAGAGATCAACGACGATGTGTACGCCGTAGCCGGGGGTGCCGGCAGCAAGGGCACCGGCGGCTTTACAACGAAAATTCGGGCGGCGGAGATCGCCACCGGCGCCGGTATTCCGGTGATTATTATGAATGGAGAGCGACCCACGGCTATTTATAAGGTGTTGGACGGGCAGCCCATCGGCACCTATTTTGAAGCGAACAGCAGGTGAATGCAATGGATGAAAAGATGAGAGAAATGGGGATCCGCGCGAAGCACGCAGCCGGTGTGCTGGCTACCCTGACAACTGAGGAAAAGAATGCAGGGCTGCTGGCGATTGCTGATGCGCTGCGGGCGCGGCAGACAGAGATTATGGCTGCCAATGCACTGGATTTGGAAGCCGGTAAGGCAAACGGTATGTCCCCGGCACTGCTGGATCGGCTGGCGCTAAACGGCGACCGGATCGAGGGTATGGCCCAGGGCTGTCAGGATGTGGCGGACCTGCCGGACCCCTGCGGTCGCGTGCTGGAGAGCCAGACCCGACCCAACGGCCTGTATATGGAAAAGGTTAGCGTGCCTATCGGGGTCATCGGCATTGTGTATGAGGCTCGGCCTAATGTAACGGTGGACGGCGCTGCTCTATGCTTAAAAAGCGGCAACGCCGTGATTCTGCGGGGTGGCAAAGAGGCTATTCACTCCAATCGCATGCTGGCTCAAGTGATGCGGGACGCCCTGTTTAACGCAGGCATTGTGCAGGACGCTGTGGCGCTGGTGCAGGACACCTCCCGGGCTTCCGCTACCGAGATGATGCATATGAAGGGCTATATCGACTGCCTGATCCCCCCGGGGGGCAAGGGACTGATCGCTGCCGTGTGCGAGAATGCCACTGTGCCGGTGATCGAGACCGGCTCCGGCAACTGCCATATTTATGTGGACGCCACGGCGGATGTGGATATGGCGGCAGACATTATCTTTAACGCCAAGACCCAGCGGATCGGCGTATGCAACGCCTGTGAGAGCCTGGTGATCCACCGGGATATTATTGACCACGCCCTGCCGGCCATTAAGTTGCGGCTGGACGAAAAAAAATGTGGAAATGCGGGGCGACGCCCGAGCCATGCAGGCCTGCGACGGCTTGGTGCCCGCCACGGAAGAAGATTTTTATACCGAGTATTTGGATTATATTATCAGCGTAAAGACGGTGAAGAGCGTAGACGAGGCCATTGACTTTATCAATGTGCACTCCACCGGCCACAGCGAGGCCATCATCACCCGAGACGAGGAGAGCGCACGCCGCTTTTGCAGCGGGTGGACTCTGCGGCGGTGTATGTGAACGCCTCCACCCGATTTACCGACGGGGCGGAGTTTGGCCTGGGGGCGGAGATCGGTATCTCTACCCAAAAGCTGCACGCCCGCGGTCCCATGGGTCTGCGTGCCCTGACCACCACTAAATACTTGATCTTTGGCAACGGACAGGTGCGATAAAATGAACCAGACAGTAGAAAAAGAGCGGCTGCGCCGGCGGAAGCAAAATCAGCGCCGTGCCCGCACCAAGCGCTTTTTTATGGTGCTGGGTGTGCTGGTGGTGGCACTGGCGGCCTTTCTGATTACCGTTAAGATCTGCAAGCCGGATTTTGATTTTTCCCTTTTGGTACCGGACAAGGCTGTGACCTTTGTGCAGGAGAATGTGCTGGGTCACACCACCACGCGCCCACTACGCAGGCACCTACTGCGCCGCCCACTACGGAGAAACCTACTTACGCCGATTACAAGGATGCCTCCGCTTTTGCGTTTGACACTTCCAAGCAAGGCAGTCAGGTGGGCAATATTCTGAATAAAACCCATGGGGCAGTGACCTTTAATGGTGCGTATATCTATTTTGCCGCACCGGGTCAGGGTATTTACCGCTTTGCTCCGACAGAGGAGACCACCACCAAGGTGAAGGGCGTGAAAAATGCCTGCTGCCTGAATATTATGGGCGATTTCCTCTACTATATTGATAAAGACAGCAAAAAGCTGCAAAAACTTTCCGTCTCCGGCGGCGATGCCGTGACTTTGCTCTCCGACGCACGCCGGGCCTACGGCTACAACGATCGGCTGTTTTGCCTGACCGGCGACTCTCTGTACACCGTGACGGCGGCAGGGGACAAGACCTTGCTTTATACAGCGGGGGCAGACAAAAAACTGGCGCTGGTGGGCATTTCGCTTACCGATGTGTATTTTACGGAGACGGACAACCTGACCGGCGAGGTGGAGTACCTGACCGTGGGGCAGACCGGCGGCAACAGCACCCACTTCCGTGCCCCGACGGAGAAGGACGAAGTGCGTTCTATGGCGCTGGAAAACGGCTATTTCTACTATTATCAGCGCCGGTCAGAGGACAAGTATGATCTGGTTCGCCAAAAGTTCGGCAGCCAAAAGACCGTGACCTTGCTGGAGCATGTGCGTTCCACCGATTACCCGGTGGTGTACGGCAACCGGCTGTATTATACCGATTATAAGAGCGGAGCCGCCCGGGCAATGGAGCTGAATATGAACTCCGGCGCCAAAAAGGTGATGCTCACCGCCTCCGGTGCGGACAAGTCCGGCACCGTAGCGGCGCTGCGGCTATCAGTATATCTTTTTTGATCGGCAAAAAAGACGGAGAGCGGCGGCAGTGTGTACCGCGCCTCCTGCATTTACACCTCTGCCTCGGCAGACAATACCATGGACTTCCGCAGCGGAAAATGGTCCTACTAATTCCTGGGAGTAAAGGAACGAAACACAGTGGATAAGTACAAAAACTCGCTTCCAATACCATTATCTTTGCCATTGGCACCTTTTCGTCTAAAATTCTGTCGTTTTGCTGATGCCCTTTGTCACCCGTATGATGACCACGGGCAGCTACGGCGCGGCGGATCTGATCCAGCAGACGGGCAATGTGATCATACCTATTGCCTTTTGTGCGTCAACTCGGCAGCCCTGCGCTTTTCGATGGACAAGGCAGAGCGTAAGAGCGATGTGTTTACCGTAGGCGTGCGGGTGACTCTGGTGGGCTTTTTGGCCTTTCTGTTGTTTGCGTACCCGATCAGTTTAATTAAAATTAACGACTTTAAGCTGGGCGATTACCTGGTGCTCATTTATGTGTTTGTGCTCACCTCCGGTTTTCGCCAGCTGTGCCAGCAGTTTGTGCGCGGCTCCGGTCATGTTAAGCTGTTTGCCATTGACGGTATTTTGGCTACCGTGACCTATCTGCTGTTTACCATGCTGTTCTTGGGCGTGTTTAAGTGGGGGGTCACCGGCTATATTTTGGCCATCGTGGCGTCGGACTTTTGCTCCGTGCTGTTCTTTACTGTAACTGCCAAGCTGTACCGCTATGTACGCTTTAAGGGCGTGCACCGCCAGACCGGGCGGGATATGCTGCGCTACTGCGTGCCCATGATCCCTACCATTATCTTGTGGTGGATCATCAATGTGTCTGACCGCTATATGGTTACTTATTTTGTGGGCTCTTCTGCCAACGGTCTGTATTCCGCCGCGTCTAAGATCCCTAATTTGGTGATTATGTGCGCATCTGTATTTACAGACGCTGGCAACTGTCTGCGGTGGATGAGTATAACAATAAAGATACCGCCCGGTTTTTCTCTAAGATCTTTCGGGTGTACTGTGGCGGCACCTTCTTTGTGGCTTCTTTCCTGATTTTGACTTGTAAGATTATTACAAAAGTTTTTGGTGGCAGATGCGTATTTTTGACTCTTGGCAGTATGTGCCGGTGCTGATCATCTCCACCGTATTTTCCTGTCTGGTGAACTTTTTTGGCCTCTATCTATATGGCGGAGAAAAAGAATATTATGGCGATGGTAACTGCCCTCACCGGTGCAGTCACCAATGTGGTGCTGAACCTGATTTTGATCCCCCGTATGGGTGCCAACGGTGCGGCCGTTGCCACTGCCTGTGCCTTTGTGGTCGTGTTCCTGACCCGCAGTCGGGATACGCGCCGATTCATTAAGATCAACTACCAGCCGGTGGTGCTCACCTGCCAAACCGTGGTGCTGGTGGCCCAAACGGTGGCGGCGCTGTGCTTGCAGGGCATGTGGTTCTATGTGGCAGAGGCACTGCTGTTTGCCTGATGTTGGGAATGAACTGGTATCAGGTGGTAGAACTGTACAAACTGGTGACGACCAAGATGCTGTCCAAACTGAAAAAGCCGAAACAGAGGAAGAATAAGAGAAATGTTTCGTGCATAGGCTCTTTTAGCGACTTGGTATTGAATTACAGACGATTTTAGTATATAATCTACAAATGGAACACGATTATTTGCGTGATTTATAATAATTTTTGGAGGTTTTGTATGAAATCAACGATTTCTGTGGCGCAAGCAAAGCGAACGGATCAACGACAAACTCAGTCACTTTTTCGGCGTTACGCCGCAGACGCCACCAATGAACAATATTATAAGGCTGTGGCCATGATCCTGCGGGAGATGCTCAGCGAAAAAAACAGCCAGTTCCCGCCAGTCAGGCTGAGGGTCAAGACTCTAAGCAGATCTATTATCTGTGTATGGAGTTTTTAATGGGGCGTTCCTTAAAGAACAACTTGTATAACCTGGGTCTGACTGAGACTTTTGAAAAGGCGCTGGCCGGCTTCGATGTAAAGCTGGAGCAGCTGTACGATGAGGAGCCGGATGCCGGTTTGGGCAACGGCGGCTTGGGTCGCTGGCTGCCTGTTATCTGGACGGTTTGGCCTCTGACGGCTATCAGTCTATGGGCTATTCCATTCGGTATGAGGCCGGTATTTTTAAGCAGAAGCTGGTAGACGGCTGGCAGACGGAGCTGCCGGACTTTTGGCTGCCCGGCGGAGAGGTTTGGCTGGTGCCCCGTGAGGAGCGCGCCCCAGACTGTCAGCTTTGAGGGCTGGGTCGAATGAAAGCTGGGACGGTGAGTACCATACCGTCACCATGCGGGATTGCAACACCGTGATCGCTGTGCCCCTATGATATGTATGTAAGTGTCTGGGCGACGGTGTGGCTCGTTTGCGCCTGTGGGCGGCTCGCAAGCCTGCACTGGATATGAGTCTGTTTAATCAGGGCGAGTATATTAAGGCTATGGAACAGTCTGCCATGGCAGAGACCATCAGCAAGGTACTTTACCCGGCGGATAACACCCCGGAGGCAAGTCTCTGCGCCTGCGCCAGCAGTATTTCCTGGTGTCCGCCTCTGTGCAGGATATTATTCACCGTCACCTGTCCAAGTACGGCACGCTGGATAATCTGCCGGAGAAGGTGGCGATCCATATTAACGATACCCACCCCACCTTGGCCATTCCGGAGCTGATGCGCATTATGCTGGACGAGTGCGGCTATGATTGGGACTCTGCCTGGAAACTGGTAACCGACACGATGGCGTACACCAACCACACGGTGATGAAAGAGGCGCTGGAGTGCTGGAGCGAGGACCTGTACAAGCGCCTGCTGCCCCGTATTTATGAGATCACCAAGGAGATCGACAACCGCTTCCGTGCCTTTGTTTGGGGCGCTACCCATGACGCAGACAAGGTGGAGCGTATGGCTGTGATCTCTTGCGGCGCCGTGCGTATGGCCAACCTGTGCGTGGCCGGCTCTCACAGCGTCAACGGCGTGTCTGCTTTGCATAGCGAAATTTTGAAGGACACGGTGTTCCACGATTTCTACACCATCACCCCGGCCAAGTTTACCAATGTGACCAACGGCATTGCCTTCCGCCGCTGGCTGTGCCAGTCCAACCCGCAGCTGACCGATTATTTAACGGAGCTGATCGGCGACGACTTTATCAAGCACAGTGACCGCCTGCTGACCCTGCGGGATTACAAGGACGACCCGGCGGTGCTGGAGCAGCTGCAAAAGATCAAGCGCGCCAACAAAGAGCGCTTTGCCAAGGTGGTGAAGAAGCAGAACGGCGTGGTGCTGGACCCGGATTCCATCTTTGATGTGCAGGTGAAGCGCCTGCACGAGTATAAGCGCCAGCAGCTGAATGTTCTGAACATTATTGCGCAGTACCAGGCGCTGAAAGAAAAATCCGAATATGGACTTTACGCCCCGGACTTATATTTTTGCTTCCAAGGCAGCCCCGGGTTATTACATGGCTAAGAAAATCATTCAGCTGATTGACGCTTTGGCTCATGTGGTGAACAATGACCCGGACACCAAGGATAAGCTGAAAGTGGTGTTTATGGAGGACTACTCCGTGTCTTTAGCAGAGGTGCTGATGCCTGCTGCGGACATCAGTGAGCAGATTTCGCTGGCCGGCACGGAGGCATCCGGCACCGGCAATATGAAGTTGATGCTCAACGGCGCCGTTACTCTGGGCACCCTGGACGGCGCCAATGTGGAGATCTGCAACGCCGTAGGGGAGGACAATATCTTCCTGTTTGGTATGAAGACGCCGGAGGTGGAGGCTCTGCGCCGCAGCGGCTATCACCCCATGAACTATGTGACCAATAACCCGGCGTAAAGAACGCCATTGATATGATCCAGTATGGCGTGAACGGCAAGGACTTTAGTGAGATTACCTCCTCACTGATCAATGTGGACCCGTATATGGCGCTGGCGGATTTTGCCGATTATCAAAACGCCCAGCGGCGCTCGGCACAGGTGTATGCTGACAAGACCGCCTTTGCCAAGATGAGCCTGATGAACATCAGCGGTGCAGGCATTTTCAGCGCAGACCGTGCCGTGCAGGAATATGCGGAGAATATTTGGCACACCCACCCGGTGGTTGTAGCGCAGCCCCGGCCTCAAAAGGCGGCGGCTGCTGCGGAGAAGCCCGCCGAAAAGCCGGCGAAAGAAACCCGCAGCCCAAAAGCCTGCGGCCAAAAAGTCCGCTACAAAGAAAACCACCAAGAAGAAATAAATCTGCTTGCGGCAGGCGCAGGGCAATGCCTGTGTCTGCCGCTTTTTACTGTTTAAGAGAGGAAAAATATGCTGATCTTCAACGCCAGAGACCCACAGTACAAGTCGCCCATCCGCGCCGTGGCAACGGATGAGCCGGTGCATCTGCGGCTGGTGGTCTCGCGGGATATGCATTGCTCCGGCGCCCGGTTGGTGGTTACCAAGGACGGCGAAACGCCGGTGCCTTACGGTATGTTTTGGGCCGGGATGTGTGGCACGGAGGCAGAGTATTGGGAATTGCATTTTGCCGCCACCACCCCGGGGCTGTATTTTTATCATTTCGAGCTGGACACCCCCTGGGGACTGCACTTTGTGCGCAACGCCGGGGGCGGCAAAGGGGATTTTCTGCCGGACGCGCGGATTTTCAGCAAACGGTGTATGATAAGGATTTTCAACGCCGGCCTTTTTGCGGGGTGGACTGATCTATCAGATTTTTCCGGATCGGTTTTACAATTCCGCGCTCCAAGACCGGCGTGCCTGCCACCCGGGTGCGGCGTAACTGGGGGGAGGAGCCTTTTTGGGACGAGGCCCAGATGAACGGCTTTTGGAACAACGATTATTTCGGCGGTGACCTGAAAGGCATTGCGGAGAAGCTGCCGTATATTGCCAAGTTGGGCGTGACCGCGATTTATTTGAATCCGATTTTCGAGGCCCATTCCAACCATCGGTACGACACCGGGGATTATGAAAAGATCGACCCTATGCTGGGTGATACAGAGGACTTAAATATCTGTGCAGCCAGGCGAAAAAACTGGGGATCGGCGTGATCTTGGACGGTGTGTTCAGCCACACCGGTCGGGATTCCAAGTATTTTAATTACTATGGTCATTACCCCACGGTGGGCGCCTATAACAGCCCGGACAGCCCCTATTACAGCTGGTACCAATTTGGCAAGGATCGGGACGATTACAAGTCCTGGTGGGGTATTCGCCTGCTGCCGGAGATCCGTGAGGAGGAGCCATCTTATCGGGATTATATTTGCGGTGAGAACGGCATCCTTCGCCGTTGGATGCGCTGCGGCATCAGCGGCTGGCGGTTGGATGTGGCGGATGAGCTGCCGGATGTGTTCCTGGACGACCTGCGCCGGGCTGTAAAAAGTGAGGACCCGGACGCCATTATTATCGGCGAGGTGTGGGAGGACGCCACCACCAAGTTTGCCTATGGGCAGCGGCGGCGTTATCTGCTGGGGAATCAGCTGGACAGTGTGATGAATTATCCCTTTGCCGCGGCGATCTTGCACTTTGTGCGCTACGGCGGCGGTCAGGCGTTTTTGGACGCCATCTTGTCTATTACCGAGCATTATCCGCCCCAGGTGACGGCGGTGCTGATGAACCATATCGGTACCCACGATACTCTGCGGGCGATTACCGCGTTGGCCGGACCGGATTGTACCGGTCAAGGGCGGGCGTTGGCAGGCATCGCAACAATACCCTGTCCGGGGCGGACTATGCCCGCGGGTGCAGGCTGCTGAAGCTGGCTTCTTTCCTGCAATATACTTTGCCCGGCGTACCCTCTCTATATTACGGAGATGAGGTGGGTGTGCAGGGTATGAAAGACCCCTTCAACCGGGGCTGTATGCCTTGGGCGCACCAGGATCGGGATTTACTGCATTGGTATCAGCGACTGGGTCAAATGCGTCGGGGCTGCAAAGCGTTGGCTGTGGGCACATTCGTGCCGGTACAGGGCGACCTGGGCGGCGTGTGCTATGAACGCCAAAGCGACGGTGCCCGCCTGCTGGCGGCAGTGAACCGCACCTCTGAGCCTAAGACCTTTGCCGTGGATCCGGTGTGGGACAATGCTTATACCTTTTTTTGACGATACCTGCATGGACGGCCAACTAACCGTTCCTCCCATGTCAGCTGCTTTGCGTACCAGACAATAACTTCGCCACTCGGTTTTGCCGGGTGGCTTTTTGCTGTTTTTGCCGGAAATGCTTATATTTATATATA
>ENA-OQAL01000409-OQAL01000409.1-human-gut-metagenome-genome-assembly--contig:-NODE-409-length-10134-cov-3.992705_pt1 | contig 10134 bp, 12 predicted proteins | sample MGYA00242491_ERZ504519 | MGnify/ENA primary metagenome ERZ504519 (study PRJEB26092, sample SAMD00036260) | human gut metagenome | host: Homo sapiens | study: EMG produced TPA metagenomics assembly of... | reverse complement strand
ATGGTCAAGCACAATTGTTTAATTTAAATTGAAGGAAACCCTTTCTCCGGCAGAAAAAGCCGACAATTTATGAACCGTTTCAAGACTGCCATCGAGGCTCTTCCGGCCACTACCTTCCCCTTTATTCGTGATCATTCATGTAGGCTGAATGAAAACCCCGGCAGAAGTATGGGACATCTGCCTGGACAGCAGTTTCGATACGCTGGACGACGTGAAGGCTTATGCCATCCATCCGGCACACGTAGCCGCAGCTGGTATTCTGAAAGATGCCAAGGAAAACCGTGCCTGCGTGGACTATACTATCTAAAACTCAGCCATCATGGAAAAAATCATCAATCCATGGGAAGGAATGGAAGGATACTTCTGTTTCGGCTGTGCCCCCAACAACGAGTCGGGCCTGAAAATGGAATTTTATGAAGACGGGGACGAGATTGTGAGTAAATGGGTACCTGAAGCCCGTTTTCAAGGTTGGTTGAACACCCTGCACGGAGGTATTCAGGCAACTCTGCTGGATGAGATATGTGCCTGGGTGATTGCCCGCAAGCTTCAGACGGCGGGAGTGACTTCGCGCATGGAAACTCAATACCTGAAACCCATTCACACGACCGACTCTCACCTTACCCTCAAAGGAAGAATCAAGGAGCAGAAACGGAACTTTGTGTTCATTGAAGCCGAAATCTACAATGCACAGGATGAAGTCTGCACCAAGGCCGTCTGCACCTATTTCATTTTCCCAAGAGAAAAAGCAGAAAAGGAAATGTACTTCAAAGGCTGTTATACGGAAAAAGAAAAGGAATCTTTATAAATTTGACAGCAAAAGCGAGTTTTTTCTGATAAATATTTGCTTTTTTAATTCTTATCTAATATTTTTGTCGCAACAAAAAGAACGATAATTATGATTTTAAATACTGTACATCATCGCCATCATCATTACCTAACGGTTCACACGGTAGGCTGACGACGCGTGCAGTTACAAGAGATAAGATTACACAAAGGCTTGCCGTAAGAATTTATTCCTCGGTAAGCCTTTTTTTATTTGACACTTTAAAAACTTAGAACAATATGTTAAGAATTGCCGTACAATCCAAAGGGCGCTTGTTCGAAGACACAATGGCCCTGTTTACTGAAGCAGACATCAAGTTATCTACCTCCAAACGCACCCTGCTGACACAGTCCAGTAATTTTCCGGTAGAAGTACTGTTCCTGCGCGACGATGATATTCCACAATGTGTGGCCAACGGCGTGGCCGACCTCGGTATTGTAGGAGAAAACGAATTCGTGGAACGTGCCGAAGAAGCGGAAATCGTGCACCGTCTGGGCTTCAGCAAATGCCGTTTGTCACTGGCCATTCACAAAGAAACGGAATACAACGGACTGGAATGGTTCAATCACAAAAAGATTGCTACCTCCTACCCCAATATCCTGAAAAACTTCCTGACACAACAGCACATTGAGGCCGACATCCATGTTATCACGGGTTCGGTGGAGATTGCTCCGGCCATCGGTCTGGCAGATGCCATCTTCGACATTGTCAGCTCCGGCTCCACCCTTATCAGCAACAACCTGAAGGAGGTGGAAGTGGTAATGAAGAGCGAAGCGCTGCTCATCGGAAACAAGCACATGTCAGACGAAAAGAAGGAAATACTTCAGGAACTGCTGTTCCGCATCAATGCAGTCAAAACCGCTGAAGACAAGAAATACGTGCTGATGAACGTACCGACCGACAAGGTACAAGAAATCGTAGCTGTTCTTCCCGGTGTAAAGAGCCCAACCATTATGCCATTGGCTACAGAAGGCTGGAGCAGCATCCACACTGTTCTCGACCAGAAATGTTTCTGGGAAATCATCGGCAAGCTGAAAGCCATCGGTGCACAAGGCATCCTGGTGCTGCCTATTGAGAAAATGATACTTTGATTTTCAGAACCTAATCACAAAGATTGTTACTATGAACATCATTACTTATCCTGAAAGAAATACATGGGCGGACTTGCTGAAACGCCCGACTCTTCAAACGGAATCATTGCGGGAAACCGTACTCGAAATATTAAACCGCATCAAATTTGAGGGTGATAAAGCCGTACTCGAATACGAAGAAAAATTCGACAAAGTGCAACTGAACTCCCTGCTGGTAAGCGAGGAAGAAATTGCCGAAGCAGAAAAGAAAGTCAGCATCGAACTGAAGGCGGCCATCACACTGGCTTATAACAACATCCGCACGTTCCACGCCGCACAGGTATTCCAGGGAAAGAAAATCACCACACTGCCGGGCGTGACTTGCTGGCAGAAAGCGGTAGCTATCGAGAAAGTGGGATTGTACATTCCCGGTGGAACAGCTCCTCTTTTCTCCACTGTCCTGATGCTGGCTACCCCGGCACAGATTGCCGGATGCAAGGAAATCATTCTCTGTACTCCTCCCAACAAGGAAGGAAAGATTCACCCCGGCCATTCTCTACGCAGCCAAACTGGCTGGCATCAACCGCGTCTTCAAAGCCGGCGGGGTACAAGCTATCGGAGCCATGGCCTATGGCACGGAAAGCATTCCCAAAGTATACAAGATATTCGGTCCGGGCAACCAGTATGTCACTGCCGCCAAACAGCAGGTTTCCTTACGTGACGTAGCTATTGACATGCCAGCCGGGCCTTCTGAAGTAGCGGTACTGGCCGATGAAACAGCCAATCCGGTCTTTGTGGCTGCCGATTTACTTTCACAGGCAGAACACGGCACCGACAGCCAGGCCATCCTGATTACCACCAGTGAAACTTTGCTGAAAGCGGTGACAGAAGAAGTGGAACGCCAGCTGGCCCAGCTTCCCCGAAAGGAAATCGCCAGCCGTTCTTTAGCTGCCAGCAAATTGATTTTAGTGAAGAACATGGACGAAGCCGTAGAAATGACCAACGAATATGCTCCCGAGCACCTGATTATCGAAACCAAGGATTACATGGAAATCAGCGAACGCATTGTCAATGCGGGTTCCGTGTTCTTAGGCTATTATTCTCCGGAAAGTGCAGGCGACTATGCTTCGGGCACCAACCATACTCTCCCTACCAACGGTTATGCCAAGGCCTACAGCGGAGTCAGTCTGGACAGCTTCATCCGCAAGATTACCTTCCAGGAAATTACACCCGAAGGTATTGCCATGATTGGTCCGGCCATTGAAGTCATGGCAGCCAACGAACAACTCGACGCGCACAAAAATGCAGTATCCGTACGTTTAAATAAGTAACTATGAAACCATTGAAAGAACTTACGCGACCGAACATTTGGGCCTTGAAACCCTATTCTTCGGCACGCGACGAATATAGCGGGAAAGAGGCTTCCATATTTTTGGATGCCAATGAAAATCCCTACAATACCCCCAACAACCGTTATCCAGACCCGCTTCAAAGAGAATTAAAGGGCCTGATTGGAAGAGTAAAGAAGGTATCGCCAGACCGCATTTTTTAGGTAATGGAAGCGATGAGGCCATTGACCTTCCTTTCCGTGCTTTCTGCCGTCCGGGCATTGACAATGTAGTGGCTATCGACCCGACGTACGGTATGTATCAGGTATGTGCCGAAGTAAATGACGTGGAATACCGGAAAGTACAGTTGGATGAAAACTTTCAGTTCAAAGCTGCCGACTTACTGGCTGCTGCCGACGAACACACTAAACTGATTTTCCTCTGTTCGCCCAATAACCCGACGGGGAAACCGTCTGTGCCGGGAAGAGATTCTTACCCTGCTCCGCTCATTTGAAGGACTGGTTATTCTGGATGAGGCATACGCAGACTTCTCAAATGAAGCATCGTTCCTGCAGCAGCTCGACGAATTTCCGAACCTGATTATCCTGCAGACCTTCTCCAAGGCATGGGGATGCGCCGGTATCCGTCTGGGCATGGCTTTTGCTTCTCAGGAAATCATCAACCTGCTGAATAAAATCAAATATCCGTACAACGTAAACCGACTGACCCAGCAGGAAGCCATCCACATGATTGAAAAGCATTATCAGGTACAGCAGTGGGTAGAATCCTTGCTCCACGAACGTACCCGTCTCATGCAGGAATTCCAGAAGCTTGCTTGCTGCCGACGTATCTATCCTACTGATGCCAATTTCTTCCTGACACGAGTAAGTGATGCCAAGAAAATCTACAACTACCTGGTGGATAAGGGTATCATCGTCCGCAACCGTAGTAGTGTCACACTTTGTCAGGACTGTCTGCGCATCACCATCGGTACGCGTCCGGAGAACGATACCCTGCTGGAAGCCCTGAAAAACTACAAGGAGGAGGAAGCATGAAAAAAGTATTGTTCATTGACCGCGACGGTACCCTCGTCATCGAGCCGCCCGTAGATTACCAGTAGATGCGTTCGAGAAACTGGAATTCTATCCGAAGGTGTTCCGCAACCTCTACTTTATGCGGCAGAAACTGGATTTTGAGTTTGTCATGGTGACCAATCAGGACGGATTAGGTACTGATTCTTTTCCGGAAGACACATTCTGGCCCGTGCACAACCTGATGCTTCAGTCGTTCAAAAACGAAGGCATTGAATTTGACGACATCCTTATCGACCGGAGTTTCCCGGAAGACAATGCCCCTACCCGCAAGCCACGCACCGGCATGCTCACGGCCTACCTGAACAATCCGGAATACGACTTGGGCGGAAGCTTTGTGATTGGCGACCGCGCTACCGATGTAGAGCTGGCCAAGAACTTAGGCTGCAAGGCCATCCTGCTGCAACCGGATAAAAGTCTGCTGACCGAAAAAGGACTGGAAGACACGTGCGTATTAGCTACCACCGACTGGGACCGCGTGGCAGAGTTTCTCTTTGCCGGTGAACGTACTGCCGAGGTATGCCGCAAGACTAAGGAAACCGATATCCGTATCCGGGTGAACCTGGACGGAAACGGCACCTGCCATATCCATACCGGACTGGGATTCTTCGACCACATGCTGGAACAAATAGGCAAGCATGGCGGCATCGACCTGGACATCCACGTAGACGGTGACCTGGAAGTGGACGAGCACCACACCATTGAAGATACGGCCATCGCCTTAGGAGAATGTCTATACAAAACATTAGGAAACAAGAGAGGTATCGAACGCTACGGCTACTGTCTGCCCATGGACGACTGCCAGTGTATGGTTTCACTCGATTTCGGCGGACGGGCCTGGCTGGTATGGGACGCCACCTTTACCCGTGAAAAGATTGGCGACATGCCTACCGAGATGTTCCTCCATTTCTTCAAGTCGCTGAGTGATTCGGCCCGTATGAACCTCCATATCAAGGCCGAGGGAACCAATGAGCACCACAAGATAGAAGGTATCTTCAAGGCCCTCGCCCGCAGCATCAAGATGGCCATACGCCGTGACATTCATCATTTTGAGATTCCTTCCAGCAAGGGATGCATCTGACATAAAAAAAGAAGCATGGATTCCAGGCATTCGCTAAAATCCATGCTTCTTTTTTATTCTTTACAATCTACAATGTGCTACTGCTTCTTCAGCTGCACTCCCAATTGTAATCCGTCATATTGGCTCAACAACGAACTGGCTGTACTTACTGCCGAATTGGATGACTTACTTGCCACAGCTCCTGTGATGGTCTGTGCCAGCGACATCAATTTGTCTGCCTTGAACAGCAGGCTCATGGTATCTCCGGTCAGCCCCTTCGAAACCGTCGCATTCACTTTCAATCCCAGACGAGTTTTCATTGTCAGTTCCTTGGTATCCGCATTGTAACTGTATGTTCCGTTAACTGTTTTTCCACCCACCACCGAAGTATACGTACTATCGGCATTGAAGGTGTAGGTTGTACCTTCCTTGAAACCCAGCTTCTCCAGTACAGCGCTCATCTTATCTTCTACCTGTTTGGCAGCCACTTCACCACCAGCCTTGGCCAGCAGATTGTCACTCTCAAACTTACAGTCCGGACCCACATAAGCCCACGTTCCTGTCAATGAGGCACTTTCACCCCGTTACCTTATTCGCTACCGCATTGGCTACACCTGACAGAATTGATTTCAGGTCCTGAGCCATTCCATTGGCTGTTCCGGCAATACACAATGCCAGCACCAGCACACTTCTCCATAAACACTTTTTTTCATCACTCTTCTTATTTTATTTTGGTAGATACTTATTTAACAAGTGGGGCATGCCTTTCATTCGGTCAGCCTCAGCAAGCCTTGAAACTCATGTCAAGACCTTTCACAGAATGCGTCAGTGCACCTACAGAAATGTAATCCACTCCACATTCTGCATAGTCACGCAAGGTGTCGAAGGTAATACCGCCTGATGACTCCAGTTCCACACGACCGCCAACCATTTCTTACGGCCTTGCGTGTTATTTTCCGGAGTAAAGTTGTCCAGCATGATGCGGTCTACTCCACCCAGGTCGAGCACCTGCTTCAATTCGTCGAAGTTGCGCACTTCAATTTCAATCTTCAGGTCCTTTCCTTTTGCCTTGCAATATTCCTTAGCACGCGTGATTGCCTTGTCAATTCCTCCGGCAAAGTCCACGTGATTGTCTTTCAGCAGAATCATATCGAACAGACCGATACGATGGTTTACTCCTCCACCGATTTTCACCGCCATCTTTTCCAGAATACGCATACCCGGAGTCGTCTTACGTGTATCCAGCACGCGAGTCTTCGTACCTTTCAGGCGTTCTACATATTTGCTGGTCATCGTAGCAATACCGCTCATACGCTGCATGATGTTCAGCATCAGGCGTTCGGTCTGAAGCAAAGACTGAATCTTTCCTTCTACCACCATGGCCACATCGCCCGGTTTCACGTGTGTACCGTCCTGAATGAACACTTCTACCTTCATTTCAGGGTCAAAGCGATGGAACACTTCTTTTGCAATTTCAATACCGGCCAGAATACCTTCTTCCTTAATCAGCAGTTTCGACTTGCCCATTGCATCCGCCGGAATGCAAGACAACGTAGTATGGTCACCGTCACCTATATCCTCTGCAAAAGAGAGGTCAATCAGACGGTCAATCAAATCCTTTACAATTTTTTCGTCCATTTTGTTCAAAATATTAAGTGATATTTCAGGAAGCAAAGGTAATTATTATTCATATCTTTGCAAAGGCAACCCGTTTTAATCAAAGTAAAAAAGATATGAAATTTACCCTACTTGTGGTCGGCCGAACGGTCGAAAAGCATTATATCACAGCCATCAATGACTATGTGGAACGTACCAAACACTATGTTTCGTTCGATATGGAGGTGATACCTGAACTGAAGAATACCAAAAAGCCTCAGCATGGAGCAGCAAAAAGAAAAGGAAGGCGAAGCCATCCTGAAAGCCTTGCAGCCCGGCGATGTAGTAGTATTGCTCGACGAGCATGGAAAAGAATTCCGCTCCATCGAGTTTGCCAACTGGATAGAGCGGAAAATGCATACCGTAAACAAGCGGCTGGTGTTCATCATCGGCGGACCTTACGGATTCTCTCCTTCCGTCTATCAGGCTGCCCAGGAAAAGATTTCACTTTCCAAAATGACATTTTCGCACCAAATGATACGGCTTATCTTCGTGGAACAGCTTTACCGGGCCATGACCATTCTAAACAACGGCCCTTACCACCACGAATAAACCGGTTATCTCAACCGCAGAATATCGCCTACTTCGGAGCCGGTGAATCTGGCTCCATCTTATTCAACTTATACAGGTTCTTCAAACGGATACCGAATTCTGGGAAATAGAGTACATGGAATCACCCTGACGCACCACGTACACAATGTATTCCTTCGTAGCCCGACGGTGTTTTTTCTCCAGGTACACAATTTCCCCTCCCATAAACTGATAGTCCTTGGGAAGCTCGTTGTAAGTACGCAGTTTCTTCTTGCTGATACCCAATTCATCCGACAGTTTTTCAAACGTATCTCCCCTACGGGCGATGATGTACACCATATCATTAGCTAAATACGGCTGATGCGGATTGGGGAATTCTTCTATCCATTCCAAACCTTTCTTGGTATCGTAACGATCCAGGTCGTAGAGCTCAATGATGTTGATCAGACGATCAGCATAACGCGGGTCAGTGGCATAACCTGCCTTCTTCAAGCCACGTGCCCATCCCTTGTAATCCGTAATCTTCAAACGAAACAAAAAGGCATAACGTGCTCCCGTACGCAAGAATTTGGAATGATCACGATACGAATCCTTGGCATGACGATAAGCCCGGAAACATTCATTCGGTGCATCGTCGTCGGCACGTACTGTCCGTCCGTCCCAACTCCGTCCACACTTGATACCGAAATGGTTGTTCGACTTGCGGGCCAGTTCACTTCGTCCGGCTCCTGACTCCAGCAGTCCCTGTGCCAGTGTGATACTGGCCGGAATATGATAACGCTTCATCTCCTCCACTGCAATTTTATGATACTGCCGGATGTATCTTCGTATGCCTTATTCTTGCGCTGAGCTGCTCCCAAAGAGAGTGCCATCCCTGCCAGACAGCACACCAAAATATATTTTAATGATTTCATGCAGTTCTTCTTTACCGTTTAACGTGCAAAGATAAACGATTCACCACAGAAGCTTACGGGCAAACACTTAAAAATACAGAAAAACAGGGAGAAAAGCATTTTTTTACTTATATTTGTTTACCAACTACAAAAACAAAAGCCATGAAAGAAATCAAACTTGAAATTCGTATCCACTCCTTGCAATACGATGAACTTACCCCACAAGACCGTGAACTGATAGACAAAGCTAAAGAAGCCACCTCACGCAGCTATGCGCCTTACTCCAAATTCTCAGTCGGTGCCGCTGCCCTGCTGAAGAACGGGGTGATTGTGACGGGCACGAATCAAGAAAACGCTGCCTACCCATCCGGAACATGTGCCGAACGTACACACTGTTTATGCCAATTCCCAGTATCCCGACCAGCCTGTGCAGACACTGGCCATCGCCGCCCGAAGTGAATCCGGCTATCTCGATACACCGATTCCTCCTTGCGGAGCCTGCCGGCAGGTGCTATTGGAAACTGAACAGCGCTACCAACAGCCTATGCGCATTTTGCTATATGGAGAAAATGCGATTTACGAGATAGACGGAACCAAAGACTTGTTACCCTTATCTTTCGGCGGGGAGTTTTTGAAATAAACTCCCTCACCCTACCACATAACGGGCATACTTTCCGGTCAGCCGGCGAAGCAGAATCACCAGTCCCCATGATACAAGGAAAGCAACTACCGCAGCAAACGGTATCTGCAATCCGACAGGCACGTGACACATACGGGCCAGCACTACGCTCAGACCGGTGAAGAAATAATGAATCATATACACTCCGAAACCGCATACCGTCAGATTGGCAAGGGCTTTCTGTATTGGCTGACTATTTACACGAACTTTCTTACAAAGCATGAACAACGGAAGGGTCATCAGCACCACGTTCAGGGAACAATAGTAGAAGAAAAGTTCAAGCTGTTCTTCCGTGCAGTCGGGCGATGCGGTCATGTGACGGAAACCGAAGAACGTGACACAGAAACCTACGACAAACATAGGGATTCCCCATCCCAGTGTTTTTGCCAGGCTCCATTCCGTGTGACGGAGATAATGCCCTAACAGCAGATAACCGTTGAATCCGGCAAACATATAGAGCATATAAAACTCGTTCCAGGAACAGGAACCCCAAATGTAAGGCCCTACAAATTCCCTGTAATAAGGAACGAAAAGCGTCACACCCCAAGCCACAAGGAACCACCGTTGTGCTTTCCGGCTGGCTTTTTCCACCCAGGCAGAAAATACCGGCATGTACAGATACAGCCCGATAAGCAGATAAATGTACCACATGTGCACGTCTAGCAAAGAGAAGTTGAACGGCATCTGTGCAATGTATCCCAACGATACATCGAGTGACTGGCGCATCACCTCCTCACCCGAATACGGGAAAAAATCGAGAATGACTTCCGGAGCTACTCCCAATGAGCCTGTAATCCACGGGGAAAAGATTGTAAATGACCGACCAGATAAGGAAAGGCCAGAACACACGCCCGATGCGTTTACGATAAAACGGAGCCACCTCCCTTTACCGGCAACAGCAAGGCTCCTGTAATCATTACAAACAAAGGCACACACGGACGAAGCAAGGAACCATACACGGCACCCCACCACTGATTTCCGCAATATTGGCCGAGGTTCTCCC
>ENA-OQAL01000408-OQAL01000408.1-human-gut-metagenome-genome-assembly--contig:-NODE-408-length-10170-cov-1.439809_pt1 | contig 10170 bp, 18 predicted proteins | sample MGYA00242491_ERZ504519 | MGnify/ENA primary metagenome ERZ504519 (study PRJEB26092, sample SAMD00036260) | human gut metagenome | host: Homo sapiens | study: EMG produced TPA metagenomics assembly of... | reverse complement strand
TAGAAGAAAAACAAGGCGCGGGATGCTATGTATCCAACAGCCTGCCTTTTGTTGGATACAACAATAGCACGATTCCAGAAAAATTACAAGCCCTTTTTTGAAAAAAACTTCCCAAAAAGGGGCGGAATGCTGTACTTTTGGCACAACGCACAAATCCCGGAGAGATTCACTGGCAATTTGACGAAGCAAGAAACGGCGGGGTGTTTCAAACAAGAACACTCTAAATTTTCGTAAGCCGCTCTCCGGCTCTTGCACGGCGGAGAAGGCTGTGCTAAGATGATAGCGTAAAATGAGAAGTCTGCGCTGAAATGAAAAACAGATGTGATATTGCAAACGACAAAGGAGAATATAGATGGTAAAAAATGCGTCAGCCGGCGAAAAGGCCGGCTGGTTCAACGGGCGGACGCCGCTGTTTCCCAGAAAGACCTGCTGCGGCTGGCGGGGCCGCTGCTCATCGAGCAGTTTCTGGCCGTGACGGTGGGCATGGCCGACACCATGATGGTCTCCCGCTGCGGCGAGGCGGCCATCTCGGGCGCAGCCTTGTGGATATGATAAACAACCTCATCATCGTGCTGTTCGCGGCGCTGGCCACCGGCGGCGCGGGTGGTGGTGAGCCAGTATCTGGGCGCAAAGGAGCAGGAAAAGGCAAATGCCAGTGCGGGTCAGCTCATCCTGCTGAGCGCCATCCTGGGTACCCGTGGTGGCTGCACTCTGCATCCTCTTCGCCCCGGCCCATGATCAGCGCCTGCTACGGCTCCATCCGACGCGGACGTTCTGACGCCCGGCGTCCTCTACCTTAAAATAACCGCCCTGAGCTATCCCTTCCTCGCGCTGTACAACGCGGGCGCGGCCCTCTTCCGCAGCATGGGCAACTCCAAGATCTCCATGCAGATCAGCGTCCTCATGAACATCATCAACATCGTGGGCAACGCGGTCTGCATCTTCGGCCTGAAAATGGGCGTCGATGGCGTTGCATGGCCCAGTGTCGTCTCCCGTGTCATCGCGGCGGTGCTCATTCTGGGCCGCTGCTACCAGAAGGGCCATGCCCTCACGGTGCCGAAGACCGTTAAGCTCGATACCGGTATGGCCAAGCGCATCCTCGGCATCGGCGTGCCGTCGGCCTTTGAGAACAGCCTGTTCGAGGCGGGCCGCATCGTCGTGGTCAGCATGATCTCCACTTTCGGCACCGTCCAGATCGCCGCCAACGCCGTCGCCAACAACCTCGATGGTGTGGGCTGCATCCCGGGCAAGGCCATCGGCCTTGCCATGATAACCGTCGTGGGCCGCTGCGTCGGCGCAGGAGACAACGAGCAGGCCATCTATTATACAAAGAAGCTGCTGGGCTGGGCCTATCTCGTCATGGGTGTGCTGAATGGATTGATCCTGATTTTGTCCGGCCTCTGGTGGGCATTTACGAGCTTTCGGGCGAGACGATGGAGCTCTCCATCATTCTGGCCTGCATCCACGCGGGCTTTGCAATGCTGCTCTGGCCTCTCTCCTTCGTGCTGCCCAACGCCCTGCGCGCCGCCAACGACGTCAAGTTCACGATGATCGTCTCCATCGCCAGCATGGCCTGCTGCGTGTGGGCTTCAGCTATATCATCGGTGTGCGGATGGGCATGGGTGCCATCGGCGTCTGGATCGCCATGGTGGTGGACTGGGTCTGCCGCGTGACCTGCTTCGTGACCCGCTTCCGCAGCGGTGTCTGGAAAGAAAAATATAAGGCCTGAAAATAGAAAGGGACGTTACATGAAACTCATCAGCTGGAACGTGAACGGGCTGCGCGCCTGTCTGACCCACGATTTTGCCGCAAGCTTCGCCGCGCTGGACGCGGACGTGTTCTCGGTGCAGGAGACCAAGATGCAGCCCGGGCAGGCCGATTTCGCCCCCGAGGGCTACACGGAATATACATACTCGGCGGAGAAAAAGGGCTACTCCGGCACAGCCTGCTGGTGCAAGACCGCGCCGCTGAGCGTGACCACCGGCATCGGCATCGAGGAGCACGACCACGAGGGCCGTGTGCTGACGCTGGAATACCCGGAGTTTTACCTCGTCAACTGCTACACCCCCAACAGTCAGGACGGCCTCAAGCGGCTGGACTACCGGATGACATGGGAGGACGCTTTCCGCGCCTATCTGCTGGAGCTGGATGCCAAAAAGCCGGTCATCCTCTGCGGCGATCTGAACGTGGCCCACGAGGAGATCGACATCAAAAATGCAAAGACAAACCGGATGAGCGCCGGTTTACCGACCAGGAGCGGGCCAAGATGACCGAGCTGCTGGCGGCGGGCTTCACCGACAGCTTCCGCGCCATCCATCCGGACGAGGTGAAATACAGCTGGTGGAGCTACCGCTTCCACGCCCGGGAGAAGAACGCGGGCTGGCGCATCGACTACTTCATCGTCTCGAACCGCATTGCGGACAAGATAAAAGCCGCCGAGATACACAACGAAGTGTTTGGCTCCGACCACTGCCCGGTGGAGCTGGACATCGACTTATAAGGAGGGCTCTATGCTCAAAAGCTATCTCATCGTATTCTTTATCTCGATGCTGCCCCTCATCGAGCTGCGCGGTGCCATCCCGGTGGGCATCGGGATGGGCCTGCCCATCCTGCCGACTATCTGGTCTGTGTGGTGGGCAAGCATGCTGCCGGTGCCGTTCATCTATCTGTTCGCCCGTAAAGTTCTCATCTGGGGCTACCACAAGCCTATCATCGGCCCCTTCTGCCGTTTCTGCATCGTCAAGGGCGAAAAAAGGAGGTCGTGCGCTGGAAGCCAAGGCCGGGCGCGGCCTCGTGGCGGCGCTGCTGCTCTTCGTGGGCATCCCGCTGCCGGGTACCGGCGCATGGACCGGCACGCTGGCCGCGTCCATCCTCGACATGAAGTTCAAAGATGTGCTCATCGCCTGCATGGGCGGCGTGCTGCTGGCCGGGATCATCATGGGTCTGGCAAGTGCCGGTCTTTTGGGAGCGCTGAGCGGTCTGTTTGCGGTGTAAGGCTGGTTTTCCATCGCAAAGTGTGCTAGAATAACAACAGTGTGTCTTGAGTAAAGACGAAGAAAGGACGAATCAAAGATGCAAGAGGCTTTGAACCAGAAGATCGACGCATTTGTTGCGGCGAACAAAGAGCAGATCCTGAAAGACATTGCCACGCTGGTGTCCATCAACAGCGTGGAGGGTGCCCCGGAAGAGGGCGCACCCTACGGCGCAGGCCCCCGTGCCGCGCTGGACAAGACGCTGGAGCTGGCCGCAGGCATGGGCCTTGCGACCCGCAACTGCGAGAACCATATCGGCTACGCCGAGTTGGCCGGTGCCGATGCCGAGAAGTATCTGGCTACCATCTGCCATGTGGATGTGGTGCCGGAGGGCAACGGCTGGACGGAAGACCCCTTCAAGATGGAGATCCGCGACGGGTGGATGATCGGCCGCGGTGTCGCTGACGACAAAGGCCCCATGGTCGCCACCCTGTACGCCCTGAAGTTCCTCAAAGAGGAGGGCGTCTCCCTGCGCTATCCCATCCGCGCCCTCGTCGGCGACAACGAGGAGACTCACATGCACGATGTGGACTACTACCTCGCCAACTACCCCGGCCCCTGTGTTCTGCTTCACCCCGGACGCAGAGTTCCCGGTCTGCAATGGCGAGAAGGGCCACTTTGACGGCAAGCTGGTCAGCCCCGTCTGCAACGGCATCATCAAGGACTTCGTGGGCGGCGTCGCCACCAACGCTGTGCCTGACCGCGCCAGCGCTCTCGTGGCCACCGACATCACCAGCTGCGCAACGCCCCCAACATCACCCTCGAGCCGGAAGGCGACGGTGTCCGCATCCGCGGCTGGGGCAAGTCCGGCCACGCTGCCATGCCGGAAGGCACTGTCAACGCCATCGGTCTGGTGGTGAACTACCTGCTGGACAATGGCCTCTGCAACGACGCCGAGCGCGCCTATCTGGAAGCCGTCAAGAAGCTGCACGACTCCACCGCAGGCGTGGGCCTCGGCATCGACTGTGCCGACGGCCCCTTCGGCCCGCTGACCATCATCGGCGGCAAGATGTCCATGGTGGATGGCCGGATGGTCCAGACCATGGACAGCCGTTACCCCACCTGCACCGACGGCGATACCATCGCAAAGCAGATCCGTGCCGCCATCGGCACCGGCGCAGAGCTGACGGATGTGGGCAGCGCAAAGCCTTTCTACATCGAGGCTGACACCCCCGCCATCAAGGCCTGCATCGACACCTACAACGAAGTCACCGGCGAGAACGCAACGCCCTTCACCATGGGCGGCGGCACTTACGCCCGCCACTTCCCCTATGCTGTCAGTTTTGGCCCGGAGCACAGCGATATGGTGCTGCCCGAGTTCGGCGGCCCGATGCACGGCGCGAACGAGGCCGCTCCCATCGACAAGCTGCTGGAAGCCCTGAAAATTTATATCATCGCTCTGCTGCGGCTGGAGGAGATCGACTTTTGAGCCGGGTGCGCGTCTAGTCATTGACGGGCAGGGCGGCGGTCTTGGCCGTCAGCTGACGGCGGCGCTTGCCGCCGGATGCCCGGACATCGAGTTGACCGCCGTGGGAACCAACAGCATCGCGGCTTCGGCCATGCTCAAGGCGGGCGCACACCGCGCCGCCACCGGCGAAAATGCCGTGGTGGTCAACTGCCGCCGGGCGGACATCATCGTCGGCCCCATCGGCATCGTCATCGCCGATTCGCTGCTGGGCGAGATCACCCCGGCCATGGCGACGGCGGTCTGCCAGAGCAGTGCAGCGCGGGTGCTCATCCCCATCAATCACTGTGATAACATCGTGGTGGGTGTGCCGGACCAGCCCATCGGCCAGCTGGTAGCAGCAGCGGTGGAAAAGGTGAGCCAGCTCTGCAGCAGCGGCTGCCGGTAGCCGCTGCCCGGGGGCAGTGCCTCTCATCCGGCGCTGTGCGCCAAAAAGGGGGGGCTTTTGCCGCCGCAGCCTATCCGTAAAAAAAAATGCACCTGCAGCCAAAACTCGCTGTTCCGGGGACCGGAAGCGAGGGCTGCAGGTGCATTTTTTGCGTTGGACGGCAAAGAAACGGCAAAAAAGTGGGTGCGCAATTTTTTATATTGACAGGGCGTAGGGGGGGGGTAGGTAATAAATGGGAAGAGAGGGCGCTGTGCTCTCTGCACCATCAATAAGGAGGAGATCAAAACCATGAAACAGTTCAAAAAGCTGGCGTCTCTGCTGCTGGCAGCAGTGCTGGCTATGACCCTGCTGGCGGGCTGCGGCGGCCGGGGCGGCAATGTGGGCACTGCGGTCACCGAGCAGAGCATCCTGAAGTACATCAACGAGTCCCGGAAGGCAGCTAACATGGGCCTGAGCCCGGTGAAAAATGACCCCACCTTGGCCAATGCAGCGGCCAAGCTGCTGGAGGAGTTTTCCAAGACCCCGGCAAAAACTGACTACGGCACTGGTTATAAGATGACCAAAACCGCGGCCGAGGACATCCTGCACACTGCCACCGGGAAGAGAAGTCAGGAAATCAAAAGCTTATATGATATGCACAATGGGAGCTTTTTCTATTTGGCTCCCATCGGCATTAGCACTACGGCTGATCTCTATCTGCTCCATCGTGGCGACAAAGTCTTCGATTCTACGAACCACATCAACGGCTACATCAACTCGATCGAATATTTTTGCCCCGATATGGCCATTATGGCAAGTGATGTGAAGGTGGGCATCGCCTTCCGGGAGATCAAGGGTGAGCGGTTTGCTCTGCTGGTCTACGATGTGACCATCACGACCTGACCTGTACCCCTGCAGGGAAAGGGCAGGCAGCAGCCTGAACCATAACAAACAGGACCCGCACCTTCTGGGCATCATGCCCAGAAAAGGTGCCGGGGTCTTTGCGATGGGGCATGGGCGGGGGCAGCTTACCGCCGGCGCTGCCGTGCGGCCACCTGCTGGGCTGTGGGGGGAATATCGCCCTGCGCGGCCTTTTCCAGCTGACCGATGCGGCGGTCGAGGTCGATGAGACGCTGGGCCATGATGTCCGGCAGGTCCTGCTGGTCGAGGTCGTCGGCAGGGTTGATGGCCTTGTTGTTGATGCGCACCACTTCGGCAGGGACGCCGACGGCGGTGCAGTTGGCGGGCAGGTTCTTGAGCACCACGCTGCCCGCGCCGATGCGGGCGTGTCGCCGATATACACCGGACCCAGCACCTTGGTGCCTGCGCCGATCAGGACATTGTTGCCCAGGGTGGGGTGGCGCTTGCCGGTGTCCTTGCCGGTGCCGCCGAGGGTCACGCCATGGTAGATGGTGCAGTTGTCGCCGATCTCCGCCGTCTCGCCGAAGACGATGCCCATGCCGTGGTCGATGAACAGGCACTTGCCGATCTTCGCGCCGGGGTGTATCTCGATGCCGGTCTTATGCCGGCCCCGCTGGCTGACCCAGCGGGCGAGGAAGAAGTGCTTGTGCTCGAACAGCCAGTGGGCAATGCGGTGATAGACCAGAATATGAAAGCCCGGGTAAAGCAGGATGACCTCCAGCACCGTGCGTGCCGCAGGGTCCTTGCGCTGGATGTTCCGCGCGTCCTCTAAAAGACCCATCATAGAAACCTCCATTTTGCCGCCCGCAATGGCGGCCCCCTCTCTGATAGACATTATAATAGCACATCTGAACTTTAATGTACAGTGAAATGGTAGGATATAAGAACAAAAATGAGGATTTTTTGTCACGAGGGCGCTGGCGGCGGGGGGAGAAGAGGGGACTTTTCGGTAGAGTAGCTAAAATTCGAGGCTTACGGATGCAAACCTTCTCACATGGAAATGAGGGCAAAAGCATTGACACATTTTGCGCTTCTATGATAAAATATATCGAAAAAGAACGGATGGAAAAGGAGACGGGAGCATGAAGGCCAAGATGATGCGTGCAAAACTGAAAAATCAGTTTGCAGCCGTTTTTGCTGTGGCTCCAGTGTTTCCTTTTTGATGTGCTGACTTTTCCCTTTGCTGGGAAAGTTTTTTTTGCCCTTCTGAGGGCAGACACACCCGGACGATGAAACCAGACGAACACAGACAGGGAGGTAATCTTATGCTGCTCATCAACGCTGTCAACGCCGAGGGCCGGCCTGTGGAGCTGTATGTAAAGGACGGAAAGATCGCCGCCGTCGGTCAGGACCTGGCCGCACTGGCCGGAGAAAACGAAACGGTGCTGGACGCCGGAGGACTGACCGTGCTGCCCGCTTTCGTGGACCTGCACTGCCACTGGCGCACACCGGGCTTCGAGTACAAAGAGGACATTGAACGGGAAGCCGCGCCGCAGCTGCAGGCGGCTACACCTTCGTGAACCTGATGCCCAACACAAAGCCTGTCTGTTCTTCGGCAGCACAGGCCGCGATGGTGGAACAGAAGGCCGCTGAGGTGGGCCTGTGCGACGTGAACCAGACCGTCTCCATCACCGAGGATTTCGACGGCAAGACCATCGACCACCTCAAGACCCTGCCCGCTTCGGTCAAATTCATCACCGAGGACGGCCACGGTGTGCAGGATAACGCCACCATGGCCCGGGCGTTCGCCATCTGCACCCAGCGGGACATCACCGTGATGAGCCATGCCGAGGATATGGAGATCAGCCCCTGGGACTATCGGCTGGCCGAGGACATCGAGACGGTGCGGAACTGCTGGCTGAGCGAGTATTACCAGACCCGCCTGCACATGTGCCACGTCTCCACCCGGGGCGCATCGAGGCCATCCAGATGGCAAAGCTGCAGGGCGCACCCGTCACCTGCGAGGTGACGCCCCACCATCTCTGGTTCACCAATGATACCTGCGACTACCGTGTCAACCCGCCCATCCGCACCGCCGACGATGTGCAGGCCCTCATCGACGCCATCCGCAGCGGTGTGGTGGACGCCATCGCCACCGACCACGCGCCCCACTCCGAGGAAGACAAGCTCAAGGGCATGGCCGGTATGGTGGGCAGTGAGACGGCTTTCGGCGTCTGCTACACCAAGCTCTGCAAGGAAGACGGGACTTCCCCTCGAGCTGCTGAGCCACCTGATGAGCACCCGCCCGGCGGAAATTCTGGGCCTTGCCAAGGGTCAGCTGGAGCCGGGCTATGACGCCGACTTTGTGCTGGTAGACCTCGACACCCCCCTACACAGTGGACAAGAACAAGCTCCACTCCAAGTCCCACAACTGCCCCTTCGACGGTGCGCAGCTCTACGGCAGGGTCTGCGCCACGGTCAAGGGCGGCGAGCTGACCTATCAGGCAGAAGAATAAGCTGCAAATACATTATATATAAAAGAGAGACAAACAGGAGGAACCCCAAATGACGAACATGGATAAGCTTTACGAAGCAGTCGAAGCACGCGGCCCGGTCTGCGTGGGTCTGGACACCGATTTCAGCTACCTGCCCGCAGATTTCGTGGACAGCACCCTCTCCAAGGGCGAGAACATCGTCCGCTTCAACAAGAAGCTCATCGACGCCACCAAGGCCGTCGCGGGCTGCTACAAGGTGCAGATCGCTTACTACGAGTCTCTGGGCCTCGAGGGCCTGAAGGCCTATGCCGACACCCTGAAGGCTGTCCGCGAGGCCGGTGTGCCGGTCATCGCCGACATCAAGCGCGGCGACATCGCCAAGACCGCTGAGATGTACGCCATGGGCCACTTCACCGGCGACTTTGAGGCTGACTTTGTCACGCTGGCTCCCTACATGGGTCTGGACTCCATCAGCCCCTATCTGCCCTACGCAGAGAAGCAGGGCAAGGGGATGTTCGTCCTCTGCCGCACCTCCAACGGCGGCGCAAAGGATTTCGAGTATGAGAAGCTGGCCGATGGCCGCCACGTCTACGACCTCGTGGGCGACAAGCTGAACGCCCTCGGCAAGGACTACATGGGTGAGCACGGCTACTCTTCCGTCGGTCTGGTCATCGGCGGCACTCACATCGAAGAGGCTACCGAGATCCGTGCAAAGTATCAGGACAGCTTCTTCCTCATCCCCGGCTACGGCGCACAGGGCGGCAAGGCCGAGGACATCGCCCAGTATCTGTCGAAGGGCAACGGCGGCGTGGTCAACTCCGACGCCGCGGCATCCTGCATAGGCTTACCAAGGAAGCAGCCCGGGTGTAGCCCTTCGACGAGGCCGCTTACAACGAGTGTGTGAACATGAAGGAGGCCATTGCCCATGCGTGCAGCCTGCTGTGAGGCCACTGTCCTGCGCCATGAGGTCATCGCGGACGACATCCGCCTGCTGACCGCCCTCTGGCCGGACCGCGAGCATGCCCCCCACGCGGGGCAGTTCTTCACCCTGCGTGCCTGGGGCGCAGATGAAGCGCCCTTCCTGTCCCCGGCCCATCAGCGTCCACAAGTGGGATGCCGAGACCCGGACCGTCGAGTTCCTGTACGCCGTCGTGGGCGAGGGGACCCGTAAGCTGACGACCCTGAAAAAGGGTGACAGCTTCCAGCTCACCGGCCCCATGGGCAACGGCTTCGATGTGGCCGACATCCTGAGCAAGTATCAGAAGATCGCCGTCGTGGGCGGCGGCATCGGCACCGCCCCCATGTACCAGCTCACCCGGGAGCTGGCGGCTGGCGGCGTCAAGCCGGACGTCTTCTTCGGCTTCCGCGATAAGCCCTACTGCATGGAAGAGTACCGCTCCATCGCGGGCATCGTCAAGGTGTCCACCGACACCCGGCGCGGTGGGTTTCCACGGTTTCGTCACCCAGCTGTATGACCCGGCGGATTACGATGTGGTGCTGGTGTGCGGCCCCACGGTCATGATGCGGAATGCCGCCCGCCTCTGCGCGGAGAAGGGGACTCCCTGCTTCGTCAGTCTGGAAAAGAAGATGGCCTGCGGCATCGGTGCCTGCCTCGGCTGCACCTGCGAGACCAGGAGCGGCGAGGGCAAGAGCGTGTGCAAGAATGGCCCTGTGTTTGATGCGGCGGAGGTGTTCTGATGGCAGACTTGAAAACGAACCTGCTGGGCTTTACCATGAACAGCCCCATCATCGGGGCCTCCGGCACGGTGGGCTACGGCGTGGAATACGAAGAGCTGGCTGATTTCAGTAGGATCGGCGGCATCTCGGGCAAGGGCCTGACCCTGCACGGCCAGTACGGCAACAAGGGCGAGCGCCTGTGGGAGACGCCCTCGGGCCTCATCAACAGCATCGGCCTGCAGAACCCCGGCGTCCAGCACTTCATTGATGTGG
>ENA-OQAL01000407-OQAL01000407.1-human-gut-metagenome-genome-assembly--contig:-NODE-407-length-10202-cov-1.367643_pt1 | contig 10202 bp, 14 predicted proteins | sample MGYA00242491_ERZ504519 | MGnify/ENA primary metagenome ERZ504519 (study PRJEB26092, sample SAMD00036260) | human gut metagenome | host: Homo sapiens | study: EMG produced TPA metagenomics assembly of... | reverse complement strand
AGTAATTTGACTTGAAAACCTTTCATTTCGCATCATTGGAAAAAATCTTTATCGAAGAACGGATTTATAAGGAAGTAAAGTTCGAGCAATCCGAAAATACAGATGCCGCCTGCGAATTCATTGATGAACGGCTGACTCCTTTCTATCCGCAATTTATCCGTGAAGTGACCAAAGAGGATATTCTGAAGTTATTGGATATCAAGATGGCCCGGATTCTGAAGTTCAACAAGGATAAAGCAGATGAGAACATAACCCGTATCAAGGAACAGATTGAAGAAATAAACAATCATCTGGCACATATCGTAGAATATACCATTGACTGGTATCAGATGTTGAAAGATAAATATGGCAAACAATACCCCCGCCGTACAGAGTTACGTAACTTCGATACCATTGAGGCGGCGAAGGTAGTGGAAGCTAACGAAAAAACTCTATATCAACCGCGAAGAAGGCTTTATCGGCACCGCCTTGAAAAAAGATGAATTTATAGCCAACTGTTCAGATATTGACGATGTGATTATCTTCTATAAAGACGGCAAATACAAAGTGGTTCGTGTAACAGACAAAATGTTTGTCGGCAAGAATGTTCTCTATGTCAATATCTTCAAGAAAAACGACAAACGTACCATATACAATGTGGTCTATCGGGATGGAAAAGAAGGGTTTCACTATATCAAACGATTCAACATTACCTCCATCACCCGCGACCGTGAATATGATGTAACGCAAGGTACGCCCGGCTCACGTATCGTTTACTTTACAGCCAATCCCAATGGGGAAGCGGAGGTTATCAAGATTACCTTAAAGCCGAATCCGCGTATCAAAAAAATCATATATGAAAAAGATTTCAGTGACATCAATATAAAGGGACGCCAGTCCATGGGCAATATCCTGTCTAAATACGAAGTACATAAAATAGCCTTGAAACAACGTGGCGGCTCTACCCTGGGTGGAAGAAAAGTATGGTTTGACCGGGATGTACTCCGCTTGAACTATGACGGACGCGGTGAATATCTGGGAGAATTCCAAAGTGACGAATTGATTTTAATAGTCCATGAAAATGGAGAATTCTATACCAGTAACTTCGATTTGAACAATCATTATGATCCGGGGATCCACATCATCGAGAAGTTCGATGCCAACAAGGTATGGTCCGCCGCTTTTATTTGATGCCGACCAGGGATATCCTTATCTGAAACGATTCACTTTTGAATCCACTTCACGCCGTCTCAATTATTTGGGCGAGAACAAGGAAAGTCGTTCTATATTGCTTACTTGTGTGGCTTATCCACGCATACAAGTCATATTCGGAGGACATGACAGTTCCCGTGATCCATTGGAAATAGATGTGGACGAATTCATCGGAATCAAGAGTTTCAAAGCGAAAGGAAAACGAATCAGTACTTACAACATTGAACAAATAAATGAACTGGAACCTTTACGCTTCCCCGAACCTTCCAAAGAAGAGGACGGTGCGGAAGAGGGGACTGATGAAAACGAAGAAACTGCCGAAATTGAAAGATCCGGATCATGGTAAGAGTGAAACAGATATCATTGATGAAATTACCGGCCAGATGAAACTGTTTTAAAAAATGAAGAAAATTCTCCTGTTATTACTGTCCCTGTTTTGGGTCTGTCTTCGCAGGCGCAGGAAGACAGCTTACAAGCAAACCGCTACGTTATGAGAGCTACTCTTACGGTGCCGGTTTTACAAATTATATTGGACACCTATCTTTCACCGATGGAATATACCGGACCCGAAATTCGTATCCTGCGTGAAAGTATGCGCATGACCAAACTGATGAATGGCAACGTGTCTGTTCAAAGTCTGTTTCCAAGCCAATCTGTCCCTGACAGAGAATAAAGCAGAAACAAGTAATGAAATGGCAGGTATGGTCAATTGGAATTATGCACTGCATTTACCAGTTCCGGCTGACAGAAAACTTGAAGATACTGGCGGGTCCATGCTGGACTGAACGGCGGGTTCATCTATAACATGCGAAATTCCAATAATCCCGCCCAAGCTAAAGCATATGTCAATCTGGCGGCATCGGGTATGGTCATCTATCGGTTTCATATCGGTAACTATCCGCTGATAGCCCGTTATCAAGCCAATCTGCCTGTCATGGGGATTATGTTTCCCCGGAATACGGACAATCTTATTATGAGATATTCAGTTAAAAGAACGGCGGCAAGAATGTGCTGTTCACTTCCCTGCATAACCAACCTTCCTTGCGACAGCTGGTTACATTGGATTTTCCTATCCGGTCGGTCAATATGCGTTTCGGATACCTATGTGATATCCAGCAGGCGAAAGTCAATAATCTGAAAAGTCATATATGGTCACACGCCTTTATGATAGGTTTCGTGAAAAACTTTTATTTATTAAAAGGTAAGAACAAAGTGGCGATGCCCAGCCGGGTCAGCCTTATTAATATAGAGGATGAAAAGAAATAGTTATATTTTTATCAGTCTGTTATTGTCTGTTGTATTATTTACTTCGTGCATCACGGAGGACGAATACGACAACTCCCCCCGAAGGCAACTTCGAAAGCATTATGGCAGACTATTCGACCGCCAGTAATTGTTTCCTTGACTATAAAAGCAGGAATACGGATTGGACTGGAATGAAATATACAGCCAGTATAAACAGAGAATATCCAAAGGCATGAATAATGAACAGTTATTCGAAGTTCTGGCAGATATGCTGAACGAGTTGCGTGACGGACACGTAAATCTGTCTTCCAAACTGGAGTACTCCCAATATCGTGAATGGTTTGACAGCTATCCGGCCAATTTCAGCGACAGCATCCAACGTGTTTATCTAGGTAAGGATTATGCCCAATCCTCGGGTATGAAGTATCAGATATTCGAGGACAATATAGCCTATATTTATTGTGGCAGTTTCCAATCGGGCATCGGTGAAGGAAATCTGGACGAGGTTCTAAACAAACTGGCTATTTGTGATGGATTGATTATTGATGTGCGAAATAATTCGGGTGGTAATCTTACCACAGCCGAGAAATTAGCCGCACGTTTCACGAATGAAAAAGTGCTGGTAGGCTATATGTCCCATAAAACCGGACCGGGGCACAATGACTTCTCCACTCCCAAAGCAGTTTGGCTGGAACCGTCACTAGACCGTGTACGCTGGCAAAAACAGGCGGTAGTGCTGACTAACCGCCGCTCTTTCAGCGCCACTAATGATTTGTGAACAGAATGAAAATACTTCCCAAAGTGACCATCATCGGTGACAAAACAGGTGGCGGTTCCGGCCTGCCCTTCTCCTCCGAACTGCCCAACGGCTGGTCTGTCCGCTTCTCGGCCAGCCCCATGTACGATGCGGATATGCAACATCTGGAATTCGGTATAGATCCGGACATCAAAGTCAATATGAGTTCAGAGGATATGCAACGCAATGTAGATACCATTATTGAGGCTGCACGTGAATATTTACATAGCCACAAAGAATAATTTTCTAAAAATCTTTGGTACTTAAGAAATATTGCTTATCTTTGCACCCGCTTACCAAAAGCAATGTCGCGCGTGTGGCGTAATTGGGTAGCCGCGCAGACTTAGGATCTGGTGTCGTGAGACGTGTAGGTTCGAGTCCTATCAACGCGCACAAGTTTCCGTATAGAAACAGACAAAAGCCTCGAAATTATCCGATTTCGAGGGCTTTCTTTACTAGAAAGAAAACTAGTTCTCAAAAAATCAATGTGGCATACTAAAAATTTCACATTTATTTTTTCCCTTTTATAAAGCACTGTCTTTTCACTTCCATCCGGCATTCGAACTGTAAACTTCCGCTCATCCAGCATCCCTTCATAGCAGCCACGGCGTGCATCAATAGTCAATGTCCGCTTGGCATCATCCAAGTCATCGGAATTTCAGTATAAGCACCGTTTTCGTAATTATAGTTATTGCCTTCATCCTCATAAAGCACAAAATTACCATCGGCACCAGGATAAACACAAACCTTGAGATTGTCCCATTTCTTCTCGGTCACGTATTGCACATCGGGACCTAACGGCACGATGCTTCCAGCACGTACATAAAGCGGAATACGATTGAACACAGTCGTCACCTTCAGCTTCTGCCCACCTTCTGCCACTTCGTTCGTCCAAAAATCATACCATTGGCTACCGGCAGGCAAATATAGTTCCATTTCTTTAGATTGAGTAAAATCGACAGACAATAGAGGGATATCAGACTCCTGCGCTTTGCAGCCCCACCCTTCATTCTCTTTCAAGATTTGCTGTGCCTGCTCAGGAGTGTATTGGGCATGTAATACAGGTGCCACCAAAAAGGATGATCCAAACATATACTCACTGCCCATGTTCCATGTCTTAGGATCACTGAGAAAATCCATGAATAGTGCCCGCATAAAACGTGGAATTACGATGACTTACTTCCCAAGATGTAGAATAGATATAAGGCATCAACGAATAACGGAGTTTTATAGCATCAACCAATGCATCATACACCGGCTCACCAGCTTTACCATAGAGGAAAATTTCGCGAGGTGCATCAGCCCCGTGACTACGCATCATTGGACAAAATACACCGAATTGCGCCCAACGCACATACAATTCATGGAACATAGGATTTTTTGTAGCCGTTCCACCTCCCAAGCTATTGTTATAGAACCGGCAAAGAATCCGCCAAGGTCAGTATTCCAATGCGGCATTCCCGTCAGAGAAAAATTCAACCCGGCAGTAATTTGCCTACGAAACATATCCCATGAAGATCCTACATCGCCCGTCCATACATTTGAGCCATAACGTTGTTGCCCCAAGAATCCTGAACGGGTCAAGATAATGACACGCTTATCGCGAGTCAGAGCACGCTGATGATCAGACACTCCGCCTACTGTTACGAGCGGAAAAGCGTTCCGTACGCTACGGAAGGAACCGGAATAAGTCTGTCGGTCGAAATCCGAATCTTTGGGGTTAAAGTGGTCAGGTTCTGTCGAGTCCATCCACCATCCGTCCATGCCAAGCTGAAAGATACCTTTGTTCAAGTAATTCCAATAAATATCACGAGCCTTCGGATGATATGGATCATAAACCTTCACGCCAGAAGGATAATCAAAGTTAGGCGGCCATCCTTCCACACCCGATTCGGGCCATGTAGCCATATCCATCAGCAACCCTTCCTTCTCAAGTTCCTTGAAAGGTTTAGTCTTTGGACCAAAAGAAGACCAAATGGAAATCATCATGTGTGCATTCAAGCCGTGGATTTCATCAATCATCCTTTTCGGATCACGGTACTCGTAATTCAGGAACTCCATTGCATTCCATAAATAGTTACTTCCCCAATATTGCCAATCCTGAATGATACAGTCAAGCGGTATGCCCAATTCACGGTATTTCTTCACAACACTTACCACTTCATCCTGGCTCTTATAGCGCTCTTTGCTTTGCATAAATCCATAACTCCACAAAGGCATCATAGGAACAGAACCGGTCAGCAAGCGAATCTGTGCAATTACACCGTCAGCCGAACCGCCATACATGAAATAATAATCGATACAATCGCCTACATCTGAACGGAACGACGTTTCCTCTTCATTGTCAACATACATCGTACCTGCATAATTATCCCAAAATACACCATATCCCTTAGTCGACTGAAAAACAGGAGTTACGTCTTCTGTATTGCCTTGCACCAGATACTTCTCTATTCCACGTTGCATCATCTGTCCGTTTTGAAGTTGTCCAAGTCCATAAAGCCCTTCATCCTTATTCGGTTTTAAAACTTTGGTAAACAGAATAAGTAGCCCGCCCTGCGTCATTGACAGGTATGAATGCCTTCACATTCTCCAATTCCTTCAATAGGGGCATCCCATTACGTGTTTCATAAATCAGAACACCTGTTTTTGTGTCTAGTTTCACCGTCAGTAAACGGCTCTTCATTACAATATTGTCCATCTTCCGACGTAGAAACTTTAAGAACCGTTTTTCAGGTCTTGCAATAACCGAAAGACTTTTCTTATCTACCGATTGCCCATGCGGCATTTTCAACACGCGCAGACTATTAGCATTAAACCATTGCACTTCCACATCTATCTTTTTTCCCCAAAAAATAGAAGCCTTAATGCCTGTTTTCTGTCCGCTGATATTCCTGCGACCACACCAAAAGTGGTCAACAGACAACAGAATGTAAAAATAAGTTCTCGTTTTCATAAAACTCTAACTTTTATATTAGTTATCAATAAGTATTAATTTAACCTTCCACCAATCCAGCATAAACTATTTTTATTCTATCTCTTTCAAAGGGATAAGCTTATCTATCATCATTAATAAAAACTTCCATAGCAATATCAAAAACAATTTGTCTATATGCTAAAAAACACTTACCCTTATCCTATTTTCCTCAACTTAACCCATACCACAAAACCTCCGCGAGGCTGGCACTCTATATTCAATTTCTTTGGTATCGAATGCCGAATTTTCAATTTTTATTTGTTTCCCATCAGTAGTATCCGAAAACAGTTGGATAAGCTGAATAGAATCTTTAATAAACTCCAAATTCACACGAAATGATTTTGTATTTTCCGTACCATTCAAACCGGAAATATACCAACTATCCTTACTTTTACGAGCAATAACAACACTTTCAGCCGGATAACCGGACAGCAGTCTGGTATCCTCCCATGCAACCGGAAGATACCTGATAAAGTTCTGTACCTCTACCGGTTGTTGCCTATACCCTTCAGGACGATCTGCCAAATGCTGTAGAGCCGACTCAAAAATAACAAGTAACGCCAATTCATGCGCATCGGTAGTGATATGTGGATGTTGTGAATTGGTAAATGTACAAGGCGTATAGTCCATCGGACCTATCACATTACGGGTAAAAGGCAAGGTACAATTATGCCAAGCTGCATTATCAGTCAATGTCGGTTTATTATTATACCATTCGGCCCCATATACCGCTTCCACACTCATCAGGTTGGGTATGTCCGTTGCCAGCCTCTGGGAATAGCTGCCCCATGAAAATTGACTAACAATTTATGCCTGGCTGCATCCTCCAGCAAATCAATATAATAATTCATCGTACCTATAGAATCTCCACCAAAAAGTCTATCTAACTCCTCGAATCACCTATTTCTTTTAGCCATTCAAATTCTTTGTCACGCACTTCCGGGGTATTCAACCGATATAACGGAGTAGGATCACACCATGCAGTAGAAGAATTATACCATATCAAAGGAGTTACATTTTTCTCTTTACAATAGTTCATTGCATCATTCAGATTTCCTCCCATTCCCCATTGCATCCCATTCCCAATCAATCAACATATAGGGCAAATCAAAGTCTGCGGCAAAATCAATATATTTCTTCACTATTTGATAATCCTTAGAACCATGATTATATGCCCAATATATCCAAGAGACCAATCCAGGTTTTATCCATTGGGTATCTTGGATTTTACATGGTTCACTCACATCAGTTACCAAAGTCGATTCGACAATATCAGCTAATGTTCCTATGATAGCGACACGCCAAGGTGAATACCAGCCGGATGGGCATATCAACCGTTCATCCGATAATTTTATCTTATAGATAGAAGAATCAGCTGCATTAGTAAGATAAGCTCCTGTGTTATCACGTAATATGTTGGCTTCGGTTAATAGTACAAAAGCGCTGTCCGAAGGTTGGAACAAATGTTGGAAAACTCCACTCACGTCCCTCATTATCTGCAACGCCGTCCGTATTTGGCCAATAAAGCCTCATAACCTACAGTAAATTTTTTGTGTCCAACGCTTGATACCTGGAGTAAAAGCAAAATGCAAGTGTACTCATCAAGAACCAACAATCCTCTTCTTTGGTTTTTATGGAAGAATGATAACGGAAAGACTATACCATCATTATAAACCCGGAAAATAAGATCTACCCGAAGTCCTTTGACATTTTCAAACCGATAAGTACATTCATTAGCCTCATTATGGCAATGCCTGCGTTTACCAGTCAGCATTTCATAATCATCAACTACAGAAGTTACAGGAGTTGAGCTTATCAAATTTAAAGCAATCATCCGTATCCGACGTTTTTAGACCTATTTCAGGTAATGACATCATTTTAACTTTATCCCGCCCACTATGATAAATAACAGAAAACCTTTTTCAGCATGATATTCAATGGCTATCTTACCGTTAGGAGATTGTAATAAATTGTTTTGCATCGTACATGAAATGCAGGATAAGCACAACAGTGCAATGATAGTAAAATATTTCATAATCATTAAATTGTTCAATGTACCTTCTATTATATTTTAAGGAAAAAGAGAATACTTCATCAGCACCCTCTCTTTCCTCTCTTTTTTAATTATTCATATAGATAAAACATACGTTCCATCATACTCCATTTTTCTTTAGCAAGTTCCCCTTTCCTGCATTGTTGGAATACCGATACAAAATCTTCCCATTCCTGCTGTCGGGGTAAAGTCGCAAGTTTAGCCATAGCAGATTCCCAATCGAAATCAATAGGAGTTTCGACAATCATGAATAACCGATTACCGCATATATATATTTCCATTTCTAAAATACCAACTGAACGGATCCCCTCTCTGATCTCCCGCCACGACTTCTCCTTACTGTGGCACTCCCGATACTTCGCTATCAGCTCCGGATCATCCTTCAAATCCATTGTCTGACAATATCTCTTTACCGGATAGCCATATCTTTTCATTTCATATCCATTTTCTTTCATCTTATCTTAAACTTAATCCTGCTTAATTATATCCCTCATTCTGTTTCAGATTCTTATTTACATTCAAATCATTTTGAGGAATAGGAAAATATCGGTTATGGGGTGCCCATGTACGTTTCTCAAATTGATAATACATATTTTCATCCACCGGAGAAGCAGTAGCCCCACTCCCTCTATAATTACGAGCTTGAGGATCATCCGACAATTTTACTCCGGTAAATGTATGATTAAGTTCTTTCTCGGCAATGCCCCAACGTAACACGTCATAATATCGAAGCCCCTCGAATGCCAGTTCCACACGTCTTTCTTTACGAACTGCTTCACGAACAAGTTCCTGTGTCGCTACGTCTGTCTTTTTTATTCCAACCAATTTCACACGATCACGTATATCATTGATAGTCAAATCCAATAAATTCTGGTCTACTGCATTCGGCTGCGATTCATTTACCGCTTCCAGATAGCTTAATAGAACCTCAGCATAACGCATAATAGGAGTATAAGTGGGAGTAGAACCTAAATTATTAGTTATAGACGGATCACAACCTTTTCTTCGGACAATATCCATTAAATAAGGCAAATTTATTATAGCTATCTGCAGTATTAGCTCCCTTAAAGCAATCATAAATTATATCATTATACTTAGTTCCCTCATAACTTCCCAAAGGAGGTAAAAAAATAGAAGCATACAAGCGCAAATCCCGATTAACATAAGGATCATTCTCATCATAAACCTCAGAAGTCTTAATGTCCTTGCCGTCTGCACAGAAATATTCTTTCACCAATTCGTTATATGGTGAGAACTGATGCCACCCTCCATAAGCAGCTTCAGGATATAAATATTGATAACGTTGAATTAGTATACAAATCCTTTATCCCCACAATACAAAATATTATCTCAGGGCTATATTCACCTCCTATTTGAAAAAAAAGTTTTCTCATAGCTGTCCTCTCCATTAGACGATCCAATTCATATATTCCCCGACTAATCACACTACGTAAAATAGTAGCAGCATCTCCCCCATCTCTCTTGTGCCAGATAAAGACGACTTAAAAGTACCTTAGCCGCCCCCCTGGTAAACCCGGCCATATTCCTCTGAAGAATATTGGACAGGCAACAAGTCTATAGCAGTCTTCAAAGTCCTTCTCCACTTGCGAATAGACTTCAGTCTGAGGTGTTTGAGAGATAGAATTCGCTTCGTCCACCGACAGAGTTTTCAAAGGCATAGGACATCCTTATAAATAAAATGCCAAATTTAAAAAAGAATAAGCTCGTAAACACTTCACTTCGGCAGACCACTGTTCTTTTTTAGATTCTTCCATCGGACAGTCCGTAATATTCTCTAGAAAAGTGTTGTACTTAGCTATTTGCGTATATGCATTTCCCCAATACCAACGTAAATTACTGTTAGTAGCCACCGTATTGGAACTAGCCATTAAAGTAGAAAATTTCCTTTCCGTTCCGTTTCCTACCTGCAAATCCAATAA